>QWCT01000743.1_pt1 | contig 36745 bp, 29 predicted proteins | sample 1972681 | NCBI WGS metagenome assembly QWCT01 (sample SAMN09866701, study PRJNA288562) | Human oral metagenome isolate pre3_saliva, whole genome shotgun sequencing... | isolation source: mouth | host: Homo sapiens | place: USA: California | reverse complement strand
TTTGATTATATCACTATAAGTTAAGTCAATATTGTGATTAGAGACTGGGGCCTGCAAGAGAAAGGCAACGAAGAAGAAGATTAGGATAAAACAAAAAGCAAGCAGACGACCACCAACGCTCGAATAAAAGAAGTAGCCGATAATCAAGAAAATTAGAAAGACGATGATTGGAAGATTGAGGACAAGGAAGTGGAGGGCGGAGTTGCTTTGATAGAGATTTGTGTTGGCATGACTAATAGAAATTAGCTGGCGATAATAAACCTCAACCATAGGCGAGATAAAGTTTGCAAGAACTTGGGGGTGGACCGAAAGACGCTCCTTTGAAAGTAACTGGTCGATTTTAGCAGCCATACTATTGCTAATCTGAGTCTTGATACTATTAAAATTATCTTGCCCGGAAAATCTAAGATCAAGAAAACGATTTAGGTGCGTGACATAAGCTTCTTGATTAATACTTTGTTCTAGAATTTCCGTAAAATAATCGTTGAGATATTTTAACTGCATAAAAACTATGCCCTCCTTAAGATCGGAATCTTGAAGTTGGCTGATTTTTTTATAAAAATCAGTAGTAAACTGCTCAGAGAATTCCTCAGTTGTTGCCTGAGTGCCATAGTATTTTTCTGTCACCTGACGGCGAGTACTTGTGACTAGGTTCGAATAGTAACCCTTCTTGCTGGCAAGATATTTTTTTACATAATTAGCATTCTGTTCGGTCTGATTAATTTGGCAACAAACGCCCGCGAAGATCGCTGCAATCAAAATAAAGCTACTAAAGATAAGTTTAGAGATTTTGATTTCAGAAATAAATTCCTCGATATTCTGGAGTTTGAATACCTGTAACATATGTCGATTATAACATAAGCTAAATGCCGGAGACTGGACGAATATCGGCGCCAAGATGATTAAGGCGCTTGGCAAAATTCTGATAGCCACGATTGATGGAATAGACATTACGTAAAATCGAGACACCAGGAGCGGCTAGCATGGCGATTAGCACTACGACGGCAGGTCGGAGAGCTGGAGGAGCGACAAGCTCTGCAGCGCGCCAGTTGGTTGGACCTTCGACATAGACGCGGTGAGCATCAAGCAGTTCAATTTTGGCGTTAAGATTGGAAAGATAAGTCGAATAGATAGCACGATTCTCGAAGACCCAGTCATGTATTAGCGTGCGACCGGTAGCCGTGGCAGCGATTACACTAAAGAAAGGTAGATTATCGATATTAAGACCTGGAAATGGCATTGGATGAATCTTGTCTGTTGGTGCAACGAGATCAGATTTATGAATCGTTAAATCAACGAGACGGGTTTCGCCATTAAAAGAACGGTACTCCTCGGAGCGATCAATCCGAGCGTGCATAGTATGAAGTACCTCAAGCTCGATTTCAAGGAACTCAACAGGAGCACGACTGATAGTGATTTCAGATTTAGTAACGAGGGCAGCAGCGATAAAAGACATTGCTTCGATCGGATCCTCACTAGGATAATAGTCGACATCCTCATCAATTTTTTCAAGGCCCTCAATTTCAAGAGTAGTTGAGCCGATTCCTTCAATTTTGACCCCAAGTTTTTGTAGGAAGAAACAGACATCCTGCACCATATAATTCGGAGAGGCGCCAATGATAGTGGTCTTACCAGGATAGAGAGCGGCAGCCATGAGAACGTTTTCAGTTACAGTGTCACCACGCTCAATCAGAACAATGCGTTTATTTGATGCGCTTTGGAGTTCGTCCTGGTTTACAGTTGCCTCATAAAAACCAGCATTACATTTAGCATCGACTTCAAGACCAAAAGCAGAAAGAGCTTTGAGGTGCGGGTCGACAGTACGAGTGCCTAGAGAACAACCGCCAGCATAAGGTAACTTAAAATTTTGATAGCGATGAAGGAGGGGGCCTAGGAACATGATGATGGAGCGGGTTTTACGAGCGGCAACAAGATCCAATTCATCCATTTTTAATTCGCGTGGTGTAATAATTTCAAGATCCCGACGACGGTTGAACCAGCGACATTTCACGCCAATTGACTCGAGAACTTCGATAATACGAAAGACTTCTTCGATGCGAGCAACATGATGAAGTACGGTGCGACCACGGTTTAATAGACTGGCGCACAGCAAACCAACAGCAGCATTTTTGGAAGTATTGATGGTGATGGTGCCACTCAAAGTGCGACCACCATTAACCCGAAAAGATTGGGATGAGGAGTCATTAATAGAGAGGATCTGACCGCCGAGAGCTGAAGAGACCTTCTTGATCATTTCAAGCGAGGTGTTCTGATCACCTTTTTCTATGCGGTGGATAGCAGATTGTGAAGTGCCAATCATATTCGCGAGTTGAGCCTGAGTCAGACCCTTTTCGCGACGCATATTCGAAACAACTAGACCAATTTCCTCTTGGTATGTGCGTGGTTTTGCCATAATTCTCCTTTGTAAAATATTCTTGTGGTGATATTTTTCGATGCCGATAATAGCAAGTTGGGGTTTAATTTATTTCTGCTTAGCTTGATAGCCAGTGACGACATTATTGGCGTGAACCCAACCTTCAACAGAGCCGCCGTCGAGATACTCACCAGTGGTGGGAGCGACACGCATAATACCGCCTTCTTTGATATATTGGTCGATTGGATCGGTTACTAAATATTCCTGATCGAGGGGACCGAAGTCATGAGACTTGACATAATTAACAACACGACGCAGAAGATCGCGAGACATGATGTATTTACTAACATTAATCATATTCGAAGGAGCTTCCTCTATGCTTGGTTTTTCAACAACATCAACAAGCTTGCCATCTTGGACACTGAGAACACCATATTTGTCGACTTTTTCGCGAGGAATTTCAACACCTAGAATAGCTGACTCGTTTTCACTTTGCAGTGAATGAATAAGAGACTCGGCGGCAGATTCACCATCTGGATTCCAGACAAAATCGTCACCCATGAAGACGAGGACTGGCTCATCAAGATTATATTCCTCGACAACTAGGGCAATAGGAACCGCAGTGCCATAACGACCGGCTGGATCTTGAGTGGTGTAGTGAATTTTGACGTGATCTGGAAGAGTCTTTGCAAGAGCTAGACGATCAGCCTTACCACGTTCGACAAGATAGTCATTTAGGGCTAGATTATCGCGGTAGAATTCCTGAACCTGGCAGGGCTCAACATTACTGATGACCATATAGATATCGGTAATACCGGCCTTAATTAACTCTTGCACCGAATAATCGACAAGAGGCCGGTTACCGACAGGAAGCATTGATTTTTCAATAATTTTTGTAATTGGAAGGCGGCGAGTGCCCCATCCAGCTACTGGAATGATTGCTTTCGTAATCTTTTGCATAATAGCTCCTTTATTCCCACCAAAAAAATTGTCTTTTTTCTTTGCTGATTATATCACATAATGAATATTTTGCTAGAATTTTTATGGCTTTTATACTTAGCAGAAGCTAGATTAGAGGCTGGCGCCAGGACTCTGGAAGGTCAGAAATACCAAAAAGCTTAGCAATGGTTGGGGCCACATTAGATAATCCAGCATCCGCGAGCTGCTGTGGCTGATATTTCTTTTGGTTTTCGGTATTGTCATAGAACCAGCATGGAACAGGGTTGAGAGTATGCGAGGTCTTTGGCTTTTGAGTAATTGGATCAAAAACTTCCTCGGCGTTACCGTGGTCAGCAGTGATAATCATCATACCACCGAGTTCGTCAACCTTCTTAGCTAGACGAGCAAGCTGGATGTCAATAGCCTCCATGGCAGTGATGGTGGGCTCTAGTTCACCAAAGTGACCGACCATATCACCACCCGCATAATTAATACGGATAAATTGATATTTAGGCTTGCCTGATTCATCGGTTTCAGACATTTTATCTAAAACTTCGTCAGTAATCTCAGCAGCTTTCATCCATGGACGTTCGTTGAATGGCCTGGTATCGGATTTAATTTCGAGAAAATCTTCGCCTGGTGCTTTATCATAGCTATTCCCATTAAAATAATAGGTGATGTGTCCAAATTTAACAGTTTCGGCGACGGCAAGCTGATTTATATGATTTGCAGCAAGAAGTTGGTTGAGCGGATTTTTAATAGTGATTGGGGTAACTAGACAATGCTCTGGAAGATGAAGGTCGGAATCATATTCGGTCATGCCAGCAAAGAAAACATTGAGGGGACGATTATTTTCGGTGCCACGATCAAAACCATGGAAGTCTTGCTCAGTGAAGGCTTTGGCAGTTTCGATGGCGCGGTCTGCCCGAAAACTATAAAAAATAAAACTATCGCCGTCTTTGACTAATCCAACTGGACGATTTTTATCGGGTTGACCATCTGAATTTGCTTCTGTGATAACAAAACTTGGAAAATATTGGTCCTGCAAATTTGGATCTTTTGAGCGATTTTCTTTAATGGCTTGCATAGCAGAGGTAAAATATTGGTCAGCTCTACCATAGACCATGGCGTCCCAACCAGTTTTAACAATACTCCAATCGGCCTCATAGCGATCGGCAAGAAAGAGCATACGGCCGCCACCACAAGCGATTTGATAATCGAGAGGTAGGTCTGAGATGGATTTTAGTTCAGCTATTTTATCTTCGAGAAGCTGGATATAGTGATCTGCAGATTGAGGTGGAACGTCGCGGCCGTCTAAGATAAGGTGGATGCGAACTTTTTCAACTCCTTCTTTTTGTGCCTGCTCTAGCATTTTAAAAAGCTGAAAGATTGAGCTATGAACACCACCGTCAGAGAAGATGCCAGAAAAATGTAGAGTGGAGTGATTTTGCTTAACATTATCGATAGCGCCGCGCCAGGCTGCGGTTTGCCAAATAGTGCCAGTATTAAAATCATCCTCGATTTTAGCAATACCCTGCTTGATAATTTGACCGGCACCAAGAGCGTTATGTCCAACTTCGGAGTTGCCCATCTGTCCTTTTAGAATACCAACCGCTTCTCCAGAGGCCTCAAGAGAGACCCAAGGATATTTATCAAAAAGCTGATCGATAAACTCAGAATGAGACTGCACGACGGCATTTCCGTATTCGTCATTTCTGAGGCCGACGCCATCAAGTACAGCTAAAACAATTGGTCCATCATAATGTAGATTATTCATAATTTTAGTATAGCATAAGAGGGTTAGGGTAGAGGATTCTGGATAGAACTCGGGGCTTTAACAGATTATTGAGGTGACTAAAATTTTAGAACGTCACAGTTATTGACGTCGATGCCGATATTTTGATATAGCTCCGCATGATTGGCTGAGACAATATCCTGTGGATTAAAGCCGAGTTTGCTAGTGATATCATAGATATCTTCTTCTTTTTCAACCTCTATTTCTAGCAAATATCCGAGCTTTGGCCAGTGGTCGATGGAGAGCTTGGCGCCATGATATTCATATTCATCACGGGTATTTTCTTGATAACTACGATGTTTAATGCCGGTTTTTTCTAAGATCTCTAAAGTAGTCTCAAAATCAGAGACCTCAATCTCCCACTCTTCAGTGCCAGAGAACGAATCATTACTAAGTTCTTTGAAGGTGAGAGTGGTTTTATTGCCATCAGTGCGCAAGCGCAACCAACGATGAGGAGCGCCTATGGTTGGATCAAAAACGTAACGCCGAAAATTATAGAAGCCAAGTGATTTAGCGCCAATGGCAAGAAGTTTATCTTTTACTTCTTCTGGATTAATGTTTGGAATTCTACCTTCAATTTCGACAGCCATGTTTCCTCTTTCATTTATGATGTTAGTCTAATTTTACTCTATTTTTATTTTATCTATAGTTCTTTCGTCTTATGAAGTAAAAGATGTGAAAGAGTACAACAAAATATCTCTCAATCCATGCGGTGTGCTATAATCTGTACAGGCCCATAATCTGTACAGGCCCGAGTGGCGAAACTGGCAGACGCGCTAGCTTCAGGTGCTAGTCTAGTTTCTAGGTGCAGGTTCAAGTCCTGTCTCGGGCACCATTTTCAAGGTAAAATGTAAGACCAATTAAAAATTTAAATACTTCATAATAGGTCTTAATCAGACTTATTTTTTTGCTTCAATCAATAGCTTTGATACATAAGCTGATTTTAAATTTTTATATTTTTTGCGATCAAAATTAGCCTCTTTTGCAAATACGCATTTCTTATTTAAATACTCTTGTGCTTTTTTAGGATTATTCCGCAGAAAATCGCGTAAAACAATAAAATCTTTATAGGATTCTTCTTCGACTGGACAAATATGAATATGAAAATCACCCTCGCTAGTCTCTTCTTGTGTACTTGCCAAAAAAATTCTGTCTTCGTGGCTGTCGTTTCTCTCAAAATATCCATTTTTTATTAAGATATTTTTTATAGAAATCATATCTTTACGAGTTGGAACTCCGACAAGAATATCGACTATGTTTTTTCCGCCAATAAAAACAGCACTACTACCGACGTGTTCGATTTTTATATTAGTAGGGAGAAGCATAGATAAACGATGCTCTTCTTGATTAAAACGTTTAATAAGATCTGGTGAATATTTTTTTATAATAACAGACATGATTAATTGTACCTTTCATACTCTTTGCGATCTTCGGGAGCCATTTCTCTAATCATACTTTTCCTCTGTTTTCTTCCGTTTTAATCATAACATATGGTGGATTTTAAAGAAAAACTGAGAGATAAAAAGAGTCTTTTGTTTTTAGTATTTACTTTATGAAATAATTTGTTAAGCTTGAGTTAAGCGAGCGAAGCCTTGCAATCTATAAGAGATTTTAGGAGAACACCTTTGGTGCTCTTTTTTATTTAATACGTTAATTGGAAATTTAAGTTTTTTAACAGAAAGGAGGTGAAGGATGCGAAGCGAGTTAGATTATAAGTTTGTTGAAGGATATTTACTAGATAGGCAGCAGGTAGAGGGTATTGAAAATGATTCACAAAACACCTTAGTGGTAGCCGGAGCAGGAACTGGCAAGACAACCACGATTATCGGAAAAGTTAAATGGATTTTAAATAGGTGGATCAGAGGTAGATATAATATTCCAAGAATCTTAGTAATTTCATTCACACATGCAACTAGAATAGAGTTAGAAAAACGAATTCTTGCAGAAATCTTGAGTAATGATGAGATTTTTAAGATATATCACCCTGGTGTTTTTTTGATGGTAGAAACTTTCCATAGTTTAGCTTTAAAAATTGTAAAAGAAACGAGACAAAACATGCGAGCTGGACCAGGTAAAATTCGTTTAACAAAGTTAGGTTTTGGCGACTTCCTAAAACAGACCAGACCAGATATCTCGGAAGATACGACAGAAATATATGAACGTTTATACTATCTAACGCGAAACTACCATATTGAATATCAAGATTTAAGACAGTTCACGAATATAAAATACCCGAATTTCTGGCAAAAGAAAAAGAGACTAGAAAATCTGGATACAATTCGAAGACTAGAAGAGCTCAGCCAGAAATACAAAACCACTTTATCTAGTGCAGGGGAGGTTGATTTTGTCAGCTTCCTAGAGGAGGCAATTAACAATATCCCTAGTACCATTAACACTAATAATTTAAAACTGTTACAAGAATTTTGCTTTGATTTTGTAATAATTGATGAATATCAGGATATATCACCACTTGAATATTCCTTAATTAAAAAATTAAGACAAATGCATGGTTTTAGATTATTCTGCGTAGGAGATGACTGGCAGACTATTTATCAATTTGCAGGGAGTGAAATAGATTTAATCTTGGACTTTAAAAAGTATTGGGGAGAGACCAAAGTATTTAAAATCGAGCAGACCTATCGTTTTCCAGAACAGCTTGCCAAACTATCTGGGGATTTTGTGATGCAAAATAGATCACAGCTAGTAAAGAACATTCGAGGGATTAACTGCCTAGATCCAGATCAAATAATTGAGATTAATGGACCCTCCGAGAGAACTGATCTTAATGCTCTGTTTTTCTTCTTTCTAAGTCTACCAAGAAATGCAAAAATTTTTCTAATTGGTCGTTATAATTTTGATATAAGACGTATACTACATTGTGAATTTCTTGAATTTAAAATTAGCACTTATGAGTTAAAAATTAGTATACCCAAAAGACCAGATCTTGATATTAGGTTCTATAGTGCACATAAATCAAAGGGGTTGCAGGCTGACTACGTTTTTATCATTAATTGTCGAGACGCGACGCTAGGGTTTCCAAGCCAAGTCAAAGAAAAAGACTTAATCACAATCACAAAAGAGACGTTTCTTTGGAGGGAGCATAATAAAAAACTGGGGAGACTGAGAAGAGGAAGTCTTTTGGTAAGAGCTTGGAATTTTTTGACTACCACTCGAGAATGTGAGTTTGCAGCAGAAAGGAGACTGTTTTATGTAGCGATGACAAGGGCACGGAAAAAAGTTTTCTTTTTGACTGTTCAAAACAAAGAATCCCATTTTATCCTAGAGTTAAGAGAGGAGGATAATTTTAAAAGCTACTTAATAGATTAAGATAACTCTACTTCTTAGCGGTTTTAGACTTAAAGGTTTGTGAAACACGTTTTTTAGCTTCTTTTTGAGCATTACCTACGTGATGCATGGCGGTGTGAGCAAGACGACGACTTAATCTTGAGGCTTTTTTGTAATAATTGATACTGAAACGCTTAATTTCGGCAGTCAGATCAACAGTTCCACCCTTAAAAACTCCTTTAATATTTGAGATAGCAATTAAGGACAAAAGGATGTCGGCAACAAAAATGATCAGAAGTAGACCAGAGATAACTAAAAGAGATAGGGGGTTTAGAAGAGCAAGAAGACGAGAAAAAAATGGTTGGATAAGATGTAAAATGAAGATGCTCCCCACACCAAAGCCAATCGAGGTCTCGAGTGAAATGCGGCCATTGAGGTGTAGGAGTGAGGCGGTCGTATAGTCCCACCAACGTACATTGTAAATTTTTTCCAAAACAACAGAGGTAATATATTCAATTAGGTCACAGATAATGATCATCAATAAAAACTCCAGTGGCCAGGACAGGTGAAGGGGGCCGATTAAGAGCACACAAACTAAGGAACCGACGCCGTATATGGGACAAATAGGGCCAAAGAAAAAGCCACGATTTTCAAGTTTGCGCTTCATGAAGTAAGTCCAAATACATTCAACGATCCATCCCCCAACAGAATAGAGAATAAATAATAGAAAATAATAGGCGAATTGCAGAATAATTGATTCGATTTGGCTGCCGAATAGGTTAGAAAACATTAGGTTTATTATACCTTAATAGCCTAGTAAATAACAGAAAAAGCTACTTTTTGTAGCTTTTTCTATCTTTATCGTCAAGAGTATAAGACTAGACCTTATTGATGACTGGAATAACGATTGGAGTGTGGCCAGTTGCATCGTAGAGGATTCGAGTGATATCTTCCTTAATCTCGTCTTTTAGAACTTTTAGTTCAGGGTCGGAGGAAATTGATTTTTCGGTCTTAACGCGAAGGTAATGGCGAATTTTGCCAATCAGTTCTTCGGAGTTATCAAGATAGATAAAGGCGCGAGAAACGATGTCCGGAGTCTTGATGAGACGACCAGTTTTCTTGCTGAGCGTAAGAACGATCATAAAGATACCTTCGCGAGAGATGTGAATACGATCCTTAACGACAGCTTCATGTACTGGCTTATCAGCATCGTCATAGAGCTTATTGCCAACATGAATGCGACCATTTTTGCGAATAGTTTGGTTTGGTAAGAGCTCGACGATGTCACCGTCATCGGCAACAAGAATATTATCGTGAGGGATACCAACCACATTTTCAGCCATCTCAGCATTATGTTCCATCATGAAGAATTCACCGTGATATGGTAAGTAATTCTTTGGTTGCAGGCGGGTAACAAAATCAACGTGATCTTCGTAATAGGCGTGACCAGAGAGATGGAGTGGCCCAATATTAGTGAGGTGAGTTTTGCCGTTTTGAATAACCTGAGCACCTTCACGAAGTAATCCATCAACAGTATTCACAACATGAGGCTCGTTACCTGGAATTGGATTGGAACTAAAGACGATGGTGTCAGAAGCCTTAATTTTAATAAATTTATGAGCGCCGCTCACCATGCGATTAAGCACAGCGTTCAACTCACCCTGAGAACCAGTACAGACAATAGTAACTTTTTCATCAGGAAGCTTGATGATGTCCTCCATCTTCATGACGGTATCTTTTGGCACTTTAATACATTTAGCGCGAAGAGCGACTTCAATATTATTAATCATGGAGAAGCCGGCAAAAGCAACCTTGCGACCACGCTGGTAAGCCTGCTCAAGAATCATGCCGATACGATTAATCTGTGAAGAAAAACAGGAGATGATGACGCGACCATTAGCATAATGATCCATTACCTTACCAATATTGTCACCAACGTCATATTCGGAGTGTGGGTGATGGCCTGGAGAATCAATGTTGGTTGATTCGTTAATCATGAGAGCAATCCCCTCTTTCTTGACAATTTCATCAATACGTTCAAAGTCAGTTTGGCGCTCGATTGGGTTCGCTTCGGCACGCCAGTCGCCAGAAAGGTAAATTACGCCATTTGGAGTACGAATTACGAGAGCACAGTTACCTGGAATGGAATGAAGAGTATGAATAAATTCAACACTTAAATGTTCGGAGACTTGAAGCTTCTCATGCTTTAGTGGATCAACGACCTGATAATTCATCTCAGGAAGATCATCTAGCTCACTCATCTGTTTTTTAATCATGCCGATAGTGAAATCGGTGGCATAAATAGGGGTGAGTGGATTGAATTTTGGTAACAGATGGCGACAAGCACCGATATGGTCAAGGTGGGCGTGAGTGAAGAGAATGGCCTTGATTTTATCCATATTATCTTCAAGATATTTAATATCTGGCACCATGTAGTTGACGCCTGGATAATCCTCACTGGCAAACAAAACGCCCATATCGATAAGAATGATCTCGCTTTTATATTCAATGGCGGTCATATTTTTACCGATACCGAATTCACCTAGGCCGCCGATTGGAATAATACGAACTGCTTCAGGATCTGGACGAGCCGATTTGAGCTGAGCATTTGTAACCTGAGTACCGTTATAGCCATTAAAACGGGATTTATTAACTGGAATGCCAATGATATGCTGAGTAGCCTGCGCATTAACATCTTGGGAGAGCATGCGTTGGTGATGTACCATATCACCGCGTCTGGTAGAGACAGAGAGATTGACCTTGCGATCCTCGGCTTCAACATTCTTAGTACTCTTATTTGTTTTAGGGGCTTTATTTTTATTGCCTTTTTTATTCCTTTGCTGATCGGAGTTCTTAGAAGAGCTTCCATCAAAACCATTTTGTTCATTTGAAAAGTTTGACTTCTTTTTAGAACGAGCAGAATAGTCCTTGCCGCCTGGTTTAAAATTACTGTTAAAATTACGTTTTTGTGCCTGCTCAAAAATGACTGCAGCACCAGTGGTAACTTCGGTTGGCTCGGAGATTTTAGTACGATTTTGATTCTCCTCAAAGCGACGCTTAATCTCTGGCAAGCGCTCTGCCTGCATTTTCATGAGTCTAGCGCGTCTTTCTTGTTCTTGTTTATTCATGTTTTCCTCTTTTAATAATAAAGACTTACAAAATTAACAAACAAAAAATCTCTTGAGGTATTTCTTGTTGTGTTTAAAAATAAGTAAGATTAATTATTTATATTATAGCAGAGTAGACATGATTTTACAAGATCTTGGCGACGATAAGAGTTGTACTATAATAAATGCTAAGATATAGAAACGAGATATAGAGAGCAAAAATTAACAGACTAGAGGAGATTCTTAGATGATTTCATTAACCAATGTAAGTAAAATTTATCGGACTGGAGAGATTGAATATCGAGCGCTTGATAATGTTAATCTTGAGATTCTTGAGGGTGAATTTGTAGTCATACTAGGGCCTTCAGGTGCGGGAAAATCAACACTTTTAAATCTACTTGGCGGGATGGATAGACCGACGACCGGGCAAATAGTGGTAAACGGTACCGATATTTCAGATTTTTCAGATAAACAGTTAACAAAATTCAGAGCCGAACAAATTGGATTTGTATTTCAATCATACAATATACTGCCAACTCTAACCGTTGAAGAAAATGTTGCGATAATGCAAGACATAATCAAAATCAAGACGGATCCACTAAAAATGCTCGAGTCGGTGGGGCTTCGTAAACATGCGAAGAAGTTTCCTAGCGAACTTTCTGGTGGAGAACAGCAACGAGTCTCAATCGCGAGAGCTGTCGTAAAAAAGCCTGCGATTTTGCTTTGCGATGAGCCAACAGGAGCGCTTGATTCAAATACTGGAGTACAGATTCTAAAATTACTTAAGAAGCAGGCCAATAAGCATACGACTGTAATTGTGGTAACACATAATGCATTAATTTCTGAGGTTGCGGACAGAATAATTCGCCTTAAAAATGGCCAGGTTGAAACAAATCACAAGAATTCTCATATTAAAGACATCGACGAGGTAGAGTGGTAATGTTATTTCTAAAAATGTTGCGCGATGTACGCAAGAACTTCTCCCAGTTTTTAATGATCTTCTTAATGGTCCTCCTAGGGACTGCGGCCTGCAGCGGAATTGACGGATATATTCAGGGGATGCAATCTGCCGTTGACCGCTTTTATGAGGACGGAAAATTGCAAGATCTAAATATCCGAGGTGCACTCTCTGAAGAAGATCTCAAAAAAGTAAGTGAATTTGATGGAGTGCAAAAAGCGGAAGGAAAATTAGTAGCAAAAGGACAGGTTTTAAATATTTTAAAAGCCAAAAATGAGCCTAGTGAGCAAAGTCAAACCACAACAAATACAGGAACTAAAAATAATAATCAGGAAACTGAGGCCCAAAAAATTGATGAGCAGAATAAGGAATATGAGGATTATAAATTAGAGCTGAATCTTTTACGTAGTAATGAGATTGCAAAGTTTACTGTTGAACAGGGTGAAGGTTTTGCAGCTTCAAGTGACAAAATATGGATTGATGCCTATTTTGCTAAAAAGAATCAACTTAAGGTTAATGATGAAATTGTTTTTAAATATCTCGGCAAGACTTTTAAAAAATCCATTGCAGGGATCGTTTATATTCCCGATCATGCGTATGTTTCAAAAAGTAGCTCTGAAATTCTTCCGGATAACTTGAAGTATGCATACGCATTTATGGACTACCAGAAACTAATGTCAGAAATTAACCAGCCTGGTCTCTCCAATATTAAATCAATATACAGCCAGATTATGGTTAAAGTGAAGGATACTAAACGAACCGATAATGTAAAATCTGAAATTCAGGATTACTTTAAAAAACGTGCAGTCGTGACAAAGATGCGCGAAGAGCCAACCGTGAAGGTACTGCAAGGGGAAATTGATGAAAATTCTAGTATCATTGGTATCTTTACTGGATTTTTTATTCTGATTTCTATCTTGTCTGTAGCGACAACCATGACTAGACTAATTAGTCGTGATCGTACCAAAATTGGAACCTTAAAGGCTTTAGGTTTTTCAAATGCAAAAATTTTCTGGCACTATATTTCTTATGGTGTTTATCTGAGTGTGCTTGGTGGGTTGGTTGGTATAATTGTCGGGCCATTGGTGATTTCAAAGTTTTTCATCAGTATTACAATGCGCTTCTTTGAGGTACCAAACTGTAACCCTGTCTTAACTACTATAAGTATCATTGTTTATATTTGTCTAACTATTAGCATTGCAATTACCTGTTATTTAGCAACTAGGCAGATTATTAAGCAAAGTACAACTGAAATTTTACGACCAGAACAACCAAAAATTAATAGTCGAAAAATGAGATTTACGACTTCTGGTAATTTTACTAAACTGAGTTTTACTTCACGCTGGAATTTGCGTGACATGCTTAGGAACCGTGGACGTATGATCACTACGGTTGTCGGTATCTCTGGCGCAATCGCGCTAGTAGTAATGGCATTTGGCGTTTATACTTCGATGAATAATTTTATCGAAATTGAAATCAACAAGATCAATAATTTTGAATATACTGCAATGGTTGATACTGATAAGACGGACACTACCGATATGAAGAAAATGACAGATGCTTTCACAAATAACTCTGAACAAAAATATATTGAGCTAGTGGACAAAAATAATCAAAGCTTTTTAACAACCAATCTTTTTATTGATAATTCCGGGGGTGCAATAAAGTTCTTAAATGAGCAGAGAGAAACCACGGAGCTGGACAATACTGGTGTAAATATTTCGAGAAAAGTCGCCACGGAACACGGACTTAAGATCGGAGATATAGTACGCTGGAGAGATGTTGGCGATACAAAGCTTTATGAAGCAAAAATTACCAAGTTAATAGTGAAGCAACAAACGCAAAATTTAACTATCACAAAAGACTTTTACAAAAGGATAGGAGGAAAGTACGTGCCAACTACTTTTTACCTTTCTAACAACGACCTCGCAAAGAAGGAAGAACTAACTAAATACCTTAACATACAATCAAAGTCCGTGGTAACAAATAACTTAAATCAAATGCTAAAAACCATTTTAAATACATTGGCAGTCTTACTATCCCTAGCGATCTTTTTAGGTATTGTCGTATTTTATAATATGGGAGTTTTAAGCTTTTGCGAACAGGAAATACAATTTGCAACAATGAAGGTTATCGGATTCTCCAGCGCAAAACTATTAAAGATTTTTACCTGGCAAAATATTTTTATTACAATTCTTTCTGGATTAATTGGTTTACCACTTGGTCTAATATTGACTAATTATATCTATCAGGTCTCTGTAGACGATGCATACGATATTCAAACTTTTATTCCATGGACTGTACTAGCATTAAGCATGTTGGGTACTTTAATTTTCTCAGTCGTGCTTTCTAGGTTCCTTGCGGTAAAGATTCGTCGCATTGATATGGTAAAAGCACTTAAAACTGGAGAATAAATAACGTCACCTGGTCATATTTCTGGCAATTTTTAAGAAATAAAATCGCTCAAGATTGCCGTTTTTGCCAGCGAGAGTATTATCGCGCTTATTAATAATAAGGAAGCCATTATTTTTCAACCAGGACTCAAAATCCTTAATTATACTGCGGCGAATGGCTTCGTTTTTAACAATACCATTTTTTAGTTGAAACGTCTTAGCTTCAAATTGCGGTTTTAACATGACGAGAAAATCAGTTTGAGAGAAAGTGAGCTGATCCTTGGCGTGAGTTAAAACCTGCTTTAAGGAAATAAAGGAGACATCAGCGAGAATGGTATCAACTTTAATTTCATCTTGATTCTTCGATAACGAGCCACGAGTTACCGAAAAAATATCGGTTTTTTCTCGTAAATCGATACGCGAATCAAAACGAAGTGGTGCCTTCATTTGTTTGGTTCCTTTTTCTATAGCAATTACTTTTTTGGCACCGCGAAGTAATGCGTATTCAGTAAAGCCACCGGTACTGGAACCGATATCGAGGACGGTTTTACCTCGAAAATCATAAGAAAAAGCCTGCGCCGCCCCCGCAAGCTTATTCTCAGCTCGTGATACTGGCACACGATTATGCGTAGTCTGCATATTCATATGTGATTTTAAGCCCTGATCACGTGACGAGCGCATTTTATTTTTGACGCTCACGATAGGCGTAAGTTTCCGTATCAACAGAAATTACATCGCCAGTCTTAATAAAAGCTGGAACCTTAACTACAACGCCAGTCTCAAGAGTAGCGTCCTTCATGACTGAAGTGGAAGTATCTCCTTTAACGGCATTTTCGGTATAAGTGACTTCAAGCCAAAGATTCTTAGGAAGGGTAAGGTTGATGGCAGAACCATTATAGAACTGGATATCCATCTCGTCACCATCTTTCATAAAATCCTTGGAATCGCCAACTAAATCATTCGATAATTCATATTGTTCGAAGGTGGTTGGATCCATGAAGTAGAACTTGTCATCGTCCTTATAAAGATATTGAACCTTTTTAGTGGTAACTTCTGCTGGCTCAATTTTTTCTTGACCTTTGAAGGTCTTTGGGATGAGAGCACCGGTGATTAAGTTCTTAACACGAACGTTAACGATAGAACCACCGCGTCCCATAACTTTTTGCGAATACTCAATAACCTTGTATGGCTGGCCGTCCAAGGTGATGAGAACGTTTTTCTTAAGATCGGTTGGACCGTACATAGTTTTCTCCTTTTAGTTGGCAGATACAAATGGAAGCAATGCAAGGTGACGAGCACGCTTGATGGCAACAGCTAATTGTCTTTGCTGCTTAGCGGATAAACCAGTCTTTGAAATTGGCTCAATACGACCGTAAACGTCGATATAACGCTGCATAGTCTTTACATCACGATAGTCGAAGTAAAGATTTGGATCATTTTTAATTCTTTTCATTTCTCTCAAAACTCTCTCTTAATTAATTTTTTAGAATGGAACCTCACTGAGGTCGATAGGCTCATCTGGGATATCATCAGGAATGATATCGGCAGATTCATCATTACTTGTGGAGGCGTAGCTTCTAGAAGAAGAACCTTCGCTTGCGCCGCCCAAGAAGTTGAAATCTTCGACAACAACTTCGGTAGCAGAGCGCTTTGCGCCAGTCTTATCTTCAAAGGCACGCTGAGAAAGACGTCCGGAAACAAGAATGCCGGTCCCCTTCTTAGCGTATTGAGCGATAATCTCGCCAGCTTTACCCCAAGCAGAACAGTTAATATAGGAAACTTGTTCCTTTTTCTCGCCGTTCTGAACATAATTGTAATTTACTGCTACAGAGAACGAGCAGACCTGAGTGCCACCAGATGTGGCCCTAAGTTCAGGATCGCGTACTACGTTACCTGTAATGATTGCCTTACTAAATCCCCGCGCCATAAAAACCTCCTCGTTTTATTTATTCTGCTGATTCTTCAGTATCTTTAGTCTTCTCTGCACGAGCTTTGCGCTTAGCTTCAAATTTAGCTTTGCGTTCATCGACAGTGACTAAGAGATAACGTAAGACTTCGTCGGTGATGTTAAGGGTGGAAGAAATCTTAGCAGGAGCCTGTAGGGCTGGTGTTAGATTCATTTCCAAATCAGGATGAATCAACACAGTAAGTTCATACTGTTTCACTTTGCACTCCTTTGGTTAAAGCAAGCACACCTCTTGTCGCTTGCTGAGCTAATAATGCCTTAATTATATCAGATCGAGGCGATTTTTTCAACTAGCAAGGAAATATCAGATATGCTGTTTATGCTTTTTAATAAAACTTATGCTACAATCAAGAAAAAGGAGAACGCATGGATAGCGAAAATAATCTAAATCAAGATAATACCATGAATAGTAGTGAGTCCTCTCTTGATACTAATCAGATGGATACAGGATCATCCGAGAACATGACAGTAGCCAATGAATCTAATGCCTGGGTCGACGCATCGCCAGAAAATAATACAGAGATGGTTGGTGTGACTGAGGAACCAGAAGTTAAACAAGAGGATGCTTTCAAGTCCACAGAAAAATCTGCGGATGAACCAGAGCAAGAAGTAGTTAGCCCCAGCGTGCAGCCTATGTCAACTTTCGAGACGCCTGCAATCCAGCAAGTAGCTGCAGAAAAGAAAAAAATGTCACTAACTCCACTTTTTGCCTTAACTACAGTCGCAGCAGTTGGTGCGCTTGCTTATACTGTTATTACAAATCAAAACCAGCGTCAGCAGTTGTATCATGATCTTTCGGTCTCGAAAGAAGAAACAAAGAAGGCTCAGGAAACTGTTATTAAATTAGAGGAGGCCGCTAAGCCTGATCAGGGCATCGCAAAAGAAAATAAGACGACTGAAGAGAAGACGGTTGTGACTAATAATAAGTCGGTAGCGTATGATGTGAAATACCAACAATTGCTAGATGTAATGGGAAAAGATAAATTAATCATAAGTGGACAGATTTTTACTAATAAAACAGGAACCTATGCCTTTGCCTCATTGCAAGTTGGCGGATTTTACAAACAAAAGGATAGTCTTGGCAATGAGCTTTCAGTGGTAGCTGGCGGAAGTGGGGTTGAAGAATATTACCGAGAATTGCCAAACGGTGAATGGAAATTTGCCTTTGGAGGTCACATGCCTATGAAATGTTCCGATTATTCTGCTGAGATTCGCAAAATCTATCATGATGTAGAGAGACCAGATGGACAGGATAATTACAGTTGCAGGACGGGCAACACTGTAAACGATTTTGAACATCTTTAGAAATGTAGAAAAATATAGCTTCGGGGAAGCTATATTTTTTATGGTATTTTGGTGAGGTCATTTCTGGCGTGCTGTTTTTTGAACCACCAAGATCTATCGTTATAATCTACTTATACGTTGGCTAGTTGATCAAATTCTTCAAGACTCTTAATCATCACGTCGCGAGGCTTATTGCCATTAGCAGGGCCAATCACGCCAATTTCTTCAAGCCAAATCGCTAGACCAGAGACGAAACCGTGACCTTTACCAAGATAGGTCTGCAACATAGCGGTAGAAAATTTACCTTTGGTAAGCGTAATCTCGATAGCCTTACGAACGACAGGATCATTTGGATCATATTTACGACCAAGGTCGCCAAAGCCGCCACCATCAGTTGGGCCGATTCCTTTGATCTGAACGGCTTGAGAAATGACTTCATTATTATATTCAGGAGCACGCTGTTCACGAAGGAAGTTTGTTAGTTTTTCAACATCACTATCAGAGGCATAGGCACCCTGAATACGGCGAGGTTTACCCATCATTTCGGTGGTCAGCATCAGCATGTCACCTTTTCCTAGTAGTTTCTCAGCACCACCCATATCGAGCATGATACGAGAGTCGGTATTATTATTCACGGCGAAGGCAATACGACCTGGAACGTTGGCCTTAATCAGACCGGTAATAACCTTAACTTCAGGACGCTGGGTAGCAAGGACAAGATGAATACCGGAAGCACGGCCTTTCTGGGCGATACGAACGATGAGTTGCTCGAGGTCTTTCCCTGCTTGCATCATGAGGTCCGCCATCTCATCAATCACGACTACAATATATGGCATCTTACCACCATCATGCTGTTGCTCGTTATTATCCTGATCGGCAACCGTGGCAGTCTTCTTCTGCAACTTCTCGTTGTAGTCTTCGATTTTCTTGACTTTTTCTTCGGCCATTAAAGTATAGCGACGCTCCATCTCGTTAACCGCCCACTTCATGGCTGAAAGAGATTTTTCAGTGGAGTTGATAATTGGCGTTAAGAGGTGTGGGATGTCATTATATTGCACCATTTCCACCTGCTTAGGGTCGACAATGATTAATTTCATATCACTAGGTGCATTACGATAGAGGAGTGACGAAATTAAAGTGTTGGTCATAACAGACTTACCAGAACCGGTGGTACCAGCGATGAGGAGGTGAGGCATTTTGGCAAGATTGGCAATAACTGGATTACCAGAAATATCCTTACCAACGGCGAAAGCCAGTGGATTGCGTTCTTTTTTCCATTCATTACTCTCAAGAATAGAACGAAGAGTAACATCGGCGGGGCGAACGTTTGGAATCTCAATACCAACAAGGCGGGTGCCAGGGATTGGAGCCTCAATACGAACCTTATCGACGGCAAGGTTTAGGGCTAGCTCCTTGTCACGAGCAGCAATTTTAGAGAGAACAACACCAGTTGGTGGTTGGATTGTATACTGTGTAACGCGTGGACCGACATTGGCGCCATCGAGCTTAACCTCAATACCAAAGTCCGAAAAAGTAGAATTAATAATGAAAGCATTTTGCTGAATATTACCACCGTCAGGAGGGTTTTGTTTCTTAGAAAGAAGGTCAGTGCTTGGCATTTTCCAGTTTGGATCAGAGACTTCAATCAAGGCACGTTCCGGCTCAGCTTCAACTGGTTTATCCATAACTGGTTTTTTAACTTCAATTTTAGGTGTCGATTTTAATTCCTCTGGAGAGACCTCAACACCATTAGCTTTAATCTTCAATGGACCAAGTGCGCCGGCTTTAATCGCGTCATCAGCTTGAGCTCGACGAGCCACACGCGCATTCTCTGCATCTTCTTCACGACGGCTAGTCTTGAAGAGATTGGCAAGATCACGAAAGACAGCAGCTGGGGAGAGTTGCAAGATGAAGATGGCAGTAATAAAAATTAGAACAAGATAGATGAAGGCTGCAACGCTTGGATTAAGAATTTGCGTAACAAGACTATTTAGCCACTGACCTAGAATACCGCCAGTTTGGGCTGAGGCAGTGCCGTAGGTAGGTAAGCCAAAGAGTCCAGAAAGCCAGAAGATCATTAAAAATGAAACAATCCAGATGACGGCTGGGAGACGATTATCCGTACTGCGGAAGATCTTGACTGCTAAGTAGACGAGGATAACAGGAATTGCAAAAGTAGCATAACCAATCAACCAGAAGCCAAATTTATGAAAATCATTGAGGAGGGTGCCACCACTACCAAACCATGTCATTACAAGGACGATGGAGATAGCGATCATAAGAATTGCTGAAACTTGACGCCAAAAACCTCCTGGCAACTCGTGCTCGGGAGCTACATCACGAGGAGATTTACGTCGACCTTTTTTACGTTTTACCATAGACAGATTATAGCATAATAATTATAGATAGACGGCGTAAGTCTTTTTAGTTTTAAAAAATCATTTTTATGGTATAGTGTGATTATAGGAGATATTATGTACGATACGGATGGAATCGAAAATACAAATAATAACAAAACAAAACATCAAAATAACCGTGGCTTAAAAATTGTGGCTGCGGTTTTTTGTTTAGCAACAATTGTCAGTTTATGCGGATTGATATCTGTGAACACTTCCTTTTCTGGGCAAGTAAATAAGCTAAAAGGAGAAGTTAAGACTACTAAAGAAGAGTTAGCAAAAGCTAATGAGACGGTCTCTAAGTACGAAGCAGCGACTGGAACCAAGGCGGTCGAAGCGGAGACCGAGAATGCCAAAATTAAAGAAATTGTAAAGCCGATGGCGTTTGATGCCAATATGGATGCACTTAGAAATAAGATTGAAAGTGAAACTCATTCTATGAATGGTGAAGTAATCGAAGAGGGGTTAATCGAAGAAGATAATATTATTCTTCAAATCCGAAAATTCGCAACCGATAGCAATGCAAAATTTCTATTTGCCACTACACAAGTCTCGCACGAAATAAGGGTTAGACCAAATAACGGCAATAACAGTCAATATCTTTCCTATGGTGGCTCCTCAATGGCCATCTACTACAAGTCCTTACCGAGTGGAGATTGGAAAAAAGCTGTTGATGGTAATGGTATTCCAGGCTGCGATACGATACCACAAGAAGTAAAGGACGTTTTAAAATGGACAAATCAGCGACCATTGCAGTCTTTGATTTTCTGTGTTGGGGAAGGAGGCTCCGAGAATTACGGCAATTTAGGACTTTAGATAATAAAAATATAAAATTAATGGAGAATCAACATGGAACAAGATAATATAGAAATCAAATCCGAGGTAAAACATAAAACAGGCAAAGGAGTGAAAGCCGCATTAGTGGCTCTTGGTTTATTGACGATCATATCAACCAGTGGTCTAGTATACCTAATGTTCTCCTCGAATAGTCAGAAGAACCAATTAGAGAGCCAGGTAAAATCCGCAAAAGAGGAGTTAGCAAAAGCAAACGAAACAGTCTCGAAGTATGAGGTGGCAACTGGAACCAAGGCGGTTGAGGCGGAGACCCAGAATGCCAAAATTAAAGAAATTGTAAGGCCGATGGCTATAGATACTAAGATTGGCGACCTAGTCAATATGATTGATCGTGAACAAAGGGGGAAGATGAAAGGTGAAAATGAAGAAAGAATGCCGATTATCGATAACTGGCCGATCATTACGTTCAAGGAAATTTTCACCAATAAGGAGGCGACTTACTTAATCGCCAATATGTATATCAGTGGCAACTATATGGTACTCACTAATAAAGAAAAGGGTTCAACACGCGTGGAGGGGGGCGGCGGAGGCGGCAATGCGGTATATTATCGTGCTTTGCCTAATGGAGATTGGAAAGAAGCATATGCCGGGAACGGTTTTCCAGGCTGCGATTCCCTCTCCGAGGAAACGAAAAGAGTTTTTAAAGATCTGAGAATAAAAGATGGAAAATCGATGATTTCTTGTTGGGATCCAAATATAAAAGAACATGATGGTATCGTTCAAATTTAAAATTTATTGACCAGAAAAAGATTGGCTGAGAGGCCAATCTTTTTTAGGTGTCTAGAAATTAAAGATTTAAGATTAGCTCACAGATTGAGAAAATTGTAAGCTAATTAACTCTTGATTACTGTTCGACGCGGCGCATGCTGAGGGAGAGACGACCCTTATCGTCAATAGCTTCGAGGCGAACCTTTACCTCATCGCCAAGATGCAACGCATCCTCAACTTTGTCGAGGCGCTTCTCTGAAATCTGTGAAATATGAAGCATGCCGTCGACACCAGGTAAGATATTTACGAAAGCACCAAAATCTTTAATATTGACAACTTTGCCCTTATAGATTTTGCCAACTTCAGGCTCTTCAACGAGGCCCTTGATCCAATCAATGGCGCGCTGGATTTTCTCAGGATCAGTACCAGAGATAGTAATGAGGCCAGAATCATCAATGTCGACTTCCGCACCAGTTTCCGAGGTAATCTTATTAATCATCTCGCCACCTTTACCAATGATGGCGCCGATCTTGTCAGGATTAACCATTAATTTCTCGATACGTGGAGCATACGGAGAGAGCTCAGTACGAGGAGTTGGTAGTACGGAAAGCATATGGTCCAAGATGAACATACGACCTTCATGGGATTGGTTAATGGCTTTTTCAAGGATATCGATAGGGAGACCGTGAACTTTCATATCCATCTGAAGCGCAGTAATCCCCTGCTTGGTGCCCGTAACCTTAAAGTCCATATCGCCCGCAAAATCTTCAGCATCCATTAGGTCAGTAAGAACATGCGGAGTTTCACCATCAAGCATGAGACCCATAGCGACACCAGAGACTGGACTTTTTAGAGGAACACCAGCATCCATTAACGCGAGACAGGATGAACAGGTAGCAGCCATAGAGGTAGAACCATTTTGAGACATAATTTCAGTGACAGAGCGGATGGCATATGGAAAATCTTCTTTAGAAGGAAGAACTGGAATGAGCGCACGTTCAGCTAGATAACCATGACCAATCTCACGACGTCCTGGAGAGCCAATACGACCAGTTTCGCCAACGGTATAACTTGGGGCGTTATAGTGGTGCATGTAGCGACGCTCGCCATCGGTAACCTCCATAGTATCAACAACTTGCGCATAGGAAAGAGGAGCTAAGGTTACAATATTCATGGCTTGGGTAAGACCACGAGTGAAGAGCGAGGAGCCGTGAACACGAGGGAGAATTGAGATCTGAGAGCTGAGAGGTCGAACTTCATTAAGCTTACGACCGTCAGGACGTACGCCATCCTCAACAATGGCACGGCGAACCTCATGATGGATGGCTAGTTCATAGGCATTATGGAATTCAGCCTTCAAACGAGCATCGTAGTCAGCAATTTTTTCTTCTGGAGTATCACCTTCGCCAAGTTCAAGAGCAAATTCTGCGTCCATCTGATCACGCAGGGTGTCAGCAATACGCTTACGATCTAAGACGTTGCCGCGAATTTTGGTACCAGTTTGACCGTCTTCGCCTTTAAAATGAGTGCGGGTCCAAGACTCAACCTTATCAGTAATTTCTTGATTTGGCAGGCTTAATTCGTAATCTTTTTCGGCTACGTCAAGTTTATCACGAAGCTGCCTTTGAAGATCTAGGGCTGGCTGAACATTCTCAATAGCCCAACGCATAGCATCTATAATTACATTTTCTGGGACTTCGTTGGCTCCAGCCTCCACCATGACCACTTTCTGATCCTTAACAGCAACCACTAAGTCAAGGTCAGATTGCTCACGTTCATCTTGATTTAAGAAGGCTTTAAAATTACCATTAACACGACCAATGCGAAGACCAGCGATTGGGCCATCAAAAGGTACGCCAGCATTTAATAGAGCCGAGGAAGCGGCCAACATCGCAATGACATCTGGGCGGAAATTTGGATCCATAGAAAGAACGGTGGTAACAACTTGAACCTCTTGACGATAACCCTTAGGGAAGAGAGGGCGAATTGGACGATCAATGAGTCGACCAATTAGCACAGCTTCATCAGCAGGTTTGCCTTCGCGCTTAATAAATTTTGAACCTGAAATTTTGCCAGCCGCATAGAACTTTTCTTCATAGTCGATAGAGAGTGGGAAGAAATCTTGAACGACCGGCTTCTCACTAACGACAACTGAACCAAGCACGACAGTGTCGCCGTAGGAGATAAGAACAGATGAGGTTGTACGAAAACCGACACGATTGACTTCAATTTTAAGCTCACGTCCACAAAAATCGGTAGACACACTGAAGGTGTGTTTACCAGTAGGATTAATTATTTCCATTTTTTCCTTTCTCGGGAAAACACCAGATAACTACTCTAGTAAGCCAAGCAATAAGCTAGAGAGAATCTTATACCTAAGGCTCTAGGGGACTTATCCGCCGTCTTCCCTTTTATTGTTATGTATTAATTGTATCATGAAAAGCTATTTAAAATGCCTATATCATTGAATATTAAGAAATTAACAGCTGAGAGCTGCTGTTTTGGATATAGTTTTGTATTTTTTATGTTTTATGTTATAATATCCTGCGTTCGGTGATTATCTAGACACTAGACTGGAAGGAAAGGGGGATAGATTTCTTAAATCACCAATTTTGAAATTACTGTGAGCTATAGCTCAAGCACATTTAGAGAAAGGATCGTAGAAAAATGACAGATACGATACGTAGTTATTTTGACTTTACTGGCTTGATGCCGCCAAGGGACATCGTGTTGCAACTAAAGGGGTTTGAAGACAACACATACGCAGTGCAGGAGAAGCGTGAGAAATACTTCTGCTTTCAGTTGATTGAACAGGTATTTGTGCCGCTGAGAAAGCAGATTAGGCTCGAATGTAATATCGACCTAGTAGTGACGATTGTAAATACTGAGACAAGAGGCCAGAGAAGAATTTCTTTTCATCTCAATACAGCCGATGTGATTTACTTCCAGGAAAAGAACTTGTATCAAGTCATAACTCGCAGGGAGGGTGTAACTGGCAACATTTATGATTTAATGAATGATGCTAGATATGTGCGCATGCATTATACTAATAAGGAGTTTTATGACAAGTACAGGAGAGAGCAGAAGAAGAATGACAGCTCTAGTAACCCAAACAGAAAGAAGAGGGTCATGAGGAAGATGAAGCGCCCGAATATCTCCGAGATTAATGAGATTGTTAATCTCTCAGTATTGCGCTTTAGAGATGCTATCAATGATTTTATTGATTCATCTTTTCCACAAGGAAGTGATAAGCCTGAAATTGTCGGAGTCTTCACAAGGAAGAACCCTACATAACCCTATGATCTGATCTGAAGCTCCACTACGCGTGGGGCTTTTTTAAACTAAACTTGAAGTTAAAAATTTCAGATTAATGTAATGAATAAATGATAATATAAAACACCAAAAAACCCACTGACGTGGGTTTTTGAATTTATTTGCGGAGTCCGAGTTTTGCAACTGTGCCTTTGTAAAGGTCGAAGTTGGTTTTCTCAAGATACTTCAAAAGACGTTTGCGGCGACCAACCATCTGCATAAGTCCACGACGAGCCATGAAATCATGCTTATTGACCTTAACGTGATCGGTTACTTCTTTGATGCGCTCAGTTAGAATAGAGACCTGAACCTCTGGAGAACCAACGTCCTTTTTGTCACGGGCAGTAGCAGCAATTGCCTTAGCTTTATTCTCTTTTGTAATCATATTGGGTGAATTATACCACGCGACGATAATTTCATCAAGGGTAAACAGATGACTTTTCTGTCAAAATCTAATTATCAAGGTTAATATGTAGTAATTTCCAATTCCCCATCGATATATTCGCCAAGAAAAACTTCGCTTATGGAGGCAATTTTTTGCTTTTTAAGTTCTTGATTAAGCCATTGTTCATCCTTACTAATCACCTCAAGGATATCATGATGTAATTGACCGTCGGTAATAAGTGGGAATTTAGGATTCTCTTCGCCGGCATGGACAACAATGAGTTGGCCGTTTTGTTCTACAACAGCGCGTTTAACTTTCTTAGAAGAGTAAATATTATTAGTGCGAAGTTTAAATGCAACATCATGGGCACTGAGACCGGCCTTCTTGCAGTTTTCGATATTAATTTTGCCGTGATCAATAATGATCAGAGCCTTACCATCAAGAATTTGCTTAACTTTGACATTGTGGGTTTTAATAAATTTAAGAGAAAGAACCAGAATACACCAGATAAAGAGAATGCTAATATATTCCAAGATGGCAATTTGCTTATTATAGATTACGCCACCGATGATTCCACCAAGTACGTAGTTTTGTACCTGATCACTAGCTGAAGATGGAGCAAGATTCCCCTTGCCAGTAACATTGATAACAAAGATGAGGGCTAAGAAGCCAATTAAGAGTTTGATGGCAATAAGGATAAAATCATCCATATTTTCCTTTCATTAATTATTATTTTCACCCATAAAATCGGACAACTTGACAGCATTTTTTATCTGATAATCGCCAACCTGAGTACGACGGAGAGAGGTCAGATAAGCGCCGACACCGAGAACCTTACCAATATCCTCGCCTAGAGTTCTAATGTAAGTACCACTCGAAACATGAGTACGGATAATTAGCTCTGGGTAATTATAACTTAGGATTTCAAGAGAATAGATTTCTATTTGGCGAGTGGGCATGGAGACGGCTTCACCACGGCGTGCTAATTGATAGGCACGCTGTCCATTGATCTTTACTGCTGAAAAAGCTGGAACAGTTTGAGTGATTTGTCCAACGAACTGACTAATAACAGTTTTGACTTCTTCAAGTGTAGGCACCTTTTCTGTATTCTGTTCAGTAATTTCCCCTTCTGGGTCACCAGTAGTACTAGTTTTACCAAGACAGATAGTTGCCTCATACCATTTATCAAGCTTTAGAAACTGGTTTGAGAGTTTGGTGGCCTTATTAGCAAGAAGAATTAATAGACCGGTAGCAAAGGGGTCAAGAGTGCCCGTATGTCCAACTTTCACCTTCTTCCCTGCCTCCATCGAGAGACGACGACGAACTCTTGCGACTACACCAAAAGAGCTAAGTCCAGCTGGCTTATCTATAAGGATAATATCCTGTATGTGTTGGCTATCTTGAGTATTCATTACTAATGATAATAGTGAAAAACAATAAGTCTGTCAAAATTTAATAGGTGCCTGGAATACGAAAGGCAGAAGGATCGACTGGAGCGGTGGGCGCTTGAGGGGCCGGTGAAGACTGAGGAGTTGGAGCTGGGGCAGACTGAATTGTTGGGGCTTGAGGAATTTGAGGAGTTGGAGTGACCTCTGGAGTAGGCTCAATAATTGGGGGAGTTGGTAGGCCATTAGGAGTAACCGGCGGCAATGGCATATTAGGAACAGTCGGTTGCATGGAGTAACTACTCTGGACTGGAGTAGGCTGAGCTGGTACCACTGGTGCTGGGGCTGGAGGTAAGAAGGCTTCAGGCTGTAGAAAATCTGGAATAGGAGTACTAGTGGCCGGTGGGGTGGCTTGGATAAAATCTGCCATTGGATCGGCAAGAGTAGTTGGAGCTGGCTGAGGGGCCGAAGGTGGTTGGGCGGTCAAGGACGACTGGAGGTTTGACGCCGACTGTAATTCTGGAGTTGGTTGTAGATTTGGGACTGGCTGCGGTTCTGGGGTTGGCGCAGTTGGCATCGTCGGAATGGCTGGGGTTGAATATTCTGGGATAGTGTTTGTATATTCAGGGTTAGGGTAGTTGGTATTCTGTGGCATAGTAGGCATGGCTGGAGCCGACAAAGTGGCGATATTTTGACCAGGAATATAGTTTACGATTGGCTGCTGGCCAACAGAAAGAGGATGAGTTGGGGTTGGTTGGGGATTTGACACTGGTTGTTGTGACAGTGACTGATTAATGTAGTCGCCTTGGTTAATAAGACTTTGGTAGCCAACTGGGTTTTGGATGGGTGATGGCTCAGCGAGAACTTCATCCATGAGTCGACTCATATCTTCCCCGGATTCTATAACGGGATCAGAAATGGTATGACCTACAATATCTGGACTGGACTGAAAGGGTAATGGGTTAACTGGAGGAAGTTGAGATTGCACTGAAGGGACCGAAACTGGTTGTTCAGGAGGAAGCGGCTGAGCGTATTGTTGAGGTTGTAGCTGAGATTGAGGCTGTGGTTGAGATTGGACCTGCGTCTCAAACTGGGCTTGTGCCTGAGGTTGCATTTGTGGCTGTGGTTGAGCTTGTGGTTGGAACTGCATAGAAACCTGCGGGTTGTCATAGGTTTGTGGCTGGGCTTCTGGCTGAACTTGAGAAAACGGCTGGGCTTGAGGAGTAGTTTGAATCTCTGGAGCAGGTTGAGCTTGTGGGGCGACCTGAGTTTCTGGGATAGATTGAACATCTGGGGTGACTTGAGTCTGCGGAGTTGCCTGGGTCTGTAAATTAGGAGTACCAACAAGATTATCAGTTTCCTGACTTGTGTTGGTCATGGATGCAGTCATACGAGCCAATTCATCCATTACATTACCAGTAGTAAGCGGAGTGGTAGAGAGACTTGGCTCTTCGCTTGGAAGATTTGGCAGCTGAGAAGTCTCAGAGGATGCTTCTTGTTTATTCTGAGGATTAGTGGTTTGAGCGAGGTTTTGATTAACGAGCTCCTCAAGTTCCTTGAGGCCAGTATCAGGATTAGAATCAGAAACAGTTGAAGTATCTACCGTAGCTGGAGCGCCTGCGGTAGTTGAGGCATCCGAAGAAGCTGGAACCTCTGGAGTAGTAGGATTGCCTGAAGAGATGGGAGCCTCTGAAGTAGTAGAGGTATCCGATGTGGCTAAGTTTTCTGGATTAGTAGAAGCATCCGATGTAGCTAAGTTCTCTGGAGCGGCTGGAGTCTCTGGCTTAAGAATATTAGCAGAGATTAACTGTTGATCGGCACCAGCCTCCATTAATTTTGAGGCGACAGCCATAGTGGTTGGCTTGGTGCGATTGTTGGAAAAGCGTTCTGTGGCAGAGAGGATACCTGTCAGTAGAGCGGTTGCAACCTCTTGAGAGAGCTCGGTAATTTCAAGTTCTTTAAGGAGGTCATAAACCATTTCACAGACGGAAGATTTTTCAGGATCACTCCACTCAAGATCAGCAAAACGACCTGGTAAACCCGAAGTAATATTAATTGCGCTAGCGTCATGCATGATGCGACCATATTCTGAAAGCGCGGAATCGATTTCGGTGCCAGCATTAACATTAAAGACAATCACGAGGTCAACATTGTAGTCACCATAAGAATATTCGAGATCTTCCTTTTTAACTTGCCCCTTGTACGGCGTGATATAGATTTTCACATAGTCGCCATCAAGTTTATAAGTGAGATGGTCGGCTTTGGATTTATTCAACGCAATAATGAAGTCCTGTAAGCTACTTGTGTCTTTTTCAAAGGTTTCTTCGGGCTTGAGAAATTCAAGAGCATTTGGAGTCTTACCAGAATAAATAGCCGTGACGTGCTTCTTCTGTTGATCTAAAACGATGGCGAGAGCAATAGCAGCAGACATCTCGTCGAGATTGGGGTCCTTAGAGAGAGCAATGAGAATATTTGCGCCACGCTGGATTTTTTCAGCAACTTTTTCAGGTAGTTGCTGTGGATCAATGCCAAAACCTAAAGAATCTGGTCGCGGAGCTTTAGCGCTTGAAGAAGGACCAGATTGATTACTGGTAGCATTTTTCGTATTGTTTTGCGCGCTTACATCCATTGTTTGTGTTGACCTAATTTATTTAAATTTAACATAAGAATTATATTTTGACAAGCAAAGAGGGGGCAGAACGGGACGGATATTAGGGGGAGTGACCTAACTTTTAATAGCGTGGGGCCAGTTCCCTTTGATAGACAACTTCCGCGATACCAGAACGCTGAGCCTGTCCGATACCCCAATAATAAGCATCGGAGCGGAGGTTAAAGATCTCGGCTGGAGCAACGGAACCATCGCTGGAAATGGCATAATATCCACCTTCATGTTTGTCATATCTAGTACCAAGAACACGCTGATCGGCAGGAATGCCGGCCATTAATCCACCGCCGTGGTTTGCACCACCAGTGCGTTTTAGAGTAAGACTCTTGGCAAAAACTGGTCCATTAAAGATGATGGTTTCAGAACATTGCTCGGCAGACGGTTCATTAACATCACTACAGGTGTTGAGGTTGTTAGAAGCGTTATCTTCGTCCAGAATCAACCAGGCATCCACACGATTAACCTTACTTAAGACATTAATATTCTTTGCGAAAATGAGGATTTGTGGAAGCTTAGTGATTGACTCGGTGGAGACGTCGGTGTAGGCAGCCTGTTTGGTGGAGGTTTCGTATTGACAATTATTACCGCCGAAGGCCGAATAGCAGAGATTCTGATCAATTGTTAGAGTACCATCAACATAAAGTACGAGAGTGTTATTTTGCTTATCGGCAGTAGTGATAGTCTTATACAGTGTGTCGTAGGTACGGAAAAGAGTGTCTGTTGCCTTAGGACTATGATCTGGCAGTTGTATCTGTGAAAGATTAACATCACCTCGAATGTATGTGTTTTGTAGGCCTGTATCGTGCGTGGTGATTTTTAGACTACTATTTTTAGCAATGTTATCGCGATACCTAGCTTTTAGACGAGACAGCAGGCCGGAAGGTAGTCCATAAACCCCAGACTCACCAATATTTTTTCGGTTTGCAATAGTAAGGTTGTAGATATTGTTTGACGGATTAGAGCCGCCGGTTGGTAGATTATAATTATAGCCTTTCTCATAACCCAGAGAAGCACCAGAACCGAAACCATAAACGCGACCGCCAGCAATTACATGATATTCATCCCAAGAACCAAAGATTTTCTCAGCGGCACTTGGATAAGACGAGAAGCTTTGTCCAGGAGTTTTACGACTGACGGCAGCCTCGATCTGACCATTGGTAAACATACCGCCACCCCAAACTTGGAAGTTTGGTTTTTTAGCGATTGTCACACAAGAAAGATCAGAAACATTAAATTTAGTCTCATCACCGCCCGAAATAGCAGGACCTGAGGTATTATTATCGATGGTATTGGTTGTAGTGTTATGCGAGGAGGCCGGCCAAATGGAGGTGGCTGTACAGTATTTATACCCCACATATTCACCGTTATCCGGAACAGTGCGAGAGAAAATATCTGAATCTTGATCACTACCATTGTAATTGCCTTCCGGATTCATTACTCCCCTAACCGCCTTGACAAGGTGACAATTATCAGAACCATAATAACGACAAACATCTTGATCAGAACGATCATTGCCAGAAAGCGTATGGAGGCTGGTGTGAGGCGGAATTAATAACTCATAGATACGGAAGGTTTCTTTATCGGAAGTATGAGTGGCGTAAGGATTTTTAGCAACCATGGTATTTGAGCGAGAAAGAATGTGGTAGGAGCCACTAATATTTACTTGTTCACCGCTGAAGACCACGTTGTCTGAATCAATAGAACTTGTTACATAGGTATTGAAGTTATATGGAGTAACAACACTAGCCCCAGTATAGCGATCACCGTAGTCTCTTGAGGCGATTGGATAGTAAATAGAGCGCGGATTACTTTTATATCTCACTTTACTACCCTCTTCACAACTTCCTTCGCCAGTACATGAGTAGCTAAATGTACCCCAGGACGTGCCTTTGAGGCTTGGAAGTTGACCAGGAGTGATGATCTTATGATTGCCAGGATGACCCACAAGGTATGGATCCGTATCTTCAGTAATACCCACAACACCTTGGTCATTATAGTTCCCTTGCGCGTCTTTAGCACGGAATGTGCCAGCATTCTCAAAAGTTTTATTAGTTTGCGTGTCACTAGTAGCAGTATTAGTGCCACAACTACATTCACCACTAACCTTAGTAACAGAGCTAACCCAAGATCTTACATCATTATAGGCGATACCCTGAGTAATTTTATTACCAACTTCGGTACTACTGCCGGTTTGATTTGCCGAGTTACAGTTCGAGACACCTGAAGCAAAGCCAGGGATCTGGAAACCATCATGAATGGCACGATTATTATTTTGAGTAAAAATAGTATTATCACATGAATATGAGGGAGATGGAGAGTCCGTTGGCGATTCGGTATAGAAGCCATAGTCTGCGGAAACAATTCCAGCTCCCGTTATAGCATGGGGACTCTGGGTCAAGACACTTCGTTCATTGCCGTCGGCAAGAGCAGAGTTTTTGAAGAGATAACGATTATCTTCGTTATTATTTCGCGAAGCATAAAGTCTAAATTTATTTGCGATACTCGGCGAATCGGCGGTGATAGTATAGTTCTCGGTATTTTTAACTAAGTCATGACCTACGCCTTGTGCTGGATAACAGAGGGCGTGCCTAAAACGAATAGAATCGCCAGGTCTAGCAAGGACAAAGGGTTGCCATTTCTTATAGTTCTCCGTGCCAGTATAGGAGAGATTTGTAACTTGAGAGATTGCGGCGGTATTTCCTTTGTAGGAGGAACCGATGACACCTGGGACCAGGGCGTTACAAATATCAGGACCCTTTGGCGTACAAGTTGGATCATCGAGAGGACAGTCTTTCCTTTTATCTCCTCCGCTGCAGGTAGGATCGGTATTTGGATCACAGTCTGGTTTTCTATTTTTATCACAGGTTGGATCGTTTGGATCACAACCATGTGGAGGCTCACCATAAGAACAGAACCAAGAAAATTCACCGTCACGCCACGTAAGGTCATAGCGATTTGCATCATGTCTAAATTGCTCAAACGCAGCCTCAGCAGCATCATATTCAACGTGATATGTTCCTGCACGATTCACATATTTTTCGTGAGGCTTAAGTAGGTTATTCCCTACAGGAGCTTTATTCCTATATAATGGAAACTGAAAATACGCAAACTTGTTTGGACCATAAGCCGTTCCTGCTGGAGTGAAGGTGGGTGCATTATTATAATACTTATGCGAAACAAAGACATAGACTCCTTTTGCTTGCCCGCAACCACGAATCATCTGAGAATCACCACTATAATCTAGATGTCCGGCACTGTTTACATCGATTACGGGTATACTTCTTCTAATAGACTCATATGATATATTATTGACGTCTAGACCTGGATTTTTAGTGAGCAACTCTTCCATTGAAATATGTACCCACTCGCCGCCGCCACCTTGACTGTTATCTTCCCCGCCAGTATTCCAGCTACTATAACAAATCGTGCGAGGACCTCCTCCACACCCATTTATCGGGGCAGAAGTACCACCAGCGGCACCACCAGTACCACGTTCGGCAAGAACTCTTGAAGCAAAGAAGAATGAAGATAAAAAGGCAAACAGCAAAAGGAGGAAAAAGTTTTTATGACGGTTCTTAAGAAGATTGATATACATACCCTAAAAAATGCCTCTTTATTTGCTTATTTATTTTAGTATATAGCCTAAAGCGGAATTGGTCAATTTAAAAGCGCCTAGTGTACTAGGCGCCATAATAGACTTTTCTAAGAAGATCTGGGTCTTTAATTATTCCAGAAATTCTGATAATAGATGAGACCAGTAAAGCGATCAGTTGCATTCCAATCACTAATCTCCGCATCCTTAACATAAGGGTTCTGGATATAATTTCTCATTATTTTCTCCAGCATATCAACCTGAATAAGGTACATATAGCTATCCTCAGACCCAGTTATCTTTACCGTTGGCTGAGTATAAAGTTGATCAACATCTATATAACCAAACCAATTAATATAACCTTGACCATCATGATAGTCTTTGGTTATAAGTTTTGGAATACGATTCATGAGATATCGTCCATTTGAACTGACATATGACTTGTCGGCTGGGAAGAATAACCAAAGGCCAAACGCATCTCCATCTGTAGGAACATAAGGTGGATTTTCTGCGTAATAATTTGTGAAGAACAAATCTATTTCAGTGATTATATTGTCCGTCTTTTTATAATACCTCTGAATATTGATCTGTGTAACCTGATCCTTCTTTCTTGCCGGAAACTGCTTTAAATATCCATAGATATCAAAGCTGCCATCTGTTCTCCAGAATGGCTTGGTCGACCATAATGGATAACCAGTATCTGGATTGATTTCCGGATAAACAAAAGGCTCAGTTCTCATCTTCAGCCAGCGTGCATCACTAGTAGAGTGAGTAGTTTGATAGACGGTCTTATCCACCTGTACCTCAAAGTTACTAGTAACGTAACTTGGATCCTTCGCTACGCCGTCAGGTCCGAGATAGTCAGCTCTCGGAAAAACGGTCATCGGGTTGTCCCTGCCGATCTCCTTTTGAGGTTGATTTGCCTGATCTGTCGGAGTCTGATCCTTTAAGCCGGCATGTGCCTGCTCGGTCTGATCTCCTTGTCCTTGAGAAGAAGTTTCAGAAGAAACTTGTGTTTCGTTCTCTTTCTTCTCGTCTACCTTAGCCTGCTCCTCAACTGCCTTTGCAGCAGCACCTGTAGCATTCTTTTTTACGACACCTGCATATGCTGGTGTAGCAAGTACCATGCTTACGCAAAGAGCCAAGCTTGTTGCCATAACTACTAGATTCTTCTTCATAGTCTTTTTTCCCTCCTTTTCAAAGAACCCTCGGGGCCTATTCCCCGTAGTTGCCGCGATTTTACAATGTTCTCTATATTTAGTCAAGCATAAAAATTTACAAGTGATTTTATATTGCCTTTTTTATAGAGACTTTCCTTAAATTAAGATAGAATAGAGATATGCCAGAACTACCAGAAGTTGAAACAATTCGAAGAGGATTAAATAAATTTATCCTCAATAAAAAAGTGTCCTCAGTAAAAATTTTGTGTGATAAATCCTTTATTGGCCCGAAGGAAGTAATATTAGGCCAGAAGATTATTAATATTCGACGCTTTGGAAAAGCCTTGATTTTTGATTTTGAAAACGGCGTATCGATGATGGTGCACCTAAGAATGACGGGCCAATTAATTTTTCGTGCCAGCGGCGAAGAATCGGGCCGAAATTATCTAGAGATGATTGAGGCGGGAGAATTTAAGACTACTCTATATACAGAAAAAAGCTTTGCTGGCGGACACCCAAATGAAAGCTTTTATAGTGAGCTACCGAATAAGCAAACGCGGGTTTTATTTGAGATTTGCAAAGAGGACGAGGCGAATTCGGGCGCGAGCCAAGCTATAGGAACTCTATATTTTAACGATCAGAGAAAATTTGGGTTCTGTAAGGTAATTGAAACCAGCGAGGTGGAAGCAGATAGTTTTATTAAGAAACTCGCCAAAGAACCATGGGTGATGAGCGTGGAAGAATTCAAGAAAAATCTGATGCGACATAAGAATGCCGAGATTAAACCGACGATTCTAGACCAAAGTGTGGTGGCAGGACTGGGAAATATCTATGCAGATGAGGCTTTATATATGACGAAGATACACCCCGAAAGGCTTACCTCGAGTCTTAGCGATACAGAAATTGCCGAGCTACTAGAAGCGGCTGGCGTGGTAATGCAGCGCTCGATCGATTCTGGTGGCAGCACAATGGCAACCTATGTCAAAGCGGACGGAACGAAGGGTAATTATTTGGAAAAATTTGCACAGGTATTTCGTCGGGAGGGCGAACCCTGCAATCGTTGCGGAACAGAAATTATTAAATTAAAAGTGGCTGGTCGTGGCACACATATTTGCCCAAACTGCCAGAAAAAGTTTTAAATGATTTATTTAATTGATGGCGATGATCGCAAAAAATCAGAGCATGCAGCACGCGATTTTTTAGGAACAGATATTGAGGTAATTGATGCTGACAACCTAGAAAAACAGGATTTGGTTTCAATTTTTCAAGGCACAACTCTTTTTATGGAGAGTCGCCATATCTTGATTAAAGACTTGAGTTTGAAAAAAGAGCTATTTTTAGAGCTTCCGAAGTTTCTACAAACTGAACATCAAGTAGCGATTCTTGAGCAAAAACTCGACAAACGCAGTGCGACTTATAAGGAACTGGCGGAGGTGGCTAAGGCCGAGCCCCAGAAGATCAAGATAGAGAGCTTTAAACTACCAGAACAAGTGGATACCTTTTTGGTTTTTCGAGTCTTTGACATTGCCTTAACCGACGGAAAGAGAGCGGTAAAAATAATGCGCGAGGCGGAGGAAGATAATAATCCTTATGCAACAATTGGTGCTTGGACGAAAAAGGCGGTTGACCTTTTTGCCTCTAAAAAGAATACAGAAAAAGAGCGCAGAATTCTAAAGCGGCTGGCCGAAATTGATATGTTATTAAAACAGACTAACTTCTCTAAAGATCCTTGGGTTGTTTTGGAAAGTTTTTTGATTGAATTATCAAGTTTATAATAAATAGACACAGAGTGTAGGGGGTAAAAAATAGGATCGCTCGGATCCTATTTTTTGAATTATTTTGCAGATTTTTTGACGGTCTTTTTGGCTGCAGGTTTTTTGGCAGCAGCTTTCTTCACAGTCTTTTTTGGAGCTTCGGTAGCTTCAGTTTTTGCAGCTTTTGCAATCTTTACTAAGTTTGCTTTACGACGAGAAGCGGTATTTTTCTTCAAAAGACCCTTCTTGGCGGCCTTATCATACTCAGACTGAGCTTTTGAAAGATTTTCAGGAGTAGGATCAGCCTTGAAAGCCTTAAGAGCGGCTTTAATAAACTTTTTAATTTGTTGATTCTGCGCAGTGCGTTTGACTGCTTGGCGTGCTGCCTTTTTTGCAGATTTGATAATCGGCATTAATTTAATTCCCTGTGAT
>QWCT01000248.1_pt1 | contig 37133 bp, 43 predicted proteins | sample 1972681 | NCBI WGS metagenome assembly QWCT01 (sample SAMN09866701, study PRJNA288562) | Human oral metagenome isolate pre3_saliva, whole genome shotgun sequencing... | isolation source: mouth | host: Homo sapiens | place: USA: California | reverse complement strand
GGGAATTATCAATGATTTGTTTAAAGTGGGTATAGTCCATTTATTAATCCTTTACTCTTAGTTTTTCGACGTTAATATAATCTCTAATATAATTGATAATCTGATTCATTCTTTCTACACCTAGACGCTTAAGCTGTTCAATCGCAATAGAACCAAATCCTGCGAGTAAGCTATAATCTTTATTATCTATAGCCTCAGACACGCGCCGATCAGTGATATACGCATCAAATAGTTCAAATGCATCGTTATACGACTCTCCAACCAGCGTTTCGCTCAACCCTTTATCCGAAATAAATTCATTGAACTTTTGTCGTATATACTGGGCTTTAGTCAATGGCTCTCTATTATTCATGATTAGGTCCAGAATCTCACGAAGATCCAGTCTGCGATCTAGATTGAAGATTTTGCGAATTTTCTCAGGAGTCATATAGAACTTAGGCCTGTCTTCGCCGAGAATTTCTGATTTAAGATAGCTTAGCGCCTCATCGATATTGCCATCATTATACATTTTGACAAATTCTTCATTAGACTTCACCTCATCTTGGAAGCTACGAAACATTTCGCGATCAACACGCATACCATCTTTACCGACAACCGTCTCATCTATTACATTCAGGGAATCATCCTCATTTAGATCTACCGTACGGTTTGCCACGATCACGGTAGAATCTACACCGATAAGCGGCGACACTACTAAGGCATTTTGCGTCTGTCTATTTATTGGTACTACCAACGGCGCATCATAATCATATTTTTCTTCGAAGTATTCACAAACTGCAAAAAAATCTATAATACGGAAATTTTCTTTCTTGATAGATTTAACTTTCTCGCCGTTCAAATAATCTACATATTTGAATGTATGGAGTCGTGTACCTCGGCCTTTCATCTGAATAAAATCAGAAGGACTAAACACTGGACGCATAAATACGAGATTCAATAAATCGGAGCAATCGTAACCGGTCGTCATCATGCCAACCGTAACGGCGACTCTAGCGCGGCTACTTTCGTAATCTGATAACCATCTTGTATGCCCGCGCAGATTATTTTCAGAAAAACTAATCGAGAACTGCTGGGCGTCACGAACGTTACTCGTAATCTGAATAGCAAAATCAGAATTATACTTGCCTGGAAACTTGTCCATAGCAATTTGGTTAAGCATCTGGACTATTTTTTCTGCGTGTTTTTGGCTAATAGTAAAAATGATAGTTTTACCAATTTCTCCAGATAACGGATCGACCGCCGCGTATCTCATAAAAGTTTCGCAAAACACATAATTGGTCTCTTCGTTGAAAAATGTTTTCTCAAAATCCCTGATGCCAAAATTCTCGTCAACATCTTCGCCGTCAATAACTTTATGGACCGCATAGCCCTCATCAGCGAGCAGCTGTGAGGTAATATTCGTCCTAGCATCCAGAATGACGGGATTCACTAAAAACGGACCGTCAGGATCGTTTACGCCATCTTTTAGGTCGTATCTAAAAGTTGGTTGACCGGATTCACATCCAAAAGTCCTATAGGTATCTAATAGATCTCTGCGCTCGAATTCTTTTTCTGAATTTTCATCTTGCTTGGTATTCTTTAAAAAGTCCTTCGGTGTGGCAGTAAGCCCAATCTTATACCCTGTGAAATACTCAAAAACAGCTCTCGCGTTACCGCCAATAGAACGATGTGCCTCATCCGAGATAATCAAGTCAAAGTCATTCGGGCTAAAATCACGATAACGACTACTCGCCAAAAGCGATTGAACTGTACTAATAACAATATCGGCAGTTTTCCAGTTATCTCTATCTTCTTTCCATACCTTAACCACGTAATCTTTACCGATGGACTGATTAAAAGACTTTTTAGCCTGATTTTCTAATTCAATGCGATCGACTAAAAAGAGAATTCTCTGAGCGTTTCCAGTCTTTAGAAATAGTTTGATAATGGCGGCACAAGTCAAAGTTTTACCGGTGCCGGTCGCCATCTCGAGTAGAAAGCGTTTATTACCGTTTTGCGCCGATTTTTGAACAGCCTTAATCGCATTTACCTGATAATTGCGAAGAATTTTCAGTTTATTCTTCTCTAAAAATTCACTGCGAGTATCTTCATTTACATAATCGGGATGTGTTTTTATTTCAGGCATTTGCGATTCAGCGATATAAGTTCGAGAAATATTCTCGTTCACGAGCGCATCAACATCGGGGACCCACTTCTTTTCATCTTCTAACGAGCTCAGAGTTGGAAAGCTACTAATTGGTTCAGGGTTTCCAAATTGCATATCCCACAGATAATGCGTGTTGCCGTTGCTAAGAATTACATACCTTATATGTAGTGAATTGGCATAATCGCGAGCCTGCTCTTTAGCGGAAAGCGGAGGAATACTTTCGCGCTTAGCTTCAAGGATAGCAATGGGCTTCTGATTAGAGTCTAGAAGAAGATAATCGACAAACCCTCGTCTCGTATTTTCAAAATCATCGCCCGAGTTTTCAATATCTACTTTATTTTCTACATCAACATTTGCTGGGCCGTTTTCATCATCAAGTAATCGCCAACCGGCATCAGAAAGTAACATATTTATCTTTAGACGCGCTTTAGCTTCCTTTTGTGCCACGATATTTCTCTCCGCAATTAATCTATAAAATCCTTATCATAATCATATCATAAAAAGCATATTTTTTAGTTCTTTGACAACTCCCACATTTCATTATATAATATCGACATTGGGTATTTTCCCACAACATAAGGAGGGGTTTATGAGCACTTTAAAGATTAACCTAGCGAATTTCTTCGCAAAACAGTCCTGTTCTGCCTGGCAGAAAAACCGAATCGTCCGGAAACTCTGCCGCGACACTTATCGTCTCATCATGGAGACCGGCGCCGCGAACTATCCGTACGCGAACTCTGATTTTGCAGACTGGCCGGAATCTGATGGCGATTCCTACACGCTCGTCACCGATTCATGCAACTTTGTTATCCGCCACAGCGCCAGCTATGTCGCCTGGATGATGAAAAAGCATTGCGGTGGTTGGCCGAAACTCCCTGTTCCCGGCGAACGCAAGCCTGGAGAACACAACTTTGATGCCAAGCACTGGAACGAAGTCCTTGAATTCAATGGTTGGCAGGAATTATCTGAGTATGAATGGCCGGAAATGGCAGACGACAGTGACGGCACTCATTACATCGGCATCATGCCGGGCGAAGGAGAATTTGGCCAGCTCGTCTGGCTTGTCGACGCCTCTGAAGGCGACAACAATACGCCGGCCGAGTGGTATGTCTGGACCTATCAGGATCTCAGGAAGCAGAATCTCACGCTCCCAGTTGCCACCACCTCAAACATCATCTGGTACCGTGAACCTGATCACGGTAAAGAGAAAGTCTGAGCATCCAAAAAAGATATAGTACCAGGAAAGCTTAATGATTCGAAGAATCTAATAAGCTCGAAATTCGCTCAACACCCCTCTCCGGAGGGGTGTTTTCCTTCTTCAAAACCGCAAAAACCATCGCGAGTAAGATCCACTCCCATATTTTTAGATACAAAAAACCAAACCTTCATCAATCCGCAAAAAACTAAAAACCCAGACTTTCGTCTGGGTTTAGGAGTATTACAGCTGAAACGAAATATGGCCATCGCGCGTCCTCGCGTTATAATACGCTTTAAACGAGCAAGTCTTCATCTCATTTCGGCCGTTCGAAAATTTAACCATGCAGTAACCACGAATATTAAAACTTACGCCCGAACCGTCTTCATGCGAAATCCCGCAGATCTTAATTGCACTCATTTCGAGTGCAGTGTAAGCACAAGTGGGATCATTCAGCGGCGCCGTATAACCCTCGGCAACCCCAAAGAAGATCGGGATTACCGCATTCTTGTCATATGCGTATTTGCACGCATCAAACAAGGTGTCTCTGCTCGGACCGCTGAAAATCTGGTACTGACGACTCGTGGTTTCGTTGCTGTTATTGGTATTCATACGAATACTCCTTTCAAAAGATCTAGCCAAATACATACGTATTTTGGCCTGCCATATTAACCCGCTATTGAGTTAACTTATATATTTTAACATGTTTATATTAAGATGTCAACCTTCACATTAAACTATCTAGACTCAACAAACTGGCTATAAATTCTCACGCTTATCTATTATAATAACCATATGGATAAACCAGAACTCGATCAGGAAACCAAACTCAACCAGCGCCTCTCCGTTATCAAAAAATATTACGATCTCGACACCCTCCTTGCACACGGTACCAAACAGCAAGATATCGCAAAATACTACAGAAAATCCGATTTTTTCTATAATCATGTCCACTCTGGCGGCGGTGGCAATATCCACATGGCAATTTCAAGTAATAAAACCTTCAATCGAGCCGATTTTGTAAGACAAGCTGAATATGTCGCAAAATTCATCAAAAGCGGCAACAAAGTTCTCGAAGTTGGTGCCGGCCAGCTCAGCAATACTCGACACATTGCCGAGCTTTTTCCAGATGTCTCATTCACTGCACTCGATCTCCCAAACCGTAACTTTCTCAAAAATAAAGTTCCAGAAAACGTCACCCTCATCGAAGGCGACTATCACGACCTTAAGAATCTCGAAGATAATTCCTTTGACGTAATTTTTGGCGTCGAAACTATCTGCCATAGTCAGAACAAACAGCTCGTCGTCAGTGAAATTATGAAGAAGCTTAAACCAGGCGGCACTTTTATTTCATTTGACGTTTTTGAACCAAAACCAAGATCTAAGATGTCCGATTTTGAAAAAAGAATTTCCAGCATTACCCTGGCCGGTATGCGCGTCACCGATCTCGATCAGTGCATTGGTGATTTTAAAAAATATCTCGAAGAAGCAGGCGCCAAAGACATTGAGATCACCGACCTCACAGAAAATATCATGCCAAACTTAAAGCGCCTCGCCAAAATCTCCCGCCTCTACTACACCCATCCACTCCTTCTCAGAGTTCTCAAAACCATCCTTGACGAAGATGTTACGATAAATAGTATTGCGGGCTTCCTCATGGATCTGACTTTTGATGGCAAAAATATTCACGCCTACTACCGCGTCACCGCCAAGAAATAAAAACTCAAACTAGACCACACCACAAACAACGTCCACAAACGGAATCCACAAACAATATATTCTTTAAAGATCATTAATACAAAAGCATGAAAAAGCCCCGACAGTTGTCGGGGCAGCAGGAATTTCGTCTTTGCTCTTTGAAGGTGCTTTGAGATGAAGATTGTTGGTGGTGACGCAACGTAATACTCAAGTGTGTTCTGGAGATTTTCGACAGTTTTGCTCTAGGACTGGGGGTTCCGTAGCGTAGCTAGTGATGCAACCAACTTGGAGGGGGAGGTTGACTAGCCTAACTGTTTTGCCGTCCGAATTCACACGGCCCAAGCTAAGTCTTTCAAGCCCATACGTAAAAACATAAGTGACTTATACTCTTCCTGGACTACGCTTTTCAGCGGCAATTCTAGCAAAGACGAATGCGTCAAGACGCTTCCTGCAACCTGGTGAAAAGATTCTTCCGCCAAGTCGCTGCTTATTATATTGTATAAAATGTCTAATGTCAAACATAAGCAAAAACAAAACTCTCATAGTCAATATCAAAAAACAGCAGCTATTTAAAAACGGCTATTGTCTAAAACGTTAAGGTCCTGGACCTTAACGTTAAAATTGACTAATAATAATTTTATGATTTAATAATAAAAAGGATTTTATGACAAAGAAACACATCTGGAGAATCAAAAGAATTTATTTTGATCAGCTAAAGAGCGGCAAAAAGACACTCGAGATCCGCGTTGGCTATCCTCAAATCAAAAAAGCCCAAAAAGGCGACATTATTTCGTTTGAAAACTATGGCTTTAATGAATTTGACGTAAAAGACGTCAGGATCTATCAAACTATCGCGGAAATGCTAGACGCTGAAGGTGTAGAAAAAGTCCTTCCAGGCATGACTCGCAGTGCCGCCCTCCACACTCTTCAAAAAATCTATCCGAAAGACAGGGAAAAACTCGGTGTTTATGTCCTAGAATTAATTTTCAGGACGAATCACTCTAGACCTGAAAAATATAAACGCGCTTAAAATCCCCCCAACCAAAAACCAAAAAAAGAAGAGCCATAGACTCTTCTTTTCACTCAAGGAATTCTAGTTTTTTCCCCAACAGATACGGGTACTTATATCTATAACCTTTAAGTAACTAAACTATACCACGTTTCAAAAAATTTGGAATAGTTTTTTAAAAAATTCTCTACATACCCTTAGTACGTGCTTTATATTTCGCGTAGCGAATCAAGACCGCCGCGGCCACCGCCACACAGGTAATAATCCCGGTCATCAAATAGTTTGTCGGCTGAGGAGCTGGCGCCTCCTCCCTGCTATCCTGTAAGGTTTCCTCACCGCTATCCTGCAAAATCTCCTCACGCGTCTCATCATTTTCATTCATATTTTCATTATATCACACCAACATTTTTCCATTTTTCTCCAAACTCCACCCCTGTAAAATTAAAAAATTCCAGATTCTTTAAAAATCTATCATGCTCATGTTTTACATTTTTAAAAATCCGTTGTACAATCCAGTCAGATAGATAATTATGAGCCCCCATCATAACAATCTATCAGCATGTAGTAAAACCTATTCTTTTACTACATCAAAAACTTATTCGTTGAAAGGGAACAGACTCCGAAAAGGAGTCTGTTCTATTTTTTATCAAACGCTACTCAAACCCCTCAAGTGCAACACCTTAAAACGTTAGCTTAGAGAACCTATTTGTTATTTTCAAAGAACCTGTTATAATATCCCGCATAGCAACATATTGTCATGTTGCACACGCACCTTACACACCAGTTGCATCCCAAAGGAGGGGGAACCATGAAGATTCTTATCAAAGATACACTGCGAAACAAAGAAACACTGTATCTGCAGAAATGCGACGTTCGTTACCTGCTTGAACACCCGGATATCATCCGGAGTCCAAAAATCAAGCCTGGCAGCCCCAAGGCAATCGAGCTCGATGAGATCGAAAAACATGGATACGAAAGTTTCATCAGGGAAACTCTAAACGACGAGGCCAACAGACTTATATTAGAGAGTGACCTCTGCAGCGATTATGACTTTCGCATTACTTACAGAGACCCCACAAGTATCGAGTGGATCAATTCCCACAAGTGGATTTACGATTATGAAGAATATATCGTCGAATCCATCTATAGACTCACACGTGATCTTGAAAAAATCAATAAGTCTATTGAGATTAAATTAGCAGAACTTGATGACGCAGAGTATGAATATCAGACACAAGCTGAATGCGCCAATCATTCTCGCAATCCAAGTATCACAAGCCCCACTGCCACAAGTACTGAAGCTGCCATTTCATACGAAGAAATTCTGCACAGGGAACATCGTCAGTATGATCTTGCAGAAATCGAGGTCCTAAAACGGAAAAAAGACGCCCTCAGATCTATGATTCAGTATCATGAAAGTGATATTGAATTCACTTTTCCCACAGAGTTTCGAGGTTTGGTACGAAATACCAGCCTCAACCAGCGCATGAAAGACACTCTGAGTAACCCCACCCGCAAGATGAAAAACTAAAGCAAAAGGCACCCGCAAGGGTGCCTTATTTTAAGGTCAATCGTAAGTATCCTGCGAAAGGTCACAAAATATCATCTGTTCTATCTCGCCACTCCCCGTATAACCGTGATCATGGAATACAATAATACCAGTATGCTGCTCCAGATTATACTGCGCCCGAAAACGTTTTAACCGATACACATAATCATCCTTAGTACGACCATCATCAAAGTTCAGCTCCACTTCACATTCACCGATCAAATTCAAGAAATGCGGAGAGCCAACAACATGTTGAATCGCAAAGATTCTCCATCCACGAACCGGTACCTTAGCAAGTTCCAGATTAATACCGGGTTTGTCGACCATTCGGCTCCGAATTATCTCGAAGTGTGCTGCTGCTTTCCTAATATCATCACTCTGCACATACTTGCATGCGTCGAACAAAACGTCAATGTCAGGTCCTGTAATGATATTATAGCCGCCCCTCGCGCTGAAATCCTCAAGTGTAAAATTTGTTACACTTGAACCATGCAGTTTCTTGATACTCATACGTATCTCCTTCCTAAAGAACACCCCAAAATCGAGGCAATGCCAGCCCACTATTAGACTAGTATCTACTATTATACAATAAATACCTCGCCCTGTCAAAACTAGAAATCACGACATCAAAAATCAGGAGTCACGACTGCAAAAACTAGAGCCCGCTATGTCAAAGCTAAGACCATTTACTATAGGCCACTTCGCTCTCAGCCGAAATGATCTTTCGTACCTTATCCCCCTGAGCATAAAGCATCGCCTCCCGTTCATGCTCATTAGTCTCCGCTTTACTTTCCGCCATCTCTAATGCCCCAGAAAAATATTCTTTCATCACCGCAATCTGTTTCTTCGCCTCCGCCAGCTCTTTTTTGTCCATATTTTCCGTCATCGATTCCGGCAAACGGTCCACCATCGCCGCAATCTGCTTCGCCTGCTCTGCACACTCCATCAATGTACACCACTTCGCTCGCTTTTCCGCCATCAAATAATCTCTTCGGCGCCTCAAATACTCCTGCTCCCCATATTTTTCCTTAACCTCAGTCGATGGACTCCCCTTTGCCAGCACGTCCGCAAGATCAGTCGAATACCCAATCACAAAACGTGGCATCACAGGAATCCGCCCCTTCTTATGAATCGGATGCCAAGTATCATTCATATCCTCGAAATATTTCGCTGAAGCAAAACCCGGAATCTTCAAACCGTCTTTTTGTATTGAAGGTGTCGGATAAATTCGCACATATTCTTCACCATTCGCACGACGCTTCACCTCCGCTACACCAAATTCCGATATTGCCGCATTATCACGGCTTGCGCTGTTCCCATATTCATGCGTCCAAGAAAATTTCTTCTGCAACTTCTCCTGAATTGTGTTATAAGTCAAATCCACCGCAAAAGGCACCACTTCGCCCCCGGTCTTCTCATTTTGGATCATCCCAATTACATCGATATGATTAAACAAATCATCTATCTCTGAAGTTGGAAGAGTTCTTAAGGCCTCATATTTTTTATCCTCAGCAAATCGATCTTCCTCAGAAAACCAGTCACCCGTCTCCACCATTGAGGTGAAAGTCACCTCTAAAATTTTCGCATCACTCCGCTCCTTGTCCCTATGAAAATCCGGCATACTTTTCTCAGCTTTCGCTAGTCTAAGGTCCGCGCGAATTTCTTCAGGCCTATACACTGAATTAAACGTTTCTGGCCTTGGCGTCAAACTCTCGAGCGTTTTCTCCATTCGCTCATAATGCGTCAACTTATTCTTATTTCCCACGAAAACTACCTCCAATCTGTATCTAGTCGCATTATATCAAACAAAATTAGGCCCGTCTTTCGACGAGCCTAGCGACAAGTTACCTTTAGGCTACCTGCCCTGTGGTTTGGCTGTTTCCAGCCATGAGTTCGACAAGCCCTTCCAGATCCGATAAATCAACCAGCTCTGTCAAGGTCATCAACTCCATTAAAACTGTGAAATCTGTAGCTTCCATTATTCCTCCTTTGTTTCTTCGTGTTCTATTGTGAAGAATTTCGAACTAATCCAGTCCAAAATTCCATACACCGTATCATTACGGTAGTTACTTGCGAGTGTTGCCACTTTGATCTCGATAATGCCATTTTCAAACAAACGTTCATCATCTGTCACAAACAAAGTCTCATGCGAATGTGTATCAATATAGTTACAAAATCTCTCAAAGTTTACCGCATCACACAGCTCCATAAACTTCGAGCACGAAAACCGCACATCAATCTTTACCGGCCGACCGATCATTGTACCGTCAGTCAAGGCAAACTTCAGTTCGTTATGCCTACGGTTCCAGTTGTAAACAAAGTTATACAGATTAGCAGTGCCTTCAATCATAAGCTTCTGCCCCAGGCTACCGCCAGAACTTCTCTTCTTTCTCGGCGCCACATCCTTACGAAAACTATTCATCACAGCTCCCCCTTTCTAAGGTACCCTTTTGCATCAACATTCAACATCTGAAACAAATAGCATCTTTTATTATAATATATAATTCTGTTTATGTCAATATCGCGTATCTTTGACTTTTTAAAGCATATATGTTATAAATATAGAGTTTTTGCACCTTATGAGGAAAGGAGGATAGAGGTAGAACCTCACTGGCAACCTGTTGAACTAAATCTAGAGGGTCAATCTTTATACTGAATAGATTCGCATTTCTAGAACACCTATCAAACTTGGAGGGAACATGTTTATTAGTAATGTCAGAACACATCAACCGTTAATCCAGAATTGGGAGCTGATTTTCCCGAAGATATATGGCGAGGGGAACCACCAGAAGATGGCCAAAGCCTTTCATACTATCTGGAACAATTCCGAAATTGAAGAGCTGATCTTCAATCGAGATGCTAAAGGTCTGATTCGTGAACAGATTTCCGAGAACACATACCGGATTATCACGAGCGGAGAACTTGAGATCGCCGGCACTATCTATGGCTGCAGTGGTCACATCCAAGGTTTTTCTATTTTAATCGACAATATTGCCTCGATTACCCGTATCAAAGATTTCAATGGCAACTATAATTGGTCTTATCCGCTACTCATTACCACCAGAAACGGTAAGCAGTACCGCATTTATGCCAAGGATTGCACCGATAGAACAGGACGCGAACTTAGCGATATTACAATGTTTGGAGAAGTCGAGACCAGAACAGGCTATTAACTACATCCCAGCATGAAACACAAAGGATACCTGTAACCTATACTCCAATCTTCAAAGCCTCCGCCCGTCGGGGGCTTTTTCATTGACTTTTTATTCCATTTCATACTGCGGATCGTTGGAGAAACGGCTTTTTTATATTAAAATTAGATCCAATATGACCATTAAATATCTCGAAACTCCAATTACTCAAAATAATCTACCATTAACATACACCATAGCATCGGCAGGAATCCTTGAATTATCAGATGAGGACAAAACCAAGACTGGACGTCTATATTATATTCAAGTGAACGATGAATGGCATGACTACTACATTCTCTACATAGGACCTCTTGATAATAATAAAATGCCATTTTTACAGGAAATAACTTCAAATAAAGATATAGTTATTCGCATTGATTCTGGCTGTCTTACCGGCATGGTTTTTGGTGACCGCACCTGCGATTGTCATGAGCAATTACAGATTGCCGTAAATACTGCATTAGAAAATGGAGTTGGCTTTATAATTCACATACCAAGTCAGGATGGTCGCGGTATGGGCATTGATTTTAAGCTAAAGACCCTTGATGAACAGTATTATAATAATCTAAATACGGTTGAAAGCGCAAAAACCGTGTCAGGGCTAAACAATATTGATCGCCGCACATACCATGGGGCCGTTGGTTGTCTAAAGGCTCTAGGCGTTGAGACTTCTATGTCACTAAATATTGCAACCAACAATCCCGATAAGATAAATGCCTTTAAATCAGCCGGTTTCACAAAGCTGAACACCACTAGAGTTTTTGCTACACATATTTCCGATGAAGTCAAAAAACACCTATCTGCGAAACAGGAATTTCTCGGACACCTAAAATAACCAATTCTTACCGCACGCCAAAGCCTCCGCCTGTCGGGGGCTTTTTCATTGACTTTTTATTCCATTTATGGTATAAATAAGACATTGAGTTTCACTCAACCACTCGCAAAACTATAAGTTTTGTGCTCGACATATCGGCAACACAACAAATTCTTTTGCGTGCACATTACCAAGAAAGGAGGTTTCGGTTTCACGAACGTAACTGTTCAATTTCATTTTTCAATAAGAAAGAGGAATAAACATGAGTAAGACACTAGCTTCGCAGTCCATGTCAGTGAAGTATCTCGGCGGATCAAAACAACCGGCCTATCTTCCCAGAATCGAGAACTGGAACATCATTCCTGCTCCTGGGGAAGATGCAGATCATTTTGAGGAAACCCTCAAGACCTTTGTCGCTTTCTTTGACGACAGCGATGAAGAGGGAAGCATCGAGATAACTACCCCCTTCTACTTCACCGGCAAGCTTATCATGTCTGATGAGAGGAGAAAGGACGCAAAGCCTATCACGCTGAGCAATATCGTAAGACTTGAAAAGATTTTGCTTGCATATGGCAACGGTCTCGTTCGTATCTACACCAGCACTGATAAAATCTATTATTTTTATTTTGAAGGCTGGTCAACCGAAGCAAGATCAATGATGAGGAGGTTATCAACTAGAAGATCTATTTATTCTAGCTGTATCCCTTCCCAAAAACAGATTAAATTACGCAGACGTGAGACTATTTATCGACCGACTTTAAATCTCATCGACAAGAAGAAGATAAATATGGACTAACCATTGCGTAACCACCTTTCAAAAAGTCCCCGGCAGCCAGCCGGGGCTTTTTTCATACCTAGTTTCATACCCAGTTTCGTAACTAGTTTTCCCACCTCTAAAAACCAAAAAAATACGTCCAAAAAATTTCCGACCGCCCCACCTCTGATTGATTTTTCATACTGTTTATGCCATAATCAAAAAAGAGTATATACTCGAGCGAAAAACGTGTACCTTACAAAACTAGCTTCATACATTCAGATTTTTAAACTTCACAAAGGAGGAGTCAAATGAAACAGTGTAACATGTTAAAAAACTGGGGCTTCTGTTTCCTGAATAAGCATGGCAATCTCAATCGCCAGATTATTGCTGATTCGTTCGACTCTTTTCTGAGTCAAAAATCCAGCAATCGCCTGCGCGTCCCCGGTAAATGCGTCCTCAAAGGCATCATTTATAAGGGCAACGAAGCTTTGGAAGGAAAAGAAGTTTCCACCATGGAAATCCGTTTTATTGACCGCGTCGACCAAAAAACCAGAGAGAAACTACAGTGTCAGCCAGGACCCGCCTCGCCACAGCACAATCTCTATTGCGCCACTACCATCAACGGCTCCGAATTTTTCTTCTACTCCGATGAGCATGCCGACGAAATTTATCAGATGGTTGAACGTATCTAGCTATTTTACCCCGGCACTCGTCGGGGTTTTCTTTTGACAACATTAACTTTTATGGTATAATAGACCAGTCTTGTTTCCTTGTAGACAAAATGCACCTTGAAAGGAGATGATTAGTTTATTTTCAGTGTAACTTGTAGGAGTTTTCAATTAGGGTTTTCAACCACGGAAGCCAAACTTCCACACCCAAGGAGGGGGAATCATGGAAAGTACCACACAGAGAGTCCAGTATTGTCGCAAAAATCGTCTTGAGGGATGGATCCTTCTGTTCTATGCCAAGAACGAGCGTAAGCACCCTGGCACCCGTTTGGATGTCATGCGAGAAATTGCTGGCTTCTGGTACGACAAGAAAAAACCGAAGAAGATGAGCATTAAGGGGAAATGCCGTCTCTATGGTAGGGCCGTACCCCGTTCTATTCTCGGATGCGAGGATAGACTTACTTCCATGCAGGTCGGTGGGATAAATACCTCCGCCGACTTAAAGACAATTGAGCGCGTTGAAAAGAACGAGTTCGGAATGCCCGAAGCGGATCTCTTCTGCCTCACTGATTCGTCCGGCGACAAGTTTTATGTCCACAGAGACAACTACTTGCCGGATATGTTCAGGTTGATTTCAGACGCCAAAGAGCGCAAGCTCAATGATAAGAAGCATTACTACCTTCCGAGCGAAATCAAAAACAGCCCGAACGCCGATCAGTACTTGTGAATCAAGCCCCCCAGCGCTTGCTGGGGGTACTTTACTTTTTCACGCAAGGAGAGGAGCTATGGAAAGCACTACACAGAAAGTTCGGCGTTGCCGTAAAATCCGTCTCGAAAGATGGACTCTGCTCTTTTTTAACAAAATCGAGCGAGAGCATCCTGGGACTCGTCTGGAGGTCATGCTAGAAGTTGCTGACTTTTGGAAAGACGAGAAGAATAAACGGAAAAATCAGGAAAAGCTTGAGATGCAGAAAAACGGTATACCCATCAGTGGTAGATGTGTCGTTAACGGCATTTCGATCCCCACCTCAATTATTGGTTTTAACAAAACTGAACATACCTCTGCACCATTGAAGCTGATCAAACGCGTCAAACACAACGAGCGCGGAAAAGTCGAAGCGGATCTCTTTTGTCTTATTGACAGCCAGGGTGATAAATACTACATCAGCAAGAACCAGTGCACTGCTGGTATGCGACAGATGATTGAAGACACCCTGGCATGCAGCGAGCTTAACAAAGAAAGGTACTATTATCTTTCCAGTAGGCATCAGAGACCAGTCTATATCTAAGATGGATCAACCACACCCAAGGAGGGGGAGAATGAAAGAATCAAAAAAGCTGGAGAGGAGCGAACAGATCAGAGAGGCCAACACGAAAAAGCGTTGGTGCCTGCTGTTTCTGGATAAAGGTCAGAATGATAAGGTCAACAACCGAAAGAGAATTGCTCAGCGCTTTGCGGACCTCTGGTATAACGACGAGAGAAATACGATCACCATAAACGGCGATTGTTACCTCGGATGGTTTACCAGAAGCGAGCATAACACTTCTGAAGTGCCACACACCTCAAAGGAAGTGGTCACCAAGATTCGCTTCATTACGCGCAGCAGTTGTGGTAGCTACTTCGATAATCTACTCGAAGTTGAGACAAAAGACGGGAAATTATATTACGTCTATTCCAACTCAGTGTCCGAACGCTTCCGCTCCATGATTGCCGCCTACAGAAAACTCAGCACACTTAATCCTGAGCCTGGTTTCTATCTCGAGCCTGAATTTAAAAGTTCTATCTACTTTTAATTCAAACTCATCATCTCCGTTAAAAAAGCCGACAGCAATGTCGGCTTTTACTTTTTCAGGTTGGCCAGGTGTATCTGTTCTTGATCTCTTCATAAACCTTCCGCAGTCTCTCGAATTCATCGTGAAAAGTATCGCGCTCCTCCCTGAGCCCCTTGAGTTCCAGGCTGAGTTCCACCGCCCACGCTCTTGCTGCCTCTAAGGCGACAATTGCTTTCTTCAGTGTCGGACCACCACCTGCAGTCTGTTTCTTCGTCTCGACGAATAATCGATTGCGTTCTTCTTTTTTTGAGTCAATCAATATCGTCAAGTCGTCACGATCAACTTCCAACTCCTGAACCTTGATGGCGTTTTCATCCGCCTGGGAGATTCTGCCACGCTTGCGCTTCTCATGCTCTTTCTTCTGATTCTTTTTGATCTTTTCCTCGATATTTTTACGCTTCTTCAGCATGTCATGAATCTCGGAATACATTTTATCGCGTTTACGCTGAGTCTCATCCCAGATACCATCAACCTCGATTTTATCTCCGGCCTTTGCGACTTTAACGTCGTAATTGAGGCGCTGAATATCCTGTTTAATTTTCTTCAGCTCGGCATCTTTCTGATTAACCAGATCCCGCGCTTCCACGTATTTTACATAAGCTGCCTGCTTGGCCGTAAATGCCTTCTGCTCGTCCTGCTGACAATCTTCCCATCTTCGCTTCATAATTGCCCCCTTTCAAAAATACAGCCGTAAATGTTGTTGTGCTGCAGACAAGAATTTCTGTGTCGTCGACAAGCGATCGAGTTCCTTTCGTACAGCCTTGTACTGCAGATACAGAGTGAAAAACTTCACAAATGTTTCATACACACGACTCTTGTATTGATAATACTTTTTTAATACTCTTCTTGCCCGCTTATCCGCTCGACTAAAAATAGTCCTTGCTTTCAAAAAACGATTACAAGGGACACGAGTACTTATCGGAGCAAGCACCTTAGCTACCCAAGCATGGAGCGTCGAATAGTACTTCTTTGATTCAACGGCTCTATTCCTATAATCTGCGGAAATATACGCGCTGATTGAATAGAGTAAGTACGCCTCGATCGTCTTTTTAGATGATTTCTCCGACACGTCTTTTTCCACAGGAAGCTCTACGTCAGATATATCCGACAGAGATCCAAACCCAGGAGTGTAAGACGCGTCTTTAAAAATCGAAAGCATTTTTCTTTCAGACTTAATCTTCATTTTCACTTTCTCATTCATCCGACAATCGTATCCACGATGTAATCTGTCAGACTCCTGGAAGCAAAAGTCGATCTCGTCGTTCCGCCTCCTTGCCTCTTCACGAAGTTCCTTAATACAAAGGTCACTCGCAAATCGAAACAAGTCAAGACGCCTCTGTTCATCATCACGCCTCATATAGGCCCATTGCCGCTCATAGTACTTCTTATCCATGTGCTCCTGAGCCGTCAGACTCCACAAAGACATCACGCGATTAATCTTTGATACTCGCTCAAAATCCTTGTACGCCTGCTTATAGCAATCCAAAGCCTCAATAGTCCGCAAAAACAACCGGTGTTCCTGCCTCAAAAGTTCATAGGTTCTGTTCATCTCGTACCAACCTTTCAAAGTGTAAATGTACATCCACGGCAAAAAATGCCTAGTCAACATGCATATTATACCATAAAATAAGCATTTTGGCAATAAAAAACACTGGGAAGTTCATCCCAGTGTTAGTTGAAAAGATACACAATGAGTTACAAAATCATGCCTTAGCCAGAGTATAGTTTCCGTTCTGTTCTGTCGGTTTTCGATCATAAATTTTCTGACCATATTCGTCAATTATGATGTGACCGTGGTCCTGGCCGTCACTGCACTCCTGTCCGCCATAATAAATATGCGCGACACCGTCCGGCTTGATGGAGACCTTCGCATCTTTCCAAAGCTTCGAGCTTAATCCAGATTTCTTAAGTGCGTCTTTCTTTTTCTCCGTGTACAGAAGCTCCCGCTTTTCACTTAAGTCCTTATAGAGCTGCCCTAATTCGCCATCACACTTCTTAAAATCCGACACGGCTTCTCTGTAATTTGCGTCCGCCTCCTGCTCTTTAACCTGCGCCTTCTGCAAACTTTCTTCCATGACTTTCATCTGTTTTTCCGTCGACTCAACCAGTCCGCACGCCAGTGAGTAATCAAAAGTCCCCACTCGCGGCATACGCTCTCTCTTGCTAGCTTCCGCATCAGAGAGTTCTTGGGAAATTCGCCGCATTTCACGCTTATAATCGTTGATATTGTACCGACAATTATAGGCCTGCTTAAAATATTCCCGCGCGGTTAATTCATTTTCGCTGTGATTAGGCGCTTCAGAATCTCCGTCTTCACCGTCTTCGCCCCCTTCGAAATCATCGAAAGGATCTTCGCCGGCAGACTTCAATGCCCTAGCCTTCTGAAAGCATTCTTCCATCATTTGAGTTTCCTCGTTGACTTTCTCGGTTAACACTTTCTGGCGTTCCGCGCAAGCTGATTTAATCTCTTCAAATCTACGCAAAACTTCCTCAGACTCGAGGATGATTTCATCATAAAATTTCTTTTCACGATTCATTCTCAGAACTGCATCATCATAGTCTTCACGAACTGACTTTAATGCCGATTCACAAATCCGTACATTTATCTGCGCCCCCTTGCGCTCGTACCATAAAGTCTTCTTGCTTCGGTTCAGATCACTCTTACGAACCTTCAATTTGTCGCATCTTACCTGCATCGTATCAATTTCTGACTTCATTGCATCAAGTTTCGAGATTCGTCCCATCATTGTCCTACCTTTCCAAATTGATAAAGAACGTCATCTGCTGGCCTATTCCAGCATAAGAAATATTATACAATAAAATATAATATTTTACAACTCGCCACCCCTGTGCTACAATAAATCTAACATATTGGAGACCAAACATAAAAAGGGGGTATTATGTCAACCAAGAAGCTCATTCGTTATCTTGAAGAAACGAATGCCATGTTCAATCAAGAGGATCTCGAAATCACTCATCAATTTATTCAAGATGAGATCCGCACTCTCAAGCTTCGTTCCGATAAGCACATTAGGATTTCCGACGAAAAGGACCGCGCCAGCTATGCCAGCTAATAGGGATCTGTTCAAATGGCTGCATGTTTTTAAAAGAGGCTAAAGATGGACTAATCGAGCTCTCTATCAACCCGTATCACCCGAAGTATAAGACTTCGCTTGTTAAAGATACTATCGAGAACGTCATCATTGTCTTAAGTATTGCCAAGAAAGGTCAGAAGCCCCAAAAAGTCAAACGGTAATCCCATGTCCCGCCCTAGCTGGCGGGATTTTTATGTTAAACTTATCTTATGAAGCAGCTTTTTACAATCGACTCCAAAGATTATGATCAAACCTGGCAGAAATTCTATCGCCCATCTGTGCGCGGCATCATCCTAGATCGAGATCATAAGATTGCCTTAATTTATAGTCAAAAGTATCATATTTATAAATTCCCAGGCGGCGGTATCGAACCAGGTGAAGATCATCTCACCGCTCTCGCTCGCGAAATCAACGAAGAGACTGGTATGACTCTTATCCCAGAATCCGTCAAAGAATTTGGCGAGGTTTTAAGAATTCAGGGTAGTGACAAACTTAAAGATACTATTCTTATCCAAGAAAATTATTATTATCTCTGTCAAACTACCGGTGAAATTCATGAGCAACATCTCGACGAATCAGAAAAAGCAGCCGACTTTATCCTTAAATTTGTCACACTCGACGAGGCCATCGCCGCCAATTCAGATCCAAATATCAACCTCGGTCCTTTCGACCAGGGAATTGTCGACCGCGAACGCCGCGTTCTTGAACTGGTCCGAGATTCAATAGAAAGATAAAGTTCTTGAACTGGTCCGAGATTCAATAGAAAAATAAAAATAGTCAAAATTAAAAATAGCTGGAGATTAGCTCCAGCTATAGGAAAGAAATCACAAAGTTAAGCGCTCTAAAAACACCGAGGCTCAGGGCTCACTTATCGCAAGATTAGCCAAGCGAATCGCATCCTCTCGTGTCTTTGCACCAGCAATATAACCGTTAGGATGACAGAAAATCGCAGTCTCGATACCAGTAACCTTTACCAGCTCCTGCCCAGAAAGTCCGCACCACGCTTTCGGGAACGGTTTTTTCTTATCTCTCATCCGGTTCAATGCCGGCGGAATTGCCTGTACCACCCACTCCTTGTTAAGGCCAGGAAAAACTCCATAATAAAAATCTGCTGCCTTCGGATTTGAATCACTTAAAACATTCACAATCCAGTTACCACCGATAAACTCCGGCATCACCAAGACTCCACCACTACAAAGTTCAATCAACTCGCTGATTCTACTTTTTGCCTTCAGGGTTGCCACTGTCCGCTTAATCTTCCTTGACAAGATTTCCTGTGCAAACTTCACCGCTTTCAAAAACGCTCCATCCACATCTTGTTCCTCATCCCAGTTCGGATTAAGCAAATCAATCATCGTCGAAACAGACATATCTTTACTTCCATGATCCTGAATTCCGGAAAGCAATTCATTCTTCACGATTAAAATTGCTTCTTTTATTAACTCGATTGGGCACTCAAACTTAAGTAAAATCTCCAGTGCTTTTGTGTTCCAAACTTCGCTTGCCGTAAGGCCATACTTATCCCTTATATTATAAATCCGAATCTCACGCTTCAGTCGAGCTACTTTTGCAATCGTCCCTACATCATCAGTTCTCAAAACTCTAACCTCACCCAAAAACGACAGTATCGCAATCATAAAAACCTCATCTGTTTGATGTGGCGCTGAGTGTGTCACCAGATTCGCCGACCTCAGGTCGTGCACAACTGCCACCCGATTCAACCTTTTCATGCTTTCTCTCCTCTCAATGTGCGACAAAGACCCTAATTTAAATTATGCCCCGTATGTAAGTTCTTATATTATAATATATTTTCTACATTTTTCAAGGGAATCGCTATTCTAACCCCTCAAGTGCAACACTTCGAGATGTTAGTTCAGAATCGAGTAGACCACTACTTTATTTTTATGATTAAATATAAACATATGCAACGCACTTATATTGCCATCGACCTCAAATCTTTCTACGCCTCAGTCGAGTGTGTTGAACGCGGACTCGATCCCCTGAAGGCCAAGCTTGTTGTTGCCGACGCGACGCGTACCGACAAAACTGTTTGTCTCGCCGTCTCCCCAGCTCTTAAGGCCCTGGGCGTCGGTGGCCGCGATCGCCTTTTTCAAGTTCTCAAAAAAGTTCCACGTGACTCTTTCATTATTGCACCCCCGCGTATGCAAAAGTATATTGAAGTTAGCTCTGCCATTTTTGCCATTTATGCTCGCTACATCGCCCCCGAAGACATCCATGTTTACTCCATCGATGAAGCTTTTCTTGATGTCACTAGCTATCTCAATACCTACGAAATGTCCGCTCACCAACTCGCCCGCACCATCGTCAAGGATGTTTTAGGGCACACTGGTATCACTGCCACGGTGGGAATCGGCGAAAATCTATACCTCGCTAAAGTTGCCATGGATATTGTTGCCAAGCACCTACCTGGCGATTCCGATGGCGTCCGCATCGCCGAGCTAAATGAATTTTCCTACCGCGAAAAACTTTGGACCCACACTCCACTTACCGATTTTTGGCGCATCGGCCATGGATACGCTAAGCGTCTCCATGATCTAGGTATTCATAATATGGGTGAACTTGCTAGATATTCACTCACTGGTTATGAAAAACTATACCGCGTTTTCGGAGTCAATGCCGAACTACTGATCGATCATGCCTGGGGGTATGAACCCGCCACAATCTCTGATATAAAACACTATCACGCCAAAAACCACTGTCTCTGTTCCGGTCAAGTGCTTCACCGCGCCTATTCAAAACCCGAAGCCTATACCATTGTCACTGAGATGGCAGACGGCCTAGCGCTCGAACTCACTGAAAAACATCTTCTCACCGACCAAATCATTCTCGATATCGGCACTCACCTCCACGACTCTCATCTCCACGGTTCTCAACTCCACGAGTCTCACCTTCATGGCTCTCACCTTCATGGCTCTCACCTTCACGGCTCCTTCAATCTATCAGATTTTACCTCCAGTTCCACCGAAATTATTTCCGCCTTTCAGAAACTTTTCGACCGCCTCGCTCCTGCTGATCTTCAAATCAGAAAGCTCAGCCTAGCCGCCAACCATCTCATAAAAGATTCAGAAAATATTGAAAAACCCTTACGTCAGCTAGATCTTTTCACGAAACCCGAAGAAACCGAACAACAAACCGAACAAAATCTCCGTCTGCAACAAGCCACCTTGGCGATTCAAAAACGCTATGGCAAAAATGCCTTATTAAAGGGAACTAACTTCCGACCAGGTGCCACCACCATCGAACGTAATTCGCAAATTGGAGGTCACCGTGCCTAAAATAGAATCAATCAACCCCAAAGTCCTAAATCCAGAATCACCTAATTCAAAAGAACAAGATCCAATCCCGGAAAATTTCGAATTTCAAGATATTCTGCATCTACCGCATTTTCATGCACCAAACAGACCTTTTCTTTCCCAGGAAAAACGCGCCGCCCAGTTCATGCCATTTAAATCCCTCGACGTTTATGAAGACACTATTGAGAAAAAATTCCAAATCCTCGAAGATCAATCCATCGATCCCATCATCGACTATTCCGACAACCAAGAAAATGATCTATTTTGCGAATTATAGAATTCTTCTTAATGAAAATATATATGGAAAAGTATCATACTTCTTAGTTTCAAAAAAATAATCATTGTTAAACTTCACTCGCTCAAGTGCTATGATATTCAACTCCATATCCAATATTCTTTCTTCAGCCTCACTGTCATCAAACCTATAATCTCGACAAATCAAAATATAGTTATCGCCTATTGTATTCACCATCTCGTAAATTTTACAATCTGGCTCATAATTAATAAATTTAACAAAACTAAGATTTAAACCAACATTAAACGAGTTAGCAATCTTCTCAATATCTTCTTTCGGTAATATATTCATAGATTTAAATAAGTTATCTTTATAATTTTTTACCTCTATCAAAGCGTCTTTCGCATGAGAAATAATCGCCGCGTATACGGCTTTTGGCCTCATAGTTCCATCATCAATTCTAACTAGTTCAGCATACAATTCATCCGTCAGCGGAAAGTCTTTTCGAAACTCGCCGAATCCAGATCTCTCCCATTTAGAAATAAACGCCGCTAGACTATCATCATTATAATCATCAGTATAACCATCAAGGCTATAAAAAAAATCACTTGGTCTTTCTGAGTTAATATTCTCAAGCTCTTTCAGGATCATATTCAAGATATCTATTCTAGTCATATCAATAATTATACTCCATAAAAATCTTATTTAATTTGTCGTATCAAGATTCATATTAAAAAGCTGACCATGTTATATTATTCATATGAACAGGGAAGAGAAGATAATAAAAGCAATCCATGATGGCCGCGATATTGCAGATAAGATTCTTAAAGCTAATACAATGATAGCACTTCAATCACTCATTACAGAAATTGAAACCTATTCCGATTTTGTCAATCAAGAATTTGGAGACCTTGATGAATTCTCAGAAGACCCATTAGACAAATACAGTGAACTTACTTTTTATTGTTATATGGCGCTCGAAGAAAAAACTGATCATCTCGAATACTATGCAGAACATCCAGAAGAAATCAGCCAAGGTGTGTCTAACTTTCTAAACTATCTAGATTCAAGAAAGTGGCTATAAAAATATTAAATTATTATGTTGTAGTATATATTTCTTTTTCTTAACTCAACTCGAAACTTATATAAAATCCACGCTAACCCGCCATCTCCTCGAACATATTTACAAATCAGACTTTACATGCTAAAATATCCCTAATTATGTCAAAGAAGAGTAATACAAAACGCAAACTCGTTGGTCTCGTATCTGAAGAGTCTGGTATCCGTGCTTATTACACTAAGAAAAATACCATGAATACCCCTGACAAGCTCAGTTTGAAGAAATATGACCCAATTCTTAGAAAACACGTAGTTTTCGTAGAGACAAAGAAGAATCTCGGTCGTAACGAAGTCAAAGAGAAGAAACGTTAATCCATCCAAAAATCCTCCTACACTGGGAGGATTTTTCTATGCTATAATAGTTTAAATGAAAAAGGGAACAAGCCCAGCTTTGGAGGTCATTGTCGCCACGCACAAAATGTATGTTATGCCTGACGACTCTCTTTATCAGCCGCTCCTTGTTGGTTCGGACTTCTTTTTAGACCAACAAAAAGGCATCACTCTCCCTAAAAATCTTATCTTAGACAATACCGGCGCCCACATCTCTTCCAAAAATCATAACTACTCAGAACTCACTGGCCTCTATTGGCTTTGGCAAAATACTGTCAAAAAAGATGCGAATCCCGATTCTTTTTATGGTCTCGTGCATTATCGACGCTTCCTATCTGCAAAAAATAAAAAATCTCCACTTACAAAAACCGAACTACAAGATCTTATTAATCTCAAATATGAGATAATTCTCCCGAAAAAACGCAATTATTACATCGAAAATCTCTATAGTCACTACGCTCATACTCTCCATATCGGTCCCCTCGACCGCACCCGCGAAATCATCAAAGAAAAATACCCAGATTTTCTGCCGGAATTCGACCGTTTAAAAACTCGCCGTTCCGCCCACATGTTCAACATCTTTATCTTCAAAAAACCGTTATTCGAAGAATACTGTGAGTTCCTTTTCAATACACTTTTCGCCCTTGAAGCTTCTCTCACTGAACAAGAACTCACAAAATATGACGGCTTCCATGCTCGTTTCTTCGGCCGTATCTCTGAACTTCTACTCGATGTCTTTCTATATACTAAGTTTCCAGATCTCGATAAACGTCCAGACGTTCTGGAACTTAAAGTTCTCGAACTCGAGCCAGTCAACTGGATCGAGAAGATCAGCAACTTCCTCCTCGCCAAATTCTTCGGCAAAAAATACAAGAAGAGCTGTTAAAACAAGGTGCCATACGATATGAAAACACCACAAAAAAGCACAACTTCACTCGGAGATAAACCAGAAATTCATCCAAAAAATCAGTCAAAAATTCAGTTCAAAATTCAGCCTGAAATTCAACTCAAAAATCAACCGCCGTCACTTCCACTCATCTCGATTATTATTCCTATCCATAATGCAGCAAAATTCCTAGATCAGACCATCTCCTCCTGTCTTAAGCAAGACTATCCTAATCTTGAAATCATCCTCATCAACGATGGTTCGACTGATGATTCAAAAACTATCTGTGAAAAATACTTAAAAGCCTCAACTTCCGTCCTGTTTTTTGACCGCCCTCACCAAGGTGTCAGTGCCACCAGAAACTTTGGTCTCGACCATTTTTCTGGCGAATATTTTTCTTTCCTCGACGCTGACGATCTCCTGGCAGAAAATTTTATCTCCACCCTTTACACTTTAGCCAAAGAAAACAATCTAGACTACATCACCTCCGGTTACCAGCGTTTTGTTGGAAATTTTCCTAAGGCAGAACCTCGAAAACCAGAATGCGCAAAATCAATCGGGGAAGAGCCTCAAAAGCAAAAATCCACAAAGTCAATCAGGGAAACACTACGGATCTACGACAAATCAAGTTTCTATAAACAGCTACTCGATCTCAATTCCGGTTATAATTTTTGCCACATGAAGCTTATAAAAAAGTCACTTCGCCACGTCCGTTTCGATGAATCACTCAGTGTTGCTGAGGATGCGCTCTATAACTTCAAAATACTTAATGAGCTAAGTTCTTTTGGCGCCACCTCCGCTCCACTATATTTCTATCGCGTCCACCAGAATTCCACTGTCCGCACATTTTCTGATGATTATATTGAAAAATACCGTAAATCCCTCCAAAAAATTGGAAATTTTTTGCAAGAAAATCAAGGTGATCTATATCAAAAATACCAAAAATATTTTTACGCCTTTGTCGCCACTCACCTTTTCTTCATCCTTGCCAATTTCTGTTGCCATAAAGATAACAAAGATCCGCAAAAGTCCATTAAATCTCTCTATCAAATCCCACTTTTTGCTCGCGCCATTTATCTCGCACCACTCCGCTTATTTCCACCACAAAAAGCTCTCGTCCTCTTCTGCTTTAAATTCAAACTCATCTTCTTCCTGAGCCTGATTGGCCACTTGCGTGCCAAGCAAAACTCCAAATAATTCAAATTTCGAGTAAAATATAGATATGAAGGAAAAATTTGACCTCAAAAAACTGCTCGACATGCGATTTTTTAGAACTCTCGCGCACCCCGCGACAGATTTCTTATTCTTTCTTGCGGCCGCCACACTTCCTTTTGAAAACCTCTTCTTCGCCCCCTCCTCCGGCTGGGCCACCATCACACCTCTCATTCTTTTTCTTTATGCCATCCTAAACCTTCATTACCTCCGCCCTCATCTTGCCCTTATCAAAAAAATCGTACTCTTCTTTTTTGGCTTTAGTATCCTCGGCACCCTCACCATGCTCTTCTTTCACGGTCGCTTCGACGATTATATTGCGGCTTTTGTTCCACTAACTCTCGGATTCACCTGTCTCCTTAGTTTTCTGGAATTTTACACCAAACAAGGCTCTAAATTTAAACAAAAATTAAACTTTCTCACCTCTATTATTATTGTCAGCTATTTAATTAGTCTCCTGATTGGCCTTGCCGAATATTTCGCCTTAAAATGTAACCTCCCCGGCATTTCCGACGCTCTAGGTTTTCTTTTCAAACGTAACTATCTCGCCAAAAACCGAGTCCAATTCTTCTTCACCGAGCCATCTTTTATCGGTATGCATCTTTTTGGCATCCTCTTACCGCTTTTTTGGCTCACAAAGCGCCACGCTCTGCTTTTTCTCATCTTCCTCTATTCCTATTCCGCCATTCTCTTTGGTGCTGGCGTTCGCATCATACTCGACATCTTCCTCATTGTTCTCGTTCTAAGTTTTTATTACCTCAGAAAACTAAAGGATAAGTTATTTATCCCACTCATCATCATCGCCATTATTCTTTTTATTACCAGCGTTTCCGCCGTCAATGGTCGTTTTCATAAAATCTTTTTCGGATTCCTAAATAGTTCCGAAACTAGCCTCGACTGCGAACTAGAAGAGAATCAAAATACTGAAGAATGTCTCGTCCTTCTTCGAAAATCCGGTATTAACTCCGATGGATCCTTTGCTAGTCGCGTTTTTCGTATCAAAAGTACCATTTTTGGTTACACAAAATCACCTATCGGCTTTTTAACCGGCTACGGTCTTGGCAATTCAATCCACCCAGCCAGACTCGGTCACGCCCAGGCCAAAAAAGACTATAAAAGTAGCTACATGAAAGAAGTCAACGACCTCGCCAACCCAGAGTATCACGACGACAGTATCTCCTATTGTCTTTACACTCGTATCATCAGTGAGTTTGGTATCTTCGCTCTCCTTCTTGGGCTATTTTTCCTCTATAATCTCGCCAGAAAATCCACATTGGATTACAAATATCACTATCTTTTAATCCTCCTTTACCTCTATCTTCAGTTTGAATCACTCAGTTTTTATGCCATTTGGCTCTATATTGCCATCATGTATCTTAATACCTCAAAGAGGGAACTGAGTGTCTAATTTGTCCCAGATCAAAAAGAATACCTTTTGGCTAGTTGTCTTTCAGCTCGCTAAAATGGTTTTTCCATTTTTGATCCTACCCGTTCTCACTAGACGACTTTCAGTCGAAGTCTATGGCGATCTCACCTATGTCAAAACCGTCATGAATTTTATGCAAATCTTTGTCGATTTTGGCTTTATGCTTTCCGCCACTAAAGAACTCGCAAAAATTAATCAGCAGAAATTAAATGCTCGAAAAACTATTCAGGAAGCAACCGCACGGAAATCAACCACACAAGAACAAACCGCACAAGAATCAGCCGCACAAAAACCAACCACGCAAAAATCAAACGAAAAATTCGCACAAGTCATCACCAATACTCTTTTCGCTCGCATCCTCCTCGGCCTCACGGGGATATTTATTACTCTTATCCTCTGTATTTTTATTCCAATTCTACATAGAAACCTCCTTTTTACCTTACTTTCTTATCTTGCCGTCTTTCTCTCAATCTTTCTCTTTGATTTTCTCTTTAGGGGGCTCGAAATTATCCACATCATGACCATACGTTTCATCCTCATGAAAACAGTTTCCACACTCCTCACTATTTTCTTTGTTAAACAAGATAATCAACTCCTTTATATCCCGCTCTTTGATATTTTTTCCTCCATTCTCGCCATTCTCCTGGTCTTATTTGAGCTCAAAAAGCTTGGCCTCAAATTTCAGCGCCCAAATCTAAAAGCCAGCCTCGTCTCTCTAAAGACAAGCTTCATTTATTTCCTTTCAGACATCTCCGCCACCGCCTTTAATGCCATCAGTACCATCATTATTGGCCTCGTCTTTTCATCCTCAGAAGTCGCCTTTTTTGGTCTCTCCATCCAAATTATTGGCGCCATCCAGTCTCTCCTCGGTCAGTTATCTAGCGGCATTTACCCAGAAATGGTCCGTCAAAAAAGCTACAAATTTGTTAGTCAAATCTTTCGAAAAACCTTCATCTACGTTTTAATCTTCACCTTAGCCGTTATTCTTCTCAGCCCGCTCGGTTTACAAATTCTTGCGGGCAACAAATATCTCACCGCCATACCAGTCATTCAAATCCTCGCCATCACCATTTTTTTCAGCTACTGCAACACACTCCTCGGCTGGCCAACTCTTGGCGTGATCAACCATCAAGCTGAAGTTACCACCTCCACTGTCGCTTCAACCATCTTCAATCTCGCAGCACTCCTCGCCCTACTTTTTCTAGGCCAACTTTCTCTTGTTTCCGTTGCCATTATTCGCGTCATCACGGAATTTGTCCTTTTCCTCATCCGTCTCCATTATTTCCGCAAATTCCGCCAAGAATTTAATAAATAGTCCAAATATCCTTTCATAAAAAAAGAACGCACCATACGTTCCTATATAAACTTTTATCTAGACAATCGGTAATTTACCTAGAACAAATTACCATAGTGGCAGGGGCGCACGGAATCGAACCATGATCTACGGTTTTGGAGACCGCTATACTAACCGTTGTACTACGCCCCTATCCTCCTCATTATATCATACCAAAAGCTAAACTACATTTTTCTTCTCAAATCAGTTATACTTAATCTATTCATGAATAATAAAGCCCACACCTCGCTCCTACGCCGTGTCCTCTCCAGTCTCAGCTTCTGGATCACTCTTTGGGCGCTGATGTTTGCCTATTTTTTCATTATTGGTTTGCTTCATCTTATCTTTGGCTCAAGGCTCATCCCCGAACCGCTACTTTTTTCGACCACCATCGTTAAAGTCTCCACCATCCTCACCTGTTTTATCTATTCCTGCTTTTTCTCCCCCAAGGATTACCTCCTAAAAAGCGCCCTCCTCTTCACCTTTCTCGCCGACATCGTCCTAGCTATCAATAACATCTCCACTACTGGCGTCATCCTCTTCTGCTTCGCCCAATATTTTCACACCGCCCGCTACGCCGACCTCAGTCCCTTTTTCTTTATTACCTGGACCCTCTTTCTCGTCCTCCTCTTTACTTTTGTTAGCTTCTATCAGGTCCCGCTCGTAATCGGCGCCGGTTTCGCTTATGCTAGTACACTCATTCTAAACCTCGCCCTCGCTACCAAATGGCTCAAACGCAAAACCCCAGAAGTGCGCCGCGCCTGCATCTGTAATTTTCTAGGTTTTATCTTCTTCATCTGTTGCGACCTCACCGTCCTCATCTCCTATTTTTCCCGCATCCACATCCTGCCACCCTTCTTCTATCATCCCGCCAATTTCATCTGTTGGCTCTTCTATTTTCCATCCCAAATTCTCCTCGCCAACTCCTCCATTCTCACCATCAAGGACTATGCACCATTCGATTCCAAACTCAAATCTCTTGCCACCAAGTCCAAACTTATTGATCAACTATAATTTTATTTGATACATAGATTACTTCATGATACAATATCTGCAATATGGAAGATCGAAAGAAAACAAAACCGCGCGCTATTCTGGTTTTTGGTGCACCATGCAGTGGTAAGACGACTTTCTGTGAAAAGTTTTCTTTACGTTTTAAAGCTCCTTATTATAATTTGCAGTCATTACGCGAAGAAGCCGATTTCACCGAAAAACAAATTCACGTGGTCCTAGAAGCAATCTCTAAAACAGGACAAAATATCGTCATTGAAGGTGGCCTTGATACTGAAAACGAACGCAATGCGGTGCGCAAACTTCTTAAAGTCTGCGGTTATAACCCAACTCTCGTCTGGATTCAGACCGACATTAATACCATCAAAGCTCGCCTCAAGCTCAAATTTCGCTCTGTCGCTCGTGCTAAGGAAGAATATGAATCCCGCATCCGCGCCATGGAAGCTCCCGCCGAAACCGAAAAGCCAATCATTCTCTCCGGCAAACACACCTTCGAGACTCAGCTTTCCCACGTCCTCTCTCAGCTCTCTTAAGTTTCTTCAAACCCTCTAAATACACTTTATCAACCTTCTAATATGTTAAATGACCCTGAATTTGGTGAGGTAATTATTAAAAAAAATGCACGTAGTCGCACGGTTGGTTTTTCGATTTCCACTTCTGGCCGCTTGCAAGCTACTGTCCCAAGTTTCACTTCTGAGCGCACCGTCAAAAACACCTTAGATAAGCTCCGCGATCAGATTCGTGACAAACTTAAAGTTAAAGATCCAAGTACTCAACGTGCCCGCGACGCCAAGAAAAAACTCCTGATGAAACAGGCCAAAGAATATTTACCTTATCGTCTCGAATATTTCGCCAAACGCTACGGTTATCATTACGACAAAGTCGTCTTATCTCATGCCAGTAGTCGCTGGGGCTCCTGTACTCACCGCAAAACTTCCATTCTCGCCCCCACCACCATCACCATTTCACTCAATATCGGCCTCATGCAAGTTCCCGAATCTCAACGCGACTATGTAATCTTGCACGAACTAGCCCACATCAATCACCCAGACCACTCCAAAGAATTCTGGGCAGAAGTTGAATCCCACGACCCAAATTATCGCGCTCACCGCGAGCTCCTCAATACCCACACTCCAGGCGTCTAAAATCTAATTAAACAAAAAACGCAAAGTCCAGCCGCAAATTTAATTAAGCAAAAAAAACGCAAAGTCCAGCCACAATCGCTCAAAAACTTAAGATCTACTCGCAATCGCTCAAAAACCGCACTCTATTATCCCAGCTAACGCCATTTATGATATAATCGTTTTATGAAAGAGAGCCAAGATTTTCTCAAACTCCTTGACCTAAACAAGATTCACACTTCGGTGTTTGAACGTAAGTTTATGTATCTTTCTGATGTAATTGACCCAATTTATCGTGAATACGTCATTCGCCTCGAGCGCGCCGGCTATACTCTCGACCTCGATGTTCTTCGACCGAAACATCAAGTTGAAAACTTTCTACCTCTGACAAAAATTATCGTCACCTACCTTAACCAGGTTCTCAAAAACCCTAGCAAAGGGAACATCGTAATCTCTATGAATTCTGCCGGTGATTCACTTGCCGATATCCGTCCAATCTCAAATTTCATCACTATTAAAGACGATTCTACAATCATCACTGTTGAGCAGCGCGAGCAATATGCCATACTTGGTGCGAAAGTCAAGTCACGTCTTGGCTTTGGTACTACCATCCAGATCCCTATTAGCGAGCCATACGACAAATTGTAGCTCTCTTGCAAAATAATAAGTTTTATTGTATAATATATACAACTATTTTTAGAGTACCTTAATGTACTCTATCTTTTTTCAGGAGGGAAACCATGAGAAAGCAGATTTTTGTCGCAACTGTCGCAACTGTCACCGCAGCAACCGTCCTTTTTTCTGGATGCGGAAGCAAGAACAAGAAGACCGCAAATGCTACCGTCATCGACCTGGCAGACACCGAAGGTAAGACCATTCTCACCCCCGGTGGATCCAACACGGATGAAGGATCCGAGTCCTCACTCGAGAAATCTGGCACAATCATCACGGAAGCCGAAAGTAACACAGGATCGATCAAGGATTCCGAAAACAGCGCAGATACAGCCAAGGATTCCGTAAATACCACGGATACGATCAAGGAAACTGTAAAGATTCTGGAAATGATCAAAGAATCCGCAAAAACTCCGGATACGATCAAGGAAACCGCAAAAACCCCGGAAACACCTGTAGGTGGAGCCGGAGCAGCTGCAAAACAGCCCGAAACCACCGCAGACAACCACAAGAACGCGCCGGTAAATAACGGCAACACCGAAAGTACTGGCAGTCAGGCCAAGCAGAACGCAAATACTGGCTTTCCGGAGGGATCGAAACCCTACCAGCAGTACCTGTCGAGAACCAACGATCCTGATCCGACCAAGATCCAGTACAATATGGATTTTGAGCGGTTCTTAAGAGATCATGGCGCCACTGAAATTGTCTATAACGAAGAACACGATGATGTCAACGTTTATGTCAGCTACAAGAACAACATTATCGTGAAACTCGAATTTCACGAGCGCATCCCCTACACCATGCATTATGCATGGAACGGTGGAGAGATCTTTGCAAACGGCTATGGCCCCTTTAGTGCCGTAGGAGATGGCTATGAGGTGTCAGATTGGACTAAAAAGTACTCCATGGACCGTCTGCCTCATGATGAAATGGACTACAATGACTATTTCCAGATCAGCCCTGATGACGCTTTCTACACCACATGGGAAGAAGGTTCTATTGCGCCGACCGGCATCCATAGACCGCCGCTGTCTCTGCCGAGACGTTTCTACGAGAACTACATGAAATACATTGATCCGTACACCACGCTCAGCAACTATTCCATGCAGACCGATCCGCTGAATTAAGGAGAAAAATCATGAAACACGTCAAGCTTAGCATTGCCTTAGCTACTACATTCATTGCGATTCTACTTGCAGGCTGTGGCGCAACTTCAAGCGCAAAGTCTACTGCGTCCAACGCAAAAGTAGAAGCCACCACAGAAGCTACGGATATGTCGATCGAATCCACCGAGGCTACAACAGAAGTCTCTGAGACAACAATCGAGACTATTGCAGAGGGGAATTCTACGGAAGAAGCCTCGAACAGTGTCGAAACAACCGAAGCTACCAACAACTCCGAGAGTTCCAAGACCTACGTCTCCGAAGGCAGCAGTTACCCCAATACTGCAAACTTTGATTTCGCTGCTTTTCTGCGCCGCAAAGGTGCCATCGAGATCAAACAGGTGGTATATGACAACCCGCTCGAAGGTGCAATAGTCTATGCTAGGTTCAAAAATGGTCTGATTGCCGAATTTGACTTTTTCTATCCGCAGGATGATCGTTTTGCCTTGAATTGCATTAATTGTTTTCCTGCACCACTAGACTACCCGATTGATGAAAGCTACCCCTATGAAAATGGGTGGTATGACCACAGCATCCGGATGCAGCTTGATCCCGATGAATATTTCGCGTTCAAGCTCCAGGGCGATATCGTCCGGCCGGATGGCGGCGAAGATACTGCTCGTCTCCTCATTCGTAAGAATCTCGAGGAGGAGTTTGACTACAAATTCAGCGTCTATTTAGAGCCGGAAGTCCTCTCCATCGAGCACAATCCCTTAGACGTCGATTGATAGAGTACAAGAAAGACCCCACCCCGGGGTCTTTTTTAATGAAATTAAAAACCACAAAACACGAAATCCTCTTAACAAAAATAAAGCCATAGTCTCGGGTCCTTTTCTCAGTTGTATTTTTATAAAAATATTATATAATTATATTGCAGGTTTATGTTCACTCGTTGTCACCGTCAACCTAGATCTTTTTCAGAAAAGGAGAAAAAAATGAAATCCAGAACGAATCATTCCACGAAGCCCCATTTTCTCAGTCCGGACTACCAGCCGTCCACAGCTCAAAGCGTCCTCCTCATTGCCGGATACATGATGTTTTTCCTGCTTTTTCTCGTTTCTTTCACTTTTCCGTTCAGTACCACACCGACCCCCCAGGCCGACTCCAGCTTCAGCGTTGAGCTGAACACGCAGTCCCCCTACATCCACCCCGCAAAGACAAAGAGACATAAGAAAACCACCGTCAAGCAGAATAAGCACACCAGTGAAACTGCAAGTACCAAGAAAACCTCTGAGGTAATCTTGAAAGTCGAGCCCGCACCTATCAGTGCAGAAGCTATTCATGCAAAAACCGACGTCAAAGTCGTCCAGCCGGCTGAGCCTATCAATCAGGCTCCCAAGATTGATTACGACATCGAGAATTTTGTCATCCCCCAGGTCTTTGATCTGAAGAATTATATGATGCAATTCGTTGCGCAGAATCCTGACTACACTATCAAGTTTGACTCCCAGCATCATTTTATGCGCCTTCAGAGAAATTCCTCTCTTGAAAATCAGGCCGGAGTGCAGTCTATGATGATCTCGTTTCGTGACGATCTCGAAACGAACAATCCCAACCCTATCTCGATTTCCATCCGCGGCGTCTGCTCCAGTGAAAACCCCAGTCTGAAATACAGACGAGATTTTTACATGCCCACAGTTTGGGGCGAGCTGATTCGCATTGATGGTTGCGATGAATATTTCTATACCGCTCAGGCCGTCGTCTTAAAAGACGTTTTGGCCGCCATGGTTGAGCATCCGACCGGAGACGACATTACCGAAAGCGGCACCAGCCCGCTCTATTCCAGTCTTCGTTCTTCAAAATTTCAGGAATAATTAACCGCAAGGACCACAAATCCGTCGCGATTAATCCCACTCCTTTTACATAGCGCGCCCCTTCCTGGGGCGCTTTTTTATTTCAAGATTACACTATTTTTTCATCCAGCTTATGCTATAATAGAACCACAAAAGGTCGTTGGGAGATTAATGATATGCAAATCAAAAGGCATTTTTCGCATATTTTCATAACCATACTCTGCATGGTTTTTCTTGCTGGGTTTCTCTACTTTGGCATGCAGCCACAAACTGTTGAGGCAAACTCCAGTCTAATTCTTGAAGCCCCTACAATTAATCTCATCTCCCCGATTCGTGTCATCGAATTGAACGACGATTACACTTTAACTTCCCCGGATCGCATTACTGGACTCTACAAAGCCGCCACAAATAATACCTTCCTGATTGGCCACTCGACCACTATTTTTTCAAATCTCAAAAATCTAAAAATTGGCGACCGCCTCACACTTGATAATAAAAATTATGTAATAAAAACTTACAAAATCCAAAAGAAATCCGAGATTAGTATGTCAAAAGTTCTTGAGGCAAAGCTTACCCCAACCCTTACTCTCATGACCTGTCACGGCGATAAGATTTCGGGACACGATTACACTGAACGTATAATTATCACTGCGGAACTTGAAAACTAATCCCACTAACATTTACGTCTAGTGGATAAAGCTTAATTCAATTATTTTTCGCGTCACTATAAGATAAGAACTATCCTGCTAGTATCCGCGCACCAAGCGAATCGCAAATCCACCACCCGCGGCCAGCCAAATACCCAGAAGTTCCGTCTTATCAATCACTCGTTTCTCAACTTCAATATCTAATGGATTCTCTCGATAATCCGCCGCACCACCATCACGATAAATATAGGCAGTATATTTAATGCCATCCTCCAAAAATTCCAAGTTCAAATTCACGCGCCTCGCAAACTCGTTTGTTACCCCGCCAATATACCAATCTGAAGAATCTCGGTCTTGTCTTGCCACAACAAAATACTCACCAATCTTACCTAAAAGTGGAATTGTGGTCTGCCAATTCACCGGCACTTCTTTCAAAAATTCAAAAACCTTAGGGTATTTATCATAAACTTCTGGCCTGTCTGCTAGCATTTGCATGCCAGAATAAAAAATTACATAAAACGCTAGCTGCCTTGCAAGGGTCGTATAGACCCGTTTTGCCGGATTATTTAGGTCAAAAATACCTGGGGTATAATCAAATGCCCCCGCCAGCATCCTTGTGAAAGGCAAAATCGTTGCATGATTCAAACGAATTTTTCCACCCTCATATTCCTGCCCCTTCGCCCCTTCACGCGTCAAGATATTTGGATAAGTACGCTCAATTCCGGTACCCTTAATTGGCTCGTGAATATTCAGCATAATCTGGTAGCGTGCCGCCATCTCGACAGTCTTTTGATAATGTAACACTCCAACCTGAGAATGATGGTATTCCTGTTTGCCTGCAATCATCATTTTTGAGCCCGTATAGCCAGTTTTTACATAATGAATACCATTACTCACCAGATACGAAAATGCACTTTCAAGCTGCCTCTCATAATTATCAATTTGCCCCACCGTCTCATGTTGCGCGATTAGCTCCACATTACTTGTTCGGGCTTTTTCCGCCACTTGCTCCATCTCAAAATCCGCAACTGGATGCAAGAAATCCGTATATTTCCCATTCAAAGACCACTCGCCGCTCCAGCCGTTGTTCCACCCCTCAACCAAAAGTCCAGACACCCCAAGTTTCATACACCAATCAATATATTCTTTCGCATGCTCAGTTGTGGCACCATGTTTTTTACCCTCTGCCCAGGTCCACTCCCCCACATACATCGCCCACCAAATCCCCAAAAATTTCAGTGGTTTCACCCAAGAAAAATCTTCCTTGGCCGGCTCGTTCAGACAAAGCAACATTCGGTTCACGGTCAGCTCGATCGCCGAGTCTGCCACATAAATCACGCGCCATGGGGAATTAAACGGTAAATCGACATAGGCTTTCACTCCATCAGACAGTGGCGTAATATCCGCTTGCAAATGCTTGTCTTGGTTTAGCTTTAAAGTCATCGACCCGTAATTATAAAGTGCCGCCTCATGAATCGCCAAGTATTTATTAGCGTTTGTCTCAATCGTTAGTGGTGTGTGCACGGCATCACGCAGTTCGTAAACTGGCCATTTTTCATAATTTAATTCATATTTTGTCGCCTGGTAGGCAGGAATCCTCCACGCCTGACTGTTCAAATCAACATTAAATTCAGTTAGCTCGTCCTCAATAATAATTCGCTGAAAGCTCGGTTGTGGTGGCACCTCATACCGAAAAGCCACACCATCATTAAATACGCGAAATCGCAAAGAAAATAAGCGTTTTTTCTCACTTTCTTCTGCCACATAAACCGCCATTTCATTATAATTGTTGCGTACTTCTTTTTGTTCACCAACAATCGTCTCGAATACTTCATTACAAGTTTTTTTCTGTGTACGCACAAGATTCAAGTTGACTCCAAGTTCACTTTCGCCTCGAAGCAAAAATCCCAATTTCGACTCTCGCACCAAAATCGTGTTCTCTTTTTTCACTTCATAAAAAATCCGGCCATCCCGCATCTTTATCGTGCAAATCACCTTCTTATTTGGTGATTCGATATCAAACTGTCGCTTTGAGAATCGTTTTTTGAAGATTTTTATGTTAAAACTCATGCTTAAATTATACCGCATCTTCAACTTATGTTAAAATAAAACTAGTATTTTAAAGCAAAAAATCATGACACAAAATCAAGCAGCTTATTTTAAAAAACAAACAATATCTAGTGGTTCACGTCGCAGTAGTTTTCGCCAAAAATTGCCACTTTTGAGTCTTTTTCTGGTCTTCATTTTTATCTCACTCACCACCATCGCCCTCATTAAAACCTTACACCCTAAAAATAAACTTTATTCACTTACTGAAGAAACCTGTTTAAACAACTTGGAACTGAAAAGTTTTGAAAAAACAAAAATCTGTGAACATCTCGTAGGAAATATTCATTTCTCTGATTTCAAAATTAGCGAGCAAATTGTTTATGGTGCTAAGGATGACGATTTTACTGTTAAATTGGAACTTCCAGTTACCGATTTTTATAGTGCACTCACCGATATTCCGGTAGAAAAAGTCACTGACTCCGATTTTCTCGCACAAAACCAAATATCTTTTATCGACGCAGACGCACTTTCTACCGACAAAAAATTATTAAGTATCAGCGGAAATTACTATCTCGACGCCCCTACTGCCGGAGCTCGCTTCACTAAACTTAATTTTGAGACCAAAAATATTGATCAATTAGACACCCTAAAAGAAGCACTAAAAGCCATTCGACTCACCCCAAAAACCAATTTCACCTCCTTCGCTGAGACCGGCGTTACCGCCCTCACCCGTCGAATCACTTTGAAGCTTAACCAAGTTGGAAATGGCGCTTATTTTGGTGAAGACATTGCTGACTTTCTTAAAAATAAAACCTTCACCCATATCAGTAATGAGGTAAGTTTTAAGGATAATTGCCAGGGCGG
>QWCT01000425.1_pt1 | contig 37171 bp, 48 predicted proteins | sample 1972681 | NCBI WGS metagenome assembly QWCT01 (sample SAMN09866701, study PRJNA288562) | Human oral metagenome isolate pre3_saliva, whole genome shotgun sequencing... | isolation source: mouth | host: Homo sapiens | place: USA: California | reverse complement strand
CTGCTCGGGGGTACAATCATATCGAAAGCCCCTCTGTAAATCAGCGATTTACATAGGGGCTTCTATTTACAGCGGACGCTTTCACGGACGCTTTTATACAGAACTCCAAAGAAGAGGGCGAGGAAGTTTACACCTCCCCGCCCTTGTTAGACGTTGCGAGATTACGCAAATAATCACGTACATCTGAGAGCATAAGCTCGTTCAAATTCAGCACCCCTAAGGGTGGACAATGTAGAAGCGTGCACTCATCTACATTGCAAATGTAGGCAAAGTTTTGATACCACCAAACACCCGCAGACCATTTTCGTGAGGTCACGAAAATGATGCCACGCTAAAGCGTTCATCCCCTCAGTGCTTGGACATTTGCAACGCACGAATACACAGCGACATAGTGCATTCCACCGCCCGCCAATAGCCACATTTTTGGCTATCGTTTGGACAGACCTTAGACAATTACAGACCACGCAGTAGCGGTAGCCACAACTTGCGAGATACCCACGCACCGAGGGCGAGCGCAATAGCCAGCAGGGGCGCAAAGGCTTTCAGTCGCCACGCCTGCCACGAAGTTAGCTTGGCAGGGACTTCCACCACCTCGGTCACTCGGATGCTGTCTACTCGCCCCGTATTGATTGTGTCGATGCGCCAGCGGTCACGCCAGCGATACACCTCTTTGACCTTGTAGATGGTATCGCCTGCTTGCTTCTCGGTGAGGTAGATGCTATCGTGTACGTAGACACTATCGAGGCGCAGGCGGTCACGCCACTCTACCCTCGTCCGCTCTACGGGTACAACACGCACCTTCGGCGAGCAGGAGGTGAGGGCATATCCTATCAGTGCCACGGCTATAATCACAAGGAGCGTTTCCCACGCGCTCAGTCTATTTGCTTTCATCGTAAATCTGTGTAAAGTCTTTGATAGGTAGCCACAGCTTGCTACCTTTGTAGGAGAGAGTGCTGGGGCTGGAGATTGGCTTTCAGATTTCGTACTCATAAATCCTATCCAGCCCCGCCTCTCTATTCGCCCTGCCGATTGGTGGGGCGCACTTATTTAGGGCTGAGCCTCGACAGCCTCCGCCTCAGCCTTGGCCTTATCCTCGTCCTCGGCTATCCACTGCGCCTCGAGTGCGAGGGCTTCCTCCTCGGGCGTGAGTGCCCAAAGGTCGGCCGCCTGCTGGTCGGGGCAGTATAGGTAGTAGCCTATTCGTCGGTGGCTTCTGTTCACATACGCGAAGCCCTCGGGAGCGATTAACTCTATCATATCCATAGCTATCTAAAATTAAGTGTGAAGCCCTTGGCGGATGCCTTTTGGCCGTACTCTCTCGCCTCTGCTTGATGCGCCTTCTGCCAAGCACTTGCAAGCGTGATAGATTTGCCCGTCACCTGCTGGAGGTTATCGACAAGGAATTTCACACTCTCGGTGGAGAGGTTGGTGCTCTGCTGGAGGCTGAGGTCGGCCTTGAGACCCTTGATGTGCACCTCCTCCAAAGCCTCGCACCCGAAGAAGATGTTACCCGTGCTGGCGAGCTTTGCGAAGTCCAGCGTGCCGTTGATGCGTCGCAGGCGGGAGCATCCGTTGAAGGCGTTATCGCCCTTGGTCAGCGCATCACCTGTGCCGAGCGTTACCTCCGTGAGCGAGGCACATTGGTAGGCGATCTGCGATATATCGGTCACGTTGGGGCACTCTCCTATGGTCATCGTCTTGAGAGATGCGCAGGTCGTGACGAGCGATGCCATCGTCGTGCATCGTGGCATTGCTCCTATCGTGAGCGTCTCGAGTGCTGCGCACCCGTAGAAAGCACCTGATGCGAGAGCGACGGCAGGAAGGTCGGGGAGTATCGCCGTAGTCATAGATGCGCACCCAGTGCACATTTGGCTGATGACCGAGATCTGCCCAGCGTTGCGTATCTCGGGGAGAGCCTTGAGAGATGCTGAGCTCGCAAACATGTTCCCAAAGTCCGCTGGGTTGAACTCGTTGTAAACCTCCAGCGTGGGGAGGTTCACTCCCTTGTAGCCGATGAACTGGCGCGTGCTGTACACTGGGAGGACATACACCTTAATCTCTTGTATCTTGCCCGCAAGGTCGGTCAGCCCATCCGTATCTACTACCGATACGCCCTTGGAGCGCATTGCGGTGATGATGTCCCTGCGGTGTCCGTCGGCCTCCAGCAGTTGCGCCCCTGCGGTCGTGGTCTCGGTGGCGCTCTCGTCCGTCCCGTTATTAAGCTTGTAGAGTAGCTCTATCTCCGTTTTGTTCATACCTTCTTCTGCATTTCCGTTGTTGCTTCGTGCCCTTGCCCACTCCTCTTCGGAGAGCTTGGGGTTGTCGGTGGTCGTCTCGAGGTAGGACTGATAGGCATTCTTCCCGTCCTTTCCCTTGAGGCTTGCGAGGTAGTCCGTGAGCGTCCCCGTGAAGTTCTGCGCCTCCTTGGCGAGCTCATACGCACTCTTACCCGCTTCGCCCTTGAGGCTCTCCAGCCACGCCTGCTCATCACCCACGTAGCCATTACGCACAGCCACCTTGTAGGCGCTATCTCCGTCCGCACCCTTGAGCGATGCTATCCACTCCGTGAGACTACCCTCGTAGCCCTCGGACTTGGCGAGCTGGTAGGCGGATAGCCCCGTAGCCCCGATAAGCGTCTTTAGCCACTCTTCACGGCTTCCCGTGTAGCCCGCCTTCTTGGCGACTTCGTAAGCGTCCGCCCCGTCCTTACCGACGAGGCTCTTGAGCCACTCTTGGAGCGTGCCTTGATAGCCCTCTTGTACCGCCAGCTCGTAGGCGGACTTGCCGTTACCGCCTCCGCCTGCTCCGCCCTTGGGCGTAAGGCTCTTTATCCATTCCTCCTCCGTGCCTTCGTAGCCATGCTTCACGGCTATTTCATAGGCACTCGCACCACGGAGAGCTTCCAGCACGTTCGCCTGCACCTTTACGGGCGTCTCGTTGCTTCCGTACTTAGTGACCTTACAGAGGTCTACTACTATCTCATAGTCGTGGTAGCCGTCTGCGTATGCAGTGTCTGGGATACGCCCAGTAGCGGTGAGGGTATAGACACCCAGCCCCAGCTGTCGGGTCACCTCTGCCGTGACCTCTACCACCAGCTTCTTATCCTCAATGGTATGCGGTACGAGAGCGCACCCAGCTCCGCTCTCGCTCGCCACCTTTACGCTCAGCTCCTCCAGCTCCGCAGGGTCAAGGACTTCTCCCGTAGGCTGTTTGACCAGCTCCACGGGGATACGCTTGTCCGTGCCACGTTGCACCAGCTGGAGCGTCTTGCCTTGCTCGCTCTTACTTCCAAATGGTCGCATATAGTTATGTTTTGGTCGGGGTGGTTGGTTGCAGTGGCAGGCGGTCACCCCTCTACCGCCCGCCCTACTGTTGTTACTTTAGTCGCGTGAAGTTCTTGCCGTCATTAGTCGTCATCGCTTCCTGCTTCGGTATTTCGCCGAGCGGTGGGATTGCGACGTGTACCCACACGCTTTGCCCCTTGCGCTCGAAGATCACCTGCTGGTAGCCTCCACGCTTGCGGATGAGGTCGAACAGCTCACGCAGTCGCTCTGGACTCTTCGCTGGCACGATGTCAGCGGCCTGCCCAGCGAGATGCTGGCTCTTCTTCACACCACCGACGGCGTGGTTTACGTCCCAGCTTCGGAAGCCCGAGGTCACCTTGATAGGCTCGCCGAACTCCTCACGGATGCCGTCGAGGTAGTCCATCAGTCGCAGGAGGTCTCGCTTCTGCGTGGCGTTGGGCGTGTTGTCTTTTCCGAGGCGCACGGCCGTTTGGCTTCGTGTCAGCTCCTCGAGGGTGAAATACTTGCTCATAGTCGTTTCGGTATTATTCTTCTCCTTCTTCTCTCTTTACTCGCTCGACAAAGATCTCTCGGATCTCTTCGACGTCCTTGTTGCGTATTGCATTAGCCCCCTTCACGAAGCGTCGCATACTCTTCTCCATGCTCTGCGTGACGTTTTTAGGACTATTCTCCCAAATACTCGTGAACTCCGTATGTACGATAAGTAGCGTCACCAACATTGATACGTATGGGAGCTCATGCATGTGAGCATACGACCACGCATCAGACATAAGCAGAATTCCATCGACAATGCCTGCAAGAGCCACACAGAAGTAGTACAGCACAAGTCTGATGACGAATGAAGCGTAGCCCTTGCTTGACGCTCCGTTACCGAACTTCTTTGCGAGCTTCTTTGGGTCTCCCTCCAGCTTACCCTCGCTTACTATGATGCGAGCCTGCTTTTCGTCAAAGCGTTTGTCTCGCATAAGCGCAGAAGCGAGGTCAAGGAAGCGGGCGATAGTCACACTCACATAGCAGAAGATACCGATTACCGCTGCGTGCGTTATCTCCGTCTTGGAGAAGGCGTCAGGGTCGAAGAAGTCAATAAAACTCATAGTCTTTGGTTTTGGTTGGTTATCGTGTTTTATGTCGAGCAGCTACACTACTTAGCTGCAGAATATCCTTTGCACGGATCTTGCCCTCTACCTCCACTCGGATAGATGCTGCGGAGGTCAAGTGGTTGGCAAGTCTCCCCTGCTGTGCCTTGTTAAGTATCAATTCGCCAGGATTGACTCGAGCGAGGACTCGGTCGCCCGAGCCATCACCGCCTGGCACGATACCACCATTGGCGAACTTCGGTATCTTCTTTGCCGAAGATGAAATGAGGGCTATCAGACCACCCACGGCTACCGCAGCGAGAGCCACACCGACAAACGGGATGCCCGCGTGCGCCTTAGCAGCCTTAGCAGCCGCCCCAACGGTGTCAGCAGAGGTCTCGGCCTGCGTAGCCGCGATACGCGCCGTTGTAAGTCCAAGCTCTGTGGCGGTAGATGTTGCCTCCGTGGTGGTCACAAGCGTTCTGCCTGCAACCTGCTGTGCCGTGAGAGCCTGCTCGGCAGCAGCCGCAACTTGGCGAGCCTGCGTAAGTCCCTCTATCATCTTCACAAGAGAGAGGATAGTGTCGATACCCTGCGTCGCAGAGTCAAACACCGCAAAGAAGCGTTCCCACGCAGAGGCCTGCGCATCTGGGTCAAACGCCTTTTGCAACTCACTGAATGCGCTCTTGAGGTGGCGCGCGCTCTGTGCAACGGACTTCAAGCCCGAAAACGATTGATCTTTGACCGCCTCTCGGTACTTCTTCAAGTCGGACTGAATAGTCGCCACCTTGATAGCTTGGTCGAGCGTCTTGGTCTCCTTCTGTGCCTGCTTGAGAGCCTCCGCAACATCCAGCCCAGCCTTTTCAGCCTCCTGCAACTGGCGAACGTAGTCCTCCATAAGCTGCTTCTCCTCACCCAGCTTCGTAGCTTCGTCCTTTTTGTAGTCGTAGCTCGTATCTCGCCCCCCCCTGATTGGAGTGGCAGCCTTAGCGATAGAGGAGAGGTCATTGGAGAGCTTTTCGCCCAGCTCCTTTTTGAGGTTCTCCTGCCCCTCGGTGGTCGTGGCAGTCTGATTGGCTCGCTCACGTGTAGATGATATGAGCTTAGCGAGAGCCTCTGCATACTCGTTCTCCTTGAGCCTACCCTCCTCACGTGCTTTCTCCAGCTTCTTCGCTTCGTCAGCGTAGTTGCGTTGTAGGTTTGCAATATCGGAGACAGCGTCGATCTCGCTCATCTTCGCCTTGACATACTTGTCGTCTACATCAAGCTCTCCGTTCTTTTTGATAAGGGCGTTCAGCTCGGCCTTAGCACGCTCGGCCTTAGCTCTGCGCAGATCATCCTCCGTAGCAAGACCATATTTCACCTGCGCTGTGATTTGTTTGAGTTCCGATGCACTTCTCGCCTTCTCCTCAATTACCTCCCTTTCTACAAGCAGATGCGTCTGCAGGCTCTGATACTGCTGGTCGTTGAGAGCCTTCTCCCCAAGTAGTGATGCGAGCTTCTCCCGATACTGAGTGGCAACCTTGTCAAGTGCAAGGCGATACTCCTCTTCGGAGATAATACCTGCTGCACGCTGGTTGTGCAGCTCATTGAGTTCCTTGGCGGCCGCCTCTCTTGTGCGCTGTAGTTCGCTCTTCTTCTTGCTCTTCTTTGAGTCGTCGTCGGAGCTTGACACGCCACCGCCACCAGCGAAGCTCCCGCCAATAGACTTCACAACGCCATTGGCTTCGCCCTCAATCTTGATGCGCTTGACTTGAAGCTCACCTATCTTTGCCTCTGAATCATTGGCAACCAGCTGACTCGCAGAAGCCTCCTTAAATGACTGGTAAGTAATCCCATCCTCCAAGATAGACACCATAAACCGCTTGGCTTCCCTTGAAGCATCTGCACCAAACAGCTCCTTGTAAATTCCCTTGAGCTTGCCCAGCTTGTACTGATTATCCGTAGAGGTTCGTACATCCTTATCGTATGTAAACCCCTTCAAGTAGCTATTACTTTGAGCAACGGAAAGCGAGAATGATTTGGCAAGGACCTTTCCAACTCGATCCATATCGTCTGCAGAAAGACTCTTACCGCCCTTTTGGAGATACGCCCCATATAGATCTTGAAGAGGCTTCTTGTTCGTCTTTGCAGTTTCGCTGTAGAAGTCAATCTGTCTATCAATCTCCTTTAGCTGGAGTATCTTGCTTACGACATTCTTGATTCGGTCGTACTTCCCTGCAATTCGGTCAAGAGAACCCTCCTGCAAGCCCAGAGACTTCTCTAACTGGTGCTGTACCGTCTTTTGCTCCTCGAGCTTCCCGTCTAAGCTCTGATACAGACTGAATAGGCGGGAAATCTGCACCTCCTCATCGCTTCGGGTAGACTTGATTTCCCTCTGCTTGGCGAGGTACTCATTCTGCAGTCCGTTAATCTCCTTCTGCTTACGATACCAGTCCGCAAGAGCGGTCACGATAGCCGTGATGCCTGCAATAATTGCCATAGGCGCAATCGTGGCCATAAGTCCACGTATAGTCGCCAGCGTGGAAGCCCAAGCGAGCTTTACCGTGGTCGTTGCTCTTGCCCATAGTGACACCGTGGAGGATGCCGCCTTGGTTTGCTCTGCGACAATCTCGCTTGCAGGACGAAACGAGAGGTTGCCTGCATTACTGATAGCTCGCTGAGTGTTCAGTACACCAGCAACCGATGCAGACGACGAGGGGAGGTTGGTAGCTCTCCCTCCGATATTGTAGTGAGCCTTATCTGCAGAGGCCTGCAGAGCGGCAAGGCGCTTGATGCGCGCTTCCTCATTCTTCGCGCGGGCTTCTGCGAGGAGTTCGCGTCTGTTGTGGTTAGCCTTGTTCAGTGCGTCACCAGTGGCGGCGAGCGCACGGGCGTTCTGCTCCAGCTTCCCAGCTAAGCGTGCTTCTTCTCGCTCTCGCTTCGTGATATTCGCAAGTTGCAGGCGTGACTGGTCGGCAATAGCCTTGTCGTACTCCCGCTGGCTCTTAGAGACTATCGCCGCCTGTTCTCTCTGCAGGTCGCGGATAGCCTTCTGCTCTTCGGAGGTGTATCTCCCAGCCTTGTCAAGGGCAGAGGTAGCCACCTTGACATCCTTTGGCGAAGTTGCAGCCTCCAGCGCACGCTTGGCAGCGGCCACTCGCTCATCCTTGGCTCGCTCTATCTGCTCCTGCTTGGCGATAATCTTAGCGGCTGCCTCATCATTGGCACGCTGTAGTGCGAGCTTAGCATTGGCAACTCTCTGCGCTGCCTCCTCTTCGCTTCTCTGCAGCCCACGGAGTAGAGCCTGATGCTCGTTCAGCAGGGTGCGCTTCTCCGTCTGTGCGTTGGAAAAGTTGTCTACCGCCTTTTGGAAGCGCACATCGCCAGTGTATTTGGCTACCTCCAGTCGTCTCTGCTCCTTCTCTGTTATAGAGCCAGCCGACTGCACATCAGCCTCTGCACGCTGGAGCTGTTGCTGGGCTTCTGCGAGGGCCTTCTGCGCTTCCAGCTTAGCCCGCTTCGCTGACTCCTTGGCGGCCGCCTCGTCAGCTATGGCCTGCGCCTGCGATGCCTTGATAACTGCCCCTGCTTGGCTCCATGTTGCAGAGAACTTTCCCCACAGACGCGCACCGAGCAAGCCTCCCGCCCAAATGTATAAGTTCGAGAGGTGTGTGCGCAGGTAGTCCAGCAGATCCTTTACCTTTTCGACAAGAGCCTTGAAGTTGTCGTACACTCGCAGGGAGTCTGCAAGATTGGTGAAGGAGTTTTTGAGACGACCAAGAGAACTCTCGAGGTTGTCGGTGCTGGTGTCTCCAGAGAGCTTCGCCAGCTCATCGGAGAACTTACCCATAATCTCGGCACTTCGGAGCTTACCCTCCTTGAGGAGCTTGTCCAGCTGTGACATCGATACGCCTGCGGCGTTCGCCATGGCCTGCATAGCCACGGGCATACGCTCACCAAGCTGGCGACGGAGTTCTTCGCTGGAGATCTTCCCCTTACTCATCATCTGAGTAATAGCCATCATCGTAAGAGCCGCCTCTCCGCCCGAGATACCGAACGAAGCCATAGCCTTACTGATATTGGAGAAGATGCGTTCCTGCTCCGCCATAGCGATGCCCGCAGGAGTTGCAGCCGCCTTGAACTTAGCGAACGCCTCGGTAGTGCCGATGAGGTCTGTACCGTACTTATCTGTAAGCTCTGCGAGGAACTTCAAGCTGCGGGCATACTCGCGGGTATCCGTGCTGATATTGCGAAGCACAACACGCGCACGGCCTGCCTCTCGAGCCGCATTGAAAAGAGAGGAGATAAAGCTACTGATAGAGGTAACGCCTGCGCCCAACGCACCAACCATTGCAAGGGCTTGGAACTGGATGCCACGGAGTGAAGCGACGGCTTCATCCGCTCGCTGCTTGAACTTATCCGCAAGCAGCTCTAATCGGACGGAAAATGAAAGATTATTAGCCATAGGCTGGTAGGCTGAATGTGTGTATTACTTATCTGCGACTACGATTTTCGCATTCTTGAGCTGGTCAAAGATTGCTTGACCTACATCCTCGCTCTCAGTCTCCCACGGGAACGGCAGGAGCTTCTCGGGAGAGCAAACGGAGTCTTGTGCGAGGTGCGGAAGCATCGACATCCAAGTGAATAGGCGCGTATACTCGAGCTTCTCCTGCTTGCGCTTCTGTATGGCGTTCAGAATTGAAGGTATCTCCCACAACTCCATTCTGTCCATAACATACCCTGCGTCAATACCTCCGTCCACGATTATCATATTGGCGATAGTCGTGAAGTCGGGTCCGTCATCTTCGTCATCACTGGTATCTCCTCCGCCTGCATCAGGGAGGGAGGCGGTAATAGGCGTAAGCTCCTCCAGAGTGCGCTCCAGTCGCCCATATAGATGCGACGATACCTCTACGCTATCCAAGACAGACACCCACGCATCGAAAGGCATCTTACTACCGCCCTCCTCGCACCTCTGCAAGCAGTAGATGAGAAGGGGTATCTGCTCACCGTCTTGGATATTCAGTGTAGAGAAACTCCGCGCGGAGAGCTTCTCGAAAAGAAGTACCGCGCGGAGTGTCAGTGGGAATGGCACGCTGTCCATTAGAGCGTAATCCCTGCGGCGGTAATCGCTTCGGTGCTGCCGATTTCCTTATCCGCCTTGTCCTTGAGAGGACCAGAGCCGTTCAGCGTGCAGGTGAAGGTTTCGTACTCCCCGCCAGTACTATTCTTGCTAAGGTCGGAGATAGTGACCATACCCTTACGAAGAACTGCACCCTTGGTTACAGTGCGAAGTCCTGCCGCATCCTCTGCGATAGTCACCTCGCAAATCTCGAATGTGACAGCCTTACCCGATGCGGCAAGGTTTTCAAGAGCGTTGTAGGACAGATGCCCAGCGGAGTTCGATACGTACGCTTCGATAGAGGCGGACCATTCATTTCGGCCTCCGAGCTTATCAGGGCTCTTGCCCGACATCTTACTGGAGATTTCGATAGTCTGTGGGGTGAACTTAAAATCATCCTTCTTCACGTAGGGCACGAACAGCCCAGCGATGAACATGCTATACGACTCGCCTCTAACGAGGTCTCTGTTCTTATCGTATTTGGGGTTTGGAGGTGTTTGAGTTGCCATAAGAACTACTATTTAGTTATTGGTTTTGGTTATGATATTTCGAACGTAAGCGACTGGAAGAACTTACCATCAGAGTGGCCCTCTTCGGACTCGTCGAGCGTGGCACGTGTTTCGCTCCAGCCCATCGTCTTCCCGACATCGTCATTGCGCCCTCCATCGAGAACAGCGTCCACCAGCTTCGCAAGCTCAATAGACCTATCGTAATCATCGGAGAAGCAAAGCACGGTTACATACGCTTCGCTGTGCGTGTCGCCCGACTTGTCGCGTTCACGACCATAGGCGCTGCGATATACGATTATGTAATCGCCAGGGGTGTCCTCGCGAGCTATCACGGGGAAGATTTTATTCCCAACCAGCTCACGCAACTCCTCACACGCAAGGAGCTTGCTACGCACCCACTGGGCGGTGTGCCATTTTCTGTTGTTGTCGAGATAGATGCTCATACGTTGGTTAAGACTTTCGTGACACCTGCAAGGAGTATTCGCTGGGCGCGTGGCGTGCTTCTCTGCTTAGCGTGCGTCCAAAAGAGGGTGGGCTGCACCCTACCTCTAAACTTCCCGCTTCGGGTGTATCTGTCGGCCGTCCCCTTGTCAATGAGGTGGGCGTGGTTCGCAGCTTGAGACTCCTGTCCCATAGCCGTGGCTCCATTGACATAGAGGAAACCGACCGACACAGACACACGTCCGCCTCTTCCTCTGCGTGGCATACGCCTACGAAGCCCTCGGATGAGGTTGCCTCTTGGTACATGCCCATTCCTATTCGGCTGCTTGTACAGAGGTGGCAGGGTCGTGCGAACATCCTGCTGGTACACCTCCGCAGCACGGAAGAATGGTTCACGCAGACTCTCTGGGCTTGGAGCATCCTTGAGCCTGCCAATAAAGGCTTCGACCTCGGGGAATCCGTTGAGAGAAACTACATCAGGCATACTCTATTCGTCTACAAAGCGAGCTGTGACCTGCACCGTTCTGTCAAGCATAGGCTGGAGCAGTACGATGCGATAGAGTGCGCCATTGAAGCGAAGCCACCCAGAGGCAGATAGACGCTTATCAGCACGAACAACGAACACCACAGCCGAGGTATCGACAACCTCACGAGCCTGCAAGCCGTCTTTATCGTAGGTCGGGCGAAGCGTTCGGAGGTAGGCACGAGAGCGGAAACTCTCTACCAGATCCTCCTTTACCGCACCCGACACACTCTGCGTCTTTACAGCCTTGAGGAACACCAGTCGGTGTGTGAATGCTCCTGCGTTCATCGCTCTAATCGGTATCTGCCTATGAGTGAGCCAAGCGAAAATGGAAGCTCTGTCACGCGTCCCACACGATACCCCTCTCGGTCAGCGTAGAAGCGTGCGACGAGCATCTTTACAGCGTGTCCGAGGCTATTCGGGAGGCTGCCGTCTGCCGTTTCTACCTCGGCAAGTGGTCTGTTGAGCAGATTGGATAAATGGTCTTCTGCTGTATCAATAAGATCGCAGATAAAGACATCATCCTCATCATGCTCTACATTCAGTTGCTTCTTCGCTTCCTCGAGAGAGATATACGTGGGCATAGCTATTACTTACGCTTCAAGCAGGCGAACGCTTCTGCACGGAGCACCGTGAGAGAGTAGTCACCATTGAGGGTGAAGTCGATGCGGTCTGTGATGCCGTTGTACTGGGCATAGAGGCGATCGCCACTGCCGTGGTGGGCAAGGACAGCGTAGGACAGCACACCGAAGAGAATGGCGTCCTCGGGCATGAACGTAGTAGACACTACGGGATAGCCGTTCATGTGGCCATTCTCAAGAATCATCTGCGGATTGCCCTTTTCTACAGGCGTAGACTTAAGCAGGCAGTAGGTCTTAGGATGCACGAAGTAAGCGGCACTGCCGTCTACCTTGACATTCTTGCCGAGAACCTCTGCCTCGATGGTTACTACGTCCTTAATGGTGGGAGCAGTCGTGCTGTTCCACGTACCAGTGATAGGTGTTCCGTACGGAGTAGCGAGAATACTCCCGATACCAGTGTTAGGACTAACAGGAGCAGTCTTAGCGAACATAGCCGTGTTGATAGCCGTACCGACGGCCTGCCCAAGTCGCTCGAGCGTGATAGCTCGGAGGTTGAGGTTGGTCGCCGTGATGGCCTGCGAAGTTACGGGCACATACACACCGACACGCTCGGGCTTAGCGGCAATCTTGTCGAGGTTGAGGTTCTGGTCGGTAAGAGCGACATTTTCCCCTGCGATGGTTGCCGTAACGCCTGCAAGCACTGGCCATACTGGCTGACCAACTACACCCGACTGCATTTTGAGACCCACCTTGGTGTGGATAAGCTCTGCCTCGAGTGGCTGTACGACATCTTGGATAACCGTAGGCTGTGCATTCGCTACGTTCGTGGTCATCGTGGCGGCACGCTCCTCGATAGTTACAGCCTGATGCGAGTTCACCGCACGGGTAGCTGCGTCGAGGAAACGCTTAGCGGCTTCCACCTGCTCGCCAGCCGTGTCAGGCTCAAGAGCCTTGGTGGCGACAGCGTTGAGGCTTCGCTCCTGAATATCCTCGCTAACTCGGACAAGCTCGCGCTCTTCATCTTCGGTCAGCGCACCTGCGTGACGCTTACCCTGCAGCTCCTTGAATCGCACGTGCAATTCGTGCAGCTGTTCTTGTTCCTTTGTCATAGTTAATTGGTTAAATGGTTAAAGGTTGGACTTGGTTATATCAGCCCAGCGAAGAGCGCGCTCAGCCAATGGCGTACGAACAACTGGCTCGGGAGCTTCCTCGGGGGTCGTTTCTTCTTGGACTGGTTCGGGAGTAGGCTCTTCGGTGGGCTCGGGCAATCCTCGCTCCTCATCGAGAGCCTTCTTTGAGCGTTCTGCGGATGCAGTGGTTGCTGGATAGGCTGGGGTGCTTACAACCGAGACATCACCGATATACGAGAAGTGGTCAATGTGACGAAGCCACGTGCCGTCATCCTTTTTCTCCCAGCGCGTATCGCCCTTATTGACACCGAAAAGGAATGAAGAGGAGCGCAGGTCGCCACGGCGAAGGAGCTCCAGCGTATCGTTCCCCAACTGCGTGTTTGGAGCGTCAAATCGGTAGTGAAGCCCGCTATCAGTGATGGTTAGCTGCAGGCTTCCTTCTCCGTTCGTACTTCTCGCAAGGAGCTTCGTGCGGTCGTGCTCGTAGAGAGCAAGTACATCGGAAGAGCGAAGCAACTCCTCTGTCAATGCTCCCTTATGCACAATCTCTCGGAATGCACGACCCTCAAGGAATTCATACAAGACCTCACTCTCCTCTTCATACACAATGGCGAGCCCCTCAATCGTGCGGCTTTCCTCGCTTTGAAGGGATGGCGCAGTCAGCTCACTGGAACTGCTTCTAAGCTCGAGTATTTTATTTTCGCTCATATCTGTATTGGGCTTTATATAACGTAGTTATAAGGCGTATTTTGACACCACTTTTAGCTATTCCTCTACGCTTTTGGGATGAGCCACACCTATGTGTAACTCCTCAATACTCGGGCGAGAGGAGATAGGAGCTACGTTACACGTGATAAATAGCTGGTCACCACCCTCAATAGGCTCTCTATTCTCGAAGATGCGCCCCTCATTCGGAGTCATAACCCCAGCCTCCACGCTACTCTTCACGTACTCCGCACGGGTGCGCAGGTCGGTTGCAAAGAGGCGAGAGAGGTCAAATCGGATGCGCTCGGACGCTCGTCTACCTCTTGGTAGGAGCTTCACTGAGAACTCTTGTTCAATCTGCAGGATAAGTGGCTGGAGCGTCTGGTTGAGGAAGTTGATCTGCGAGTTCTCCGCTTCCTTGTAGTTCGTGCTTTGATCGGCGAACACCATATAGGGGTGCACACCGAAGAAGCGACATATATCCAGCACGGAGTACTTGCGCACCTCAAGAAGCTCTGCATCGGCATTGCTAATAGAGGAGTCTATGAATTGCATAGACCCCGACAAGCGGACAATTCTGCGCCCCTGTGCAATCTCGTTATTCACTCGATCTACCACTTTATCCGCCACATCAGAGTCAAGTGCGCCAATCCCTTGCAGTTCATTTCCACCCACGAGGAAACCGCTCTTTTGGTTGCCTGATAGCAGTCCTTCATTCGTCTGTTTATCTGCATTGGCGCTAAGTGACATAGAACTCGAAGCGTACGTAATGGTGGAAACGCCAGTATAGCCACCATCGAGACTGTTGTTCTTTAGGTGGATAATCTCGTCAGCAGTGAACACACCGTTGATATTCCACACATCGTCCGAGACGCTGTAGGTATTGCTATGCTTGTCGTAAAACACTGCGCCATCCCCAAGCAGGATAATATCCAGCAACTCGCCTCGAGTGGAATATCGAGGGTAGATATAAGCATTCCCCGAGAGGAGCAAGCGAGCAACTATATTCTTGAGCAGAACGAAGAAGTTCTGCCTACTATTCGCCCGCCCTGCAAAGAGCGTGTTGAGCTGAGTGTCACCTGCGTATTTGAAGATACTCCCCGAGCGCTTTAGGTGCTGGAGCTCGAGCGATGCGATAGTCCCAGAGAGAATATCCACACATCGGTACACGCTTGCAATGGTCATTGCTGTGTCCGGGGTAGACACTGACGCTCCGTTGAATCGATTTACGAACTCCTGCACGCTTCCGCCAGATGCGCACTTATCGCCACCAGCGTAGTACGACCGCTTGAAGAAGCGAGTAAAGAATTGAGAAATGGTCATTTTATACGATAGTTTTGAAGTGGTTGAACAGCCAAAAGCCCATCAAGCAGGTGATAGCTCCGTCAATCTTGTCCGAAGCCACAGCCTTGACGGGCTTGCGGTTTTCGAGGCGGTCCTCGTCTATCACAGCGTTGCCAAAGCAGTATGCCGTGATAGGATTAGGGTCAAACGTGATGCTATCCTGCGACAGAGCCAGCTCAAACGACATCACAGCCGTATTGAACGAGCCATTAGTCTGGGGGATAGCCTCCAGATTTGCCTTGCCCACCTGCGGGGTAGACCGCAAGAGGTTGGTGAACTCGAGAGCCTTATATGGGTCGTAACCGATTTTCAGTGTAGAGAGGGGCTGTCGGAGAATAGTATCCACGATGAGGGGGTAGTCGATGCTGTCACCCTTACATAGCGTCAGATAACCGTCGTCAGCCCACCGCTTGTAAAGCTCTCGGTTTACGTGCGTGGCGAGCATACCATCTGGGAAGAAGTAATGTGTGATAGCATGAAACGGGCAGACCTTGGTGCGACCTTCGGGGACGCGACTGGGCGTGTAGACAAGGAACGTAAGCGCACTAAAGTCATCGCGGACGGACAAGTCCACAGCGCACATCGCACGATAGCCTCGAAGAGACTCCATAGGTACGTGCATAAACGCCTTTTCAATCGTCTCACGAGGTATCCACATCTCACGCTCGTCACGGGCGAAGATATTGAGGAGCTTGTTGCGGAATGCCTTCATATCCCCTGCCGTGAGCTGGGCTTTCTGATACTCCGCTTCGTAGTACTCTGGGCGCACTGTGACACCTAAATGCGGCTGGACCTTGTGCCACGTATTAGGATCTCCCTCCTCGTCATCTACATCTGGCTCAAAAATGTGGGCAAAGATGCTATCATTCTCCACCTCTCCGCGGAGGATAGACTTATAGGCATCCAGCATCTCCGTAAAAGGCGTATCGAGCTTGTCGCTGGCGGTTGTGATTACCACCGTTAGGGGATTCTTTCTCGCACCCATCGAGGAGGTGAGAACACTCTTTAGCGCATCATTGTCCGCCTGCGCATACTCGTCGATGATCACCAGTGAAGCATTCAGACCATCCAAGCGGTCAGCCGCAGACGACAGACAGCGTGCGATAGACATTTTTCCAGGTATGCGATTGTACACCTGCTCTCTGTTGATTTTAAAGCGCCTAAGAGCTGGGTCAAGCGCACGGAGTATCTTAGAGATTACATCGAAACACACTCTTGACTGCTGGTAACTATTACTACCCACGTAGCTCTCTGCGTTGGCATCACCATAGAGGAGGTCATACACCGAGAGCGTAGCAATAGAAGTCGTCTTGCTGAACTTACGTGGCACGAATAGGAGAACATCACGGACAAGCCGCCTTTCTCCGTCCTCGTGGTAGAACCAAAAGATATTGGTGAACTGGAAGACCTGCACGGTGGTAAGCGCGAAGAACACCATACCCTCGGCGGACGGGAGGCGGATATTTTCGTAGAACGTGATGAAGTGACGCACCTTCTCGTCTCGAAGCACATACTTGTCTACCTTATGCAGGAAGCGTTCAATAGACAGAAGCTCATACACGTTGTGCAGGCTTGGATGCTTGATGCACTCGCGTATATACGACGATAGACGCTTGTCGAGCTTGTTGAAGCGCGGGTATGGGATCTTAGCGCTTCGCAGCCGCTCTACGACCCCGCTTTTCAGTGCTGTCGCTTCGCTTTGACTTAGTTGTCTCCTCATATATCTGCTGGAGTATGTGGTTGAGCTTGTCTACCTCGTCACCGCTTGTGAACTTCGCTGTTCGTACGGTCATCTGAAGCTCGGAAAGCTGTGCGCGGAGCTCCTTGGATGCTTCAATAAAGATGGACCAGGCAGGATTAGCTCGCTTGCGTGAATCGCCCTCTCGGCTGAATTCCTCTACGACTATGCCGTCATCCATAAGCACCGCATAAGACTCCCGACATACGCCAGCCATCTGCGCTGTGGCCGATATTAGCGGCTCAAACGCTGGGGAGTATGCGCCGAGGGCCTTTAGCCCATCTCTTAGGAAGCATGCGGTTTCTTCTTGCGTCATTTTGCAGAGGGCACTACATAAACCCAGCGAAATGCGCATTTTTGACACCACTTTACCCCCAAAACTTTTCAGCCCACGCCACAACCCCCACAGGACTTTGAGAACTCGCGCAAAGAAAAGGGAGCGAGGGGTGGTATGCAGGGGGCCTTCCCTTCCACAAAAATCGCCTCCCCCTCTTCCTCGGAAAGTGATTTTTCGGTCGTCGAAAAAAAATGCGAGGAGGGCGAAAAAATAAGGCTAAAATGTTGGAAAATAGCGTTTTAGATTTGGCGGTTTCGATTTTTTGCCCTATCTTTGTAGTACAAAATGAGAGGGAAACGCCCCTACCATTTTGAACGGGAACGAACGCAAAAAGCCCCGCGCTCGTTTCACAACGGACGACGGGGCTACTATTTTTTTTAATATCACTGCAAAGGTATGAAAACTATTCAGACCAACCAAAAGGCATACGCTACCACGTACGCCGTCGCTACGAGCTTCATCCCTGAACTCATCCAAGTAAAGAACGTGAACGGCATCCAGTGTCTCCTATCAGACGAAGCTATAGGCTACGACATCGACGAGGAGACGGGTGAATACCCTGACATCATGCAGTACTACCTAACTCAACTAAACGAAAGCACCTGCAAGCAGCTAAATGATCACTTTGGCCTAATGTTTGCACACTGCACAGCCCTTGACTTGTGGGTACTCCTCGTGCCACACTGTGGCACAGGGTGGAACTACGTCAGAGTAAGCACCGACCTTGAGGAGTATGCTGCTCCACTTGGAGCAAGCAAGCTAAACTAACCACAAAAAGATACCAGACGATGGAAACGATCAAGAACAACGCCACAAGCGTATATAAGGCCTACGAAGAAATGACGCCTAAAAGACAAGAGCTATACGAAGCAGCTGAAAAGCTGATAACCGACTATCGTGGCTACGTCGGTGGCCTGATCACCTATGCAGACTACAACATATGCGACAACTCCATAGATCACTACACTCCTGAACGCCTATGTTACGAGTATATGGACGCTGAAATAGGAGAATTTGATACAGCTCTTGACGTCATCAAGTACCTATCTGAGGAGTGTGGCGTTTGGGAGGGTGAAGACCTCGAAGCAATCGCTATAGAGCAAAAGAGATTAGGAGACATCTACAGCATCGGAGGTACATGGTACTTTGGAAATCTGTAAAAACTAATAGCTAACAACTTAACATAGAAAAGACATGGAAACGAAGACTAACAACGTGGTAAAAACAGACCTGTCGATAGTATCGTACTACCTCAAAGAGTACCAGGCATACGAGGAGTATAGACTATCAGAAACGCACATCATGTCCACTATCGACGACATAGCCACCTACATGGTCGAGCAGTACGCAGAAAGCAACGGGCTATCACCCCACGACGTCCGAGAAGAAGGCTTGCAGTACATCTACGACGCACTAAACAAGGAGTACAAGAGATGCAAGGTGGCACGCATCGAAGACCTGCTAACCGCTGTTATTAATGACGACCTTATACATAACGTGCAAATAGAGGACTTTGGCGGCTGCCACGGCGTAAAAATCACCTATACCAACGAGGCGGCAGCAAAGCTACGAGATCTATACGGTGACGACAGCGACGAGTACAGCCTATACGACTTAACTATAAGAGCCCTAACGGCGGGTACTGAAAAGACCCCAGACGATATAAGCAGTGTGGTCGATGAAGCATGGTCGGTAATTAGTGGTAACTTTGACGAGGACGTAGCCAGCCACAAAGAGCCGCTAACCACCGACAACAGTGTACAAGTCGACGAGCAAGGAAACATAATCATCAACGAGATTAAGTTTTACATTTCCAAATATAGCGGGGGGCTGGTGGCATACGATAAGGTAGATGTCGTAGATATATACGACGCAAAACGCCTGCTCGAAAAGCTGCTATACACCTATATCAAGGACACCCCATATAAAGAGCGCTGGAGCATCACGATAGAGACGACAGATGGTACAGCCGTGGAATGTAGCTGGAGTTGTGCCAGCTACGAGCACAACGATGAGTATATAACGACAGCCGTGGACAATGAACGCCTGCAAGATCGTAACCAAGCAAGCTACCTATTTCAGGCGTATGAGATCGGTGACGCTAAATGGACACTCGCACACACCAGCAACAAGGAGTTTCGAGAAATCAGCAAGGAGTGGTTTAACGACCACGTAGTATCCGTTATGGATCGATATCCTGACGAATTCAGCGACGACGAGCGTAAAAGATCGGACCTAGTGCGACCACTACTAAGCGACTACTAAGATAGGACAACAAAAACGCCTGCGGTCGATAGTGACAGCAGGCGTTTTTGCACCCCTATATAGGGGTGTGGCATAGTCGTAGGCACGTGGCTGCACCAGTGCTAACGACTTTTGCACGTAGTGAGAGCTGGCACACACCAGCGTATATATACAGCGTGGTAGGCTATGCAGCTCTAACGAGGTGGATAGTCACAGCGGGGGTATGCCCCTTATAGATCCTTGACATACTGACGACAAACAAAGAGCTACGACCACGGGGATAGCTATACCCGTGCAATAGGCGGCCACCTGCATGTATATGCAAGTAGACCACCACCAGCGCCAAAGTCCAAAGGGTGGCAATACACCTAATGAGATAGCTATACCACTATAGGACGAGATGCACCATAACGGGCGGGCTATTCAAATCAGCAAAGGCGGTCACTCGGATAGGTAGGCAGACGCAAAGGCACTCAATTCAGCCTGCGCGCGCTCCTTAGACGAGCTCAAGCTATTAGAGTGTAGTACCCTATGTGCCTCTATGTGGCAGGCCTTACACAGCGCTCTAAGGTTGCAGGGATTAAACGCCAGCTCCTGCATATCCACGGGGCGGCCTGCAACGCTCTCAATAGGTCGTATATGGTGCACCTCGGTGGCTATCGTTGTCCTACCTTGCTGCTCGCAGTCCTCGCAGACGGGGTGGGCAGATAGGTAGGCAGCTCGCAACCGACGCCACCGCCTTGAGTTCATCAACTTTGTATACTCCTTAGTCCTGTGCCTCTTCATCCTGTAGGGGGTGGCGGGTGCAACTGGAGTGGTCGGAGCGGTGGTAGGCGCAGGCATCATCGTGATGATGAGTACAGCCACCGACCTCGTGATGAGAGTTCGCGTGATGAGGCTCGTGATGAGCCACGTCCGCGCGCTTGTGATGAGCGGCTCGTGATTCGTTGAACTTGTCAAGCGCCCAACGCTCGTATGATTCGTAGCTCGTGATTTGCGACGGAGGACACTGCAGGCGCAAGAGCGATTCGTGAAGAAGGTCACGAGGAGCGAGTGAGTCACCAGTGAGGCGCTCGGCTCGGTCTGCATACTTATCATAGAGCGCTTGATAGTGCAGACGGATGAAGCGCTCGTACCACTTCGGAGCATCAGCGTGCGAGGGCGTGGCCTGCTCACCAACTATTTCCATTTTGGACATACTTGATACTTGGCCATTGAAAAGAGCGAGCAGGACAGCGGTCTCCTTGTGGCCGTCCTTCTTCCTGCGTCGTCTGCGCCCAAACTCTGGGACTTCCCAGTCCGTCAGAGCCTTGAATGCGTCTTGAATGGTTGTGTCGTCAGGGTCTTTCTCCCTCTGCTCTGCATCTTGGAGCAGGCGGATAGCCATAAAGACAGAAGCCTTAAACAGCTGGTGGTTGCTCTTGAAGCCGAAGTGCTTGCGCAGTCGTCTCACCTCTACCGCTGCATCTGCGCCTATCCACGTTGTGATGCGCTGGTAAACTGGGTGTTCTTCTTGTGTTGATATATTAGTAGACATATCTCATCGTAGTATATTAGTGCGTTGGGTGGTACGGAGCGCAGTCCTGCGGTGCACCACAGAAAAGTTCATTTAGAATTCCGAGGAACTTCTTATAAAATAAAACCGCACCCCCCTTAAATGCAAGGGAGGGCGGTCTTATTGGTTACCTGCCACGCCTTGGCGTATGGTCTCTTATTATCTTCCAAGCCGAGCCTGCGTAGTCCACGTACTTCACATCCTTTTCTCCCGATAGAAGTTCAGGGCGAAGCATACGGGGGGTGACCTCATACCTTGGGCGTAGCTGGTGGTATGTCCCTCGTTCTGTGCCTTGGACTATATCAATCTCTCGACTGACAGCTATCCACTCAAAGCCTGCGTATAGTCGGTGCAGTGGATACCTACACCAAGCGAACGTACCAGAGAGCGCATACCCTCTGGTAGGCAAAGCTCCGTAGACTCTACCGAAGCAACGTGCGCGGTAAGCAGAGAGGAGATAATCATCGGAAGCCACTCTATTTGCACCGAACACCTCAGCAAGGCTCTTCCCATCACCAAGGTATCGCAGGATAGATGGAGAAGCCGAGGGGATGCCATAGCCTGCCGAGAAGTGCAGTTCGTCATCGAAGCTTTCAGTCGTAGAGTCACTGAAAGTAAACCGCTCCCGTCTGTTCTTGGCTATATCATCACCCGTACGCCCGAGGTAGTCTGAGATCCACATCGAGGGGGCTTGTGCGAGTACTGCACTTGGAACGCTCCACAGCTTCCACTCCGTAAACTGTTCGATATTGTCACCCTTCTTCTTGTAGAATGTAGGTACGCTGAACACCTCTAACTCTAAGTGGGTGAAACCTCGTGGAGGAAGCGGAATAAACACCCCGTCTCCCTGCTGGTCGCCAATGTTCCTGCGGGCGTGCGTTATTCCTCCCCAATTAAGTTTGCTCTTATCCCCTCCATAGGAAAGGAATGGCACACTTCGAGTTGATCCTGCTGGGCCTGTCGTCCACATCAGCTCACCCGTTTGGCTGTACTGATTATATATGAGGTATAACTTCTCTCCGCTGGAGTTAGTCGCAGTCAGACTGAATGGGACGCGTGCCTCAATTAGCTGGTCCGTAAACTCCTTATTTGCCTTAGCCGAGTCGTTTATCCTCTTCGTGCCCTCTGGATCTCCGAGGTTGTAGTTTCGCCCTGACGAATTATTGGAGTACATCTTGAGGCGCTCACCCGTAACCTCGTTCATCTCCTGATAGAGGTCTGAGCCAAATGAGAGTAACAGAGGCATATCAAGACGAAGGCAGAAGTTAGATATATCTCCTACGTTCGGTATCTCCATAGTCCAAGGTGTTTTCTCATTGAGCTTGAGACCGAGCGGGCGCTCTGTTGAGTTCATCTGATCTCGATACCACTTGAGCATCTGCACATACCCTCGTATAGCTCCCTCCTCTTGCGCTGCATAGTTGTTAAACGACTTGGTGAGGTCGTAGGTGAGGTCGTTGAGGTCAGCACCGCTGTCGTATATCACACAGTCCTCGTCCACCAGCTTTAGAGCTTGGTTGGCATACACGCCATCACGCACACGCTTCCAGCCGTCTACCCTTGCATAGAACACACTGTACTCCGTAACCCTTGGACTAAGTCCTGCGCCAAACTTTAGGCTCTTCACTCGCCCGTGGATACTCTTAGGATTCCATACCAAGGAGTAAAAGCGCCCATCCTCACCGAGTGTCTCCGCCTCCACCTCCAGTATGGCAGGAGTCTTAGCTGTACCCATGAGCGGGTCCGTTGTTCTAAATCGCCAGCCGAGGATATTCTTCGAGGATACATCAGCTCTTCCTACGGCCACCCACGGGGCGTAGTCTTCAATCTTTGGAAGCTCCATACCCTTGCGTACGGAATCAAGGTGCGTGTATGTAGTCACAACAAGATTACCATAGCTCTCATGAAGAGACAGCTCACCATCATCTCCAAGCACCTTCATCTGGACTGGAGTAAAGGATAGTTGAGCATCCTTGTTGTTAAGCGTTGCCGCAGGGGTTGTGTTACCTTGTTCGAGAGAGGATATATCCGAAACAATGTACATTCCGCTGGACTGCTCTATTCGCAGGCTAAGCGAGCTAAGAACACGCTCAAGCACCTCCAGAAGAGACATCGGAGTGTCGCTGTCCTCGAAGAACTGAGAGGTATCTACAATCAGCCCCCTCTCTCTGCGCGAAATAACATCTCCGTTCAAGACTTCATCCTCGGCATCATACCTTGACAGCGCAAAAACCACATTCTTACGCAGGCCAGGAAGCACCCCCCCTGGTCCATTCGGAAAGCGGTGGCGCTCGTGCATCCATCCCTCGATACCCATGTACAGAATGATTCGAAGAAGATTCTGGAGTGACATCTTCTCCTGCACTCGTATCTGTGGCTCAAACGGCCTGCTGGTGACGGGTATTCTTGCTAATCGTCCAAAGTCATTAGCCTCGAAGCTGACAAGATACCCAGTATCTTGGTTAGCTGGCTCTTTGTAGCTCTCTGGATCAAGCGTGCCACACCAAAAACAATTACCATCCTTTGTCGTTGGATCAAACCTATCAATGCAGGCCTGCATCCACTGATCACTCAAAGTGCCATTCGCAGGTAGCTTCTCATCACCAAGATACATCAGCACGACCGACACGTCACCCTCGGGGGACTGCACAAGGTGACGATACCGCTGGTCCGCCCTCTCCTCCAAGAGAGAGAATGCCAGCCTACCCTTGACTACTGGAGCAAGGGCGTCGTCACTCTCCGTCGTCAGCGTCACCGCAGGAACGCCAAGACGCACCTCCTTTATCTTTGGGTAGCTCTTGGTTTCATCCGTGTCGGGATAGGCTATAAGGAGCGCCCACATATTCCCCGATACATCCTTGAACGGAGCTACGTAGTGTTTGAATGTCGTGTTACTCATATTCTTCTTGATTAAAGACCGTGGTGAGAAGTATCTGGCTTTTTCCAGCATGGTTGCCCATGCCACACGTAGGCCACCTCCCAGCGAAGTGGCTTTGTCGGTAGACTTGCGGAAGAGTGAGCCCCGGCAAAAAAAAAATTAAGCCGAGGACGAGGCCTGCGACGGCGATGATCAGTACAGCGCTCATACCTTATCTGATTACGTTTACCACATCCAGCAGTCGCACCGAGGTTACCACATTTTCCCAGCTGTCGGAGATAGTGTTGCAGGCATCCATTGCGGAGAGCTCTTTGATAAGCACCCTGCGAGCGGTCGTCTTGCCATTCCCATCGGTAAGCCCTATAATGTAGTAGCGGTAGCTCTCTCCGTCTACATCAAGCCCCACAGCGTCAGTAACACCGAGGGGCTTGAGCGTCTTGATCTCCACAGCATCGGAGGTCGTGTCGGAGAAGAAGTTTAACACCTTAGCCTCCGCTTCGGTGTACGAGAGAGCATCCACAAGGTAGCTCTCGGTGACTTTCTTGTCATCTAAGTTGCTGTATGCAACTCGTGCGAGGAATAGTTCCATATTGTTAGTGTATTACGTTAGTTGTCTGTACTGCAGGCCTGCATATTGTAGTCCTGGATGATTTCATCGATGATCTCCATAGCCATATCCCAGTTGCGACACATGAGGCCTTCGGAGATGAGGCGAGAAAAACGCTTAGCTGTGTAGGCTGGCAGGCTGTTCATCGAGACGAATACAGCGATGCGAGCCGTCTGCGCCTTAGTAGGCAGGCGCCCTCGTCCATAGCCGTAGCTCATAGCCAGCTGGCAGTAGTGCCGTGCCTTGTCTAAGTCCTCACGACCACCCTTCTCGTGGTGGCGAGATACGTATTTAACTACGTTTCCCTGAAAGAAGTCCAAGCCTAATAGGCTGATCAGTTCGATTGGCTGGAAGCGCATATCCTTGTAGTGGCTTCCTCCTACCTGTGTATCAAGTACGTTCATATCGTTAGCATCGCGGTTTATTTATCTTCTGTCTCCCACTTGAGTAAGCTCCATACGTTCCCTGCGTACAAGTCCCAGAAGAACGCCTTAGCCTCTTCGAGCGTCTTGGCTTTGAGCTTCACCACCTCGAAGTCTCGGAACATACCAACGATGTAGCCCCAGTATCCAACCCCCTCGATGTGGCGTATATAGAAACTCATGCCTATGCCCGTGTGCGCTACTATCATATCGTTCGTGCCCATACTGCGCCAGCAGAGTGGCTCAAGTTCACGTTCTAATTGCTCTTGTGTCATAGTCGTTAGCCGTTAGTCGTTAATGCCGAGCAGTCGGCAGATGAAGTCGAGGCGGTGGGCTTCGGCCGTGGCCTTTACCTCCTCCAGTGTCGGGAAGTTGTCGAACTTGCGCATAACGCACTCGCCCACTTCCCCTCGGTCAGCCATCGCCATAAGGTAGAGGCTCACCCGTTTAATTTCGAGGCACTTATACTCGTAGAAGATGCGGTACTCGATGTCCATATCTCCCCGCTTTATCTTGGCCTTGAGGTACTCAAACCCGAAGCGCCCGTCCGCCTCGCGCGTCCACTCCAGCGGGCATTTAGCCAGCTTGGCTTTTACTTCTTCGCGTGTCATATCTTTCTGTTTACTATGTAGGTTACAATCAATTTCTTTAGCCTGTCCTCTGATCTTCTAATGTCTCCGTACAGCTTCCTCATTGGTTTATTATACCCCATCTTCCATACCTCGATAACGGTTCGTCTTTTGCTAATTCTTTCAAGGTATGCACTAAGACCATACGGCAGTCTGGCGCATATACACCCCGTGTATGGAGACTCCGCCCAATGTATCTCTTTGATCAGCTCACGAGCTTCTTCACGTGTCATTGCTCCTCGAGGTTAAAGTGTGATAGTATCTTGTTCTTTCGGTACTCCTCGGCAGCCTGCTTAGCTTCGTCGAGCGTATTGTACTCCACGTTGTCGAAGGAGGTAATCCACTTCGGGTAAACCTCGCTGATGAATGCGTCCCCGTCTATGAATTGGTCGGCTTTGTAGGTCGTTCTAAGGATGCCCGTCAGCTTTCGCCATTCGAGCGGGCGGAGGGCTTTTAGTAGTTCTTCTCTTGTCATTGCTGTGCCTCTTTCTTCATCTCACGTACCGCCTTGGTGAACTCCTCCACCGCCTCGATTAGCTCGGTGAGCTTGTCGTCCAGCTCGTTGTACTCCTCTTGTATTTTGTCGATGACTCTGCATGCATTTCTCAGACGCGCATCCTCAAGGAGTTTGAGGCGGTCATCTATGTCTTCGTATTTGTCCGTGACCTCTTCCAGTCGTGAGTTTAAGATGGCTGCGAAGCACTCCATCGACTTCAGTTCTTCTTGCGTCATTGTTCGTTGTGTTAATTAGAGTGCGCCACGCTGTCCCAGGCGCGTGAAGGTGTCGCGTGCGGCAAGCCGCCAGCATGGCGCACTCGTGTTAGTTACTTAGTTGCGTTCGCTCTTGAGCTTGTCGAGGGCTTCTATCGCTTCCTCCCACTCACCCCCGAAGACGTAGGTAATGGCGCTCTGCGCTGTGTCGCTTAGAGGCACTTCCTTTGCTATCTCCCGTAGCTCTCTGAGTAGCTCGGTGTAGTCCTTCTGATCGGGCTCAAATTTGAGGCGGTCAGCTTCGTGGCAGATCTTCTTTGCTCGATCGATGTACTTCTCTACTTTATCGCCAAGCACTATTATCTCTACGATGTCCGAGAAGACAGAGCCACGGAAGAAGTCGATATGATAGGTGACAAGGATGTTCAGATACCAGCTTGTCAGCACCTCTTTTTGTTTTTGTGTCATAGCTTTATTGCTGTTTAGATGTATCTTGCTTCTGTTGTTCCTTTCTGAGCTGGTGGAGCTGGGTGCGGAGGGCGTGTATCTCGGCCGTGAGCTTCTTGCGCTGTGCATGCTTCTCCTTCTTCACCTGCTCGAGTTGCTTGTGGAGGTAGCGGTTGGTATTGCTCATACTCTCCCGCAGGGCGTCCTTGGACTCTTGGACTACGTCCACCTCACACTCTAAAGCCACACAGCGGAAATAGAAGAACGCGCCCAACGCGATTGAGATAACGCAGACCACGAAGAGGGTGGCGGTAGATGTTCCGATCATCATATCCATCTTGATTAGTTATGCTTGAATAGTCGGTACACCAGCTCCACCTGCCACGCTTTAAGCTCTTTCTTAGCTTCGTCAATGGTAGGCGTAATCTGTTCGATTTCGTCCCCTGGGAAGGTTGTACGTCTACCGATTACGATGTACTTCCCCCCGTACTCTTGGATGTATGCATCGAGGGGTAGCCCAGTCTTCGCTTGGTAGTTCCCATTCTCAAAGTCCACCCACACAAGGTCTCTCAGCTGTTCATCTATCTGCTCACGGGTGACCTCGTTGTGCCTTCTGTTTCCCCTGCGTTCGTTCCACAGCGTGAGCGTCACTGCTATTGACCATATGAGTAGTCCACTGCATGCGATGATGAGCAGGTCGATGATATTTGACTGTGTCATAGCTTATTTCTGTATTAGGTGTTATAATTGCTTGCTGTAAAGTCCACCGCCCAGATTGACGTAGCCCCTAAGCCCCATTACCTCACTATACACGCTGTCAAGGATTCGGTACACTCCCTTGCCACCTGGACTTAGATAGGCTTCGACAAGGTCATCCCATCGGTCAATGATTGGCTTGTAAAAGGGGAATGCTTCAACGACCTTTTGAAGCTCCTCTTTCGTGACCTCCCCATACGTGACAAGGTCGTAGCACCTTGAAAAGTCATCCCAATCATACGGGACATCAAAGCCGCTGTGAGAACCGTCTCCGTCGCGGGCAACACCCATTAGGGCGCACCACATCGTTCTTGATGATATGCCAACGTGGCGCGCGCCTATCCACTCCAGCATCTTAGTCTTGTTCATGCTTGTTTTATGTGCTTTGAGCTATATCTTCTTAGTATTTCTTGCCGTGCAGGGCAGGGCGGAGTTCGTTGTACTTGGTCTTCAGCTCGATGTGCGTCATCAGGTCGATATCGAGGCGGTCACAGAGCAACTCGAGGGACTTGATGGAGTAGAGAATGGCGTAGCGGTGAGCGTACTTACCACAAAGGCAGCACGCCTCCTGAAGGATAGGCCAAAGTGCTTCGGCAAGTGTCATTTCCCCTGCGATGTAGAATGCAGATACGCCTAAGTCGGTCTCTACCTCCGTCTCCGAAAGCGCACGATCTTTGAGCATCCAACCAAGCAGGTCGAGCAGGCGTATCACTGCGTCGGCTATCTCGTCCTCCACTCTATCCTTGACCTCACGGAGGAACTCTTGAGCATAGGGCGCACCAGCTATGCGCTGTAGTGTGTCTATCGTGTCGGGATCAAGCTTCGCCCACTTGCCTAAGCGGTCAGCCTCGCCCAAAAGCCTTTAGCCACCGACCGCTCGTGGCAGCCCTTGGCGTAGCGGTTGAGCGTGTCTGCGTTGTAAAGTCTGTATGTCATAGTCGTTGCTATTTGTCTGTGGTTGGTTGAGGGTTCATCACGGGCTTAGTGCGCAGGGGTCGTGGCACTCGCTCCAGCGTGGTAAGCTTTTCCGTGGGTGCTTGATACTCGCCCTTGGTCAGCACCTTCTCTGCGAGCTTGAGGGTGAAGTCGCTGAAACGGCTAATCATACCGAGAATATCGTGCTGTTGTCCGCTTACGACTTGGAAGTAGCCCATCTGCTCATCCTTGATCTTGCACGCCTCATCGTGCATCTTGGCTATGTCCATTGCCTGTCTTTTGAGCGTGGAGCTGGTCCGCTCAAGAAGTCGCAGGCGTGAGTGGAGCGTCCAGATGAGGTAGCCCATCACTAGCAGGCCTGCAGAGAGTAAGAGTAGTAGTGTGATTGTCATTTGTCAAATAGTTTGGTAGGTGTTGCGAGGTGGTGGATAGCGAGGAGTAGTGCATCTCGCTCCTCTTGGTTGGTGCGAGCGAGCTTACTCTTCGTGAGCGTCAGATTGTGACGCCTGCATACTTCGAGTATTTCAGAGTGGGTGATCTTTCCATCTTGCCCTCTCCAGTGCTTGAGCAGTGGCTTTTGGCAGATGATCGGGAATTCTTTTGCCCGTATCGCATCTCGGAGAAGCTCGCCAACCATAGCACACCGCCCAAGGTGATAGCCTTTCTTGGCTACAACTCTGTGGTTATCTTTTGGTGATGCGTGCCAGTTGTGTGCGGTACTCCAGATATCCTCGAGGACAAAGCGGTAGATGCACTCCGTCTCGCTTCGACGTTCAGCTAAGCAGCATAAGGCTTCAAAGAAGTCGAGACGATCTAAGACTCTAAGGAACGAGATAGTCTCCAGGTGAATAGTGCGGTCGGTGATGTTGATGCAAGCCCACCCAGAAGCCTCCGTATCGGGGTCTATCCCAATAAGGAGCGGCTTCTTTTGAGTTGGATTATCCATATCTTACACGAGTTAGGCCTGCGCAGCACCCGTGGAGTACTCGATCTTCCACGCCTTGATTTCTGGATACCAAGCACCGTTGTACTCGCGTCCATCGAGGTCGATATAGGCGGTTACCTCTTGTCCTACTCGCAGGGGGAACTTCTCGATAGTCTCACCGAAGAGCTTGATCGGCACTTTGCTGGAGAAGCGTCCGCCTGTATCAAGGACGAACACCTGCGACTGCCATAGAGCGCCCGTTGACTTACTTCTCCCCTGCATGAGTTGGCAGAGGACGGCTACTGTTCCCTTAATTTTGATTTCGTTGTCCATAGGTTGGGATTAAATACTCGTTTTCGTTCTGTTCATTCTGTGGTCTGGCACTCCTACGAGCCGCACCTCGATGCAGTCACCACGAAGGCGAGATACCGCACGGTCTCCGTAGCGTTGAAGTTCAGACCATGGGAGGTTTGTGGTGGCGACGATCGGTGCGTCTCGATACCCATAGTCGGATCGCTGGTTGATGAGGTCCGCCAGACTCGCCTTGTTTCCATAGCGCTGGAAAGTAGCAGGCTCACTTCCGAGGTCGCCTATATGAAGCACCCGATAGTCCAGGGCGGTGTACCTGCCATCTGTGCTGTCCATAAGATCCGCCATGTGCCAAAGGGCGTGCGTCTCACCATTCCATAGGAAGGGCTTCATAGTGCGTCGGCTATTCACACCATCATAGAATGGTCGCTGTACACCAAGCATTTCACTGAGATCTCGCAGTAGAGTCACAAGAAGCGTCTTACCTGTACCAGTCTCGCCTGTTACGATTAGCCCCTTCATCGGGTCGTCTATCTCTGGATGTGGCAGGGCGAGTAGCCAAGAAACCGCTTTTGCATATCCGAGAGCCAGAGTATCATTGTCAAGCGAAAATCGCTCCTCCCTCAGCTTGCCAAGCTCTGTGATATAGTCCAGCGCATCATCAAGTGTTATACCTCGGTACGCATCATAGACCGATCGTGGCGGTAGGCCTGCTGTGAGCTCATCTTTGATCTTCTTGACAAACTCCGAGGCGAGGGGAAGCGCACCCTCTTTAGGATGTGGTTGCTCGTTAATCATTGCTGTTGATTTTTTGGGTGTTCGCCATCTCTTCGTACCCTCTTGAGTACAGAAGCCTTGTATGCCTTCATCTCCTCGCTCTCTTCGGCCTGCTCCTGCTCCTTCTTGACTTCATCCCACATATGGTTTGAGTAGTTCTGTGATGCAGGAGGAGGAGATGAAGGCTTGGAGGCAGGGTTGTCTCGATAGCACCCTCCCACGACCTTAGCGAAGTTGTCAGTCTTGACAAGCCACGACAGACTCGCCATGGCTCGATTTCCTCGCAGGAAGGTGGATGCCTTGGCTTCTGCCATCATCTTTCGGAATTGGGCTATTGCGTTTAGTGTGGTCGCCACCGTGGGACGCTCCTTGGCATTCCCGTCTGGTCGGTCGGGCATCAGTGCCATAAACAGCTCATGCCCGTCTCTACAAATGGCCTGCGATAGGATGATCGGCTTAGCAAAGCCATCATCACCAGCAGTCGCCTCTTCATAGAGCGCTCGCCACACCTTACCGAAGTCTCGCATATCTGAGTTCGGATACATTAGCGAGCTAACCATAGCGCGAAGCGCAGGGTCTTCTATCGCATCTATTTCCTTCTGCTCGCTCTCAAAGCCCCCTCTGGGGGTTTGGGGGATACTTTCTTCTTCATCTTCTATTTTATCTTTTTCTTTTAGGGGGGTATTTACCCCCCCTATAGTCCCCCCCAAAGTAGAGCTGAAAGTAGAGGGCAAAGTAGAAGCGCCTTCTCTACTTTCGTCTACTTTCGTTTCTACTTTCTCTACTTTTCTACTTTTGCCTGTTTTTGTCTCTACTTTGCTCTCTACTTTCGTTTCTACTTTGCTCTCTACTTTTCTACTTTCATCTTCTACTTTTGAGCGATTGCGCTTTGCTTCGCGAGCTCTATCTAAGCCCTCTTTGACCGCTTGACTTACATTGTAGCTGCGCTTCTTTGGTGCGGCTTCTTCGCCTTGCTTTTTATCTGCACCTCCAAGAGTTGAGAGGTGTGAGGTGAGGCGTGGTGAATAGAAGTACTCTACTCCATCCTCATCGGTGGCGATCTCAAACAGACCGAAGTCCTCAATAGTGGATCGCACGACTTCCGCCCTTGGTCGCTTTGGCAGGATGTTCGCCAGGCGCTTGGCGTTGTTTGGATAAGTGTACCCATCTTCATCTTGCTGTGCGAGCTTTAGTAGAAGGGCGGTGTATATGCCCCAGCCCGCCATCCCATGCTCTGCAGTCAGTGCTTCTATCTTAGCGTCCTGCATGGCGAAGATGTCGAGGGGTATGTATTTATGCTTACACATATTCTGGGAGTGTGAAGTAGGTAGAATTGAGTGTGCGCCCAGAGATCAGCAGACCTTCTTGATAGAGGTCCAGCAGGATAGGGCGGAGAGTATCGAAGTCATAGCCGACCACCGAGGATAGTTGCTCTTTAAGTATGATCAGCGGTAGCCGTCTTTCTTCCTTGCGTAGCTGGAGGTGTCTCTGTATCGCTCTTATCACCTCGTGTCGGTCTATTCTCTTCACGGCTTTACTTCCTGCCCTCGGCGGCTTTTCTCTTCCTTGAGCAGAATGAGCTTGTCTGCTGTATCTCCAGCCTTCTGCGAGAAGTAGCGGACCCGCTTATTTCGAGCGCGCATCTTATTCGTTAGGAAGGAGAGATACAGCTGGTGGTTATGGATGTGCTGGTCTAAATCTTGGTCGCTGAGCTGTCTGAATCGTAGCTGGTCTATGTTGCGTTGCTTCATATAGTGGTTACTTCTGTCTTGTCATCTTCTGCTCTCTGCGTAGGCACTCTGCATACGCATCTACGTCGAGGATGAGAGTAAAGCGCTCATCCTGCAGGAAGGCGCTTGGGTACTTTTCTATTCTTGAGTTCAGTGCGCCACGCGACTTGATACCGAGGAAGCCGAGCACCTTGTCACGACCTGCGATATATCTCTCGGTGGGCTTTGCTATCTCCGTGTGCTTGCTTAGTGCCTCGCACACCGCAGATGAGATGAGAGCCTTGAGCTCTCCTTGGCTGAGGATGATTGCCGTGTCCATATCTATGTATCTATTGAGGCTCGTTCGAGGTGGCGTGTGAGCTTCCTCGCCATGAGCTTTGCATTGCGTATCGCATTCTGCCACTTGAGGTCCTTCGGGCTATTTTCGTAGCCCTTAGTCCCAAGCATCCGTAGCGTCCTTGCGATGATCACTGCATCGGTGTTGGAAATCTGTATCATTGGAGTTGTTGTATTTTGGAGATTGTCTACTTTGTAGCGCGCCTTGCCCTCTCGGGTTTGTCGCGCTTAGATCGTTCATTCATTCATTAGTAAACCAGCTACACCCTCACGGGCTGACTGGACAACAATAAGAGTATGTTACCACAGACTTACGACCGTGGTGGGGTGACCGCCCAAATAGCGGTCTATTGTTCTACTTTGGTCGGTGCGCCTCCTAGCTGATGAAGACATAAGTAGTATCAGAGGGCCTGCGCCCGACGCACCGACGTATTGCTTACTTTTTTGTGAGGCCTTGCTCTCCCGAGTTTGCCCTCACGCTCTAATAAACATATCAAATCACATGGAAACAAAAAAAACGTTGTGGGCGCGGGAGAGTCTCTAAATTGACCGCCCGCGCCACGGATTGAAGAAAAGAGAATCTATCCGCTAATGTTGTCTGCCGTAGCGCTCGATAGCTCGCCACGTATAGACGGTGATGCCGAGGAGGAGAACGCCTGCGAGCTTCTTGATGAGGAACTCCGAGGTGCTCACCGCTGGCATTGTTGGGTGGTCAGTGTCTGAGACTATCAGCAGAAAGCCGAGGAAGCCCAAGACGCAAAGTGCTCCTATAACCAGATAGGCAAGCACTGTCACTACTCTATTCATAGCCGTATTTATTTGTAGTTACTAATGTGTAGTCAGGAGGATTGCGATCCTCGGGTATTCCGTGCCTTCCACGGCTTCGCTCTGTGCGCAATAGGCCACAGACTAACTACAATGGTTAATCACGCGCGGGCCTTCCACCCGCATATTATTTCGTTTCGCCATTGTTTGTATCAAGTATGTCAAAGATCGCTGTCGCTGGAGGGCTTAGCCTTCGATGGCTTTCAGCAGCTCAGGCGCTCGTCGAGTATGTCGGTAGACCTTGTTCTTGCAACATTGGTACTTTATCATGAGCGCTTGAGTAATCTGCTCCTTGCCGTAGCCCTGGCTCTCCAACTCAAGTTGATCCTTATACATCTTTATGGATAGCTCGTTTTGCTTCTCCTTGAAGGATTTAGGAACTTTGAATCGTGCCATTGCTTCGTATTGTCAGAATATCTTAACTTTGTTTCGTGACCTGTTCATTTCTTCGGTCACTTTGTGGTTCACTCTTGAACTACACTGCAAATGTAGGAACAATTTTGTTCATACGCAAACGTTATTGTTCTCATCTTCGTATGGCACGCAATATAAAGGCTGATACATCGCTGAACATCAGCAAGTTAATAGAATACAAAAAACTTTCATCCGATGCAGAATTTGCTCGGTTTGTAGGCGTATCCCCTGCGCTTGTCAGCAGATGGCGCAAAAGAAACTCCTATGACGTTGACAAAATTGTAGATGCCTTTCCCGAAGTATCTATCCCGTGGCTTCTCTCTGGTGAGGGTGAGATGCTCAAAGCCGATGCACCCATCACTCAGCCCTCCCCAGAGAACAGCGCACGTCCCCTCGTAAGTAGCGACCGCGACTGGGTAGAGATACCTCTCGTACCGCACCGTGCGAAGGCGGGAGCGCTATCGGGCTTCGGCGATCCATACTGGGAAGAAGACAAGCAGACGATGCCCGTGCTGATAGACAAGAGACTGAAAGGAGATTACCTGCTCTTTGAAGTATCTGGTGACAGTATGGACGACGGCACCAGTACAGCGTTTCTCGATGGTGACGTGCTACTCTGCCGTGTCCTTCCTAAAAGTGACTGGCAGTATGGTATAAAGCGCAGACGAGACACCTACTGCGTCGTGGCCACCGAAGCTGAGGGTATAGTCCTCAAGGAGGTTGTAAATCACGACAAGGCAACCAACGAGATCACGTGCCATTCGCTCAATAGCCAATACCAGGACTATTCAGTGAAGCTCGATGATGTGCAGGGCATCTTCTACGTGGAAGAGCTCATAAAGCGCAGGTTCTAATACATGGCATTATTCACCTAAAATAAACTCACTATGAAGAGAACAGAAACCCTTGCATCCGTAGACCGAAAGAAATTCGTCCGAGACAGCTTCGCCCAAAACGACAAGACACGACAAGCCGCTGATACCGCCTTTATATGGGGCTTCGTCTTGGTGCTTGTTGCTGTAGGCCTCCTATTCATCGGGTTTATAAACTCCTACGAAATCAATAGAGAGATAGACTACATCATCGCGTATTCGCTCGGTCTCTCCTCATCTATCGCCATGAGTATAGCCTGCTTCCAAAGAGCGCCAAGACTACGACGCACGGCCGACAGCCTCGACTACCAACTTATGGCGGCCTTCCCTGACTGGCAGGATCTTCTCAAGGAGGCCTGCGAAGAAGACCAGAAGTAACTCGCCTATGATAAGTATCTACGTGAGGGCTACATCAGCATGATGGGAGCAAAGGATGAGCAGATATTAGAGCTGATGAGGCTCGTGGACAAACTAACAAGCAAGTAAAAACCACATACAATACAAAGTGTTATCATGAGTCTTAGAGCCACAAATGAAGGGGTGCTCAAGATTGGCGACAAAGAGCTCCCTTGTGCTGTACTCAGTGACGGTACACGTGTACTTACAGCAAAGGCTGTATTCCAGGCATTTGATCGCCCGAGAAAGGGGAGATCTAGCGATGGATCAAGAGGGGACCAGATGCCCAGCTTTATCGACGCAAACAACCTGCAACCTTTTGTGAATGAACACATTAAGGTATGGACCAAGCTTATACCTTATCATACCCTATCTGGGGCGAAAAGAAGTGGGTATGATGCTCGGATACTCAGGGGGCTATGTGAGGTGTACTTGGAGGCAAAGCGAGCAGGCGTGCTACTACCAGCACAGGAAAGGCTTGCGGTTACATCCGAAGTGCTCCTGATCGCCCTAGCCGACGTAGGGATAACGGCCCTTATCGATGAAGCTACAGGATACCAGCACACCAGGGAGAGGGATGAGCTACAGAAACTACTCAAGGCATACGTGTCAGAGGGTCTCCTGCCATGGCAAAAGAGGTTCCCCGATATATTCTATCAGCACCTATTCAGGCTCAACGGATGGGACTATACCCTAGAGGGCATAAAAAAGAGACCAGGGGTTGTTGGTAGCTGGACAAACCAACTCATATACAGACAGCTCCCAGAGGGCGTCCTCGAAGAGCTACAGCGTGTGACGCCTCGATCCGAACAAGGGAACACTACAGAGCGATACCACCAGCATCTCACAAATGATATAGGGAACGTACACCTTACAAATCAAATACAGAGGGTTATCGCTATAATGGAGGTTTCAGATAATTGGGATGACTTTATAAGCAAGTTCAATAAGTCAATCCAGTCTCAGGCTGATATAAAGAAAATATCAGTGGGGAGTCAAGTTACAGAAAAACATACCACGCCAGAAAGAGATGAAGAAAGCGAGCTTTCACTCTTCTCTGATAGCGACTTTTCTTAGAGCGAGTATATTACACACCATAAAACCATTTCGTTGGCTTCAACGAAATGGTTTTACAATAAAATACGACACAACATGCTACCCATACGACGTACCTGCCACTTCCTCCTCGACAAGCAGAAAGGCTGGAAGGCTCTGCAAGTCCGCTACCGCATCCGCTACGGAGGTGGCAGTGGCTATATCACCAGTGTGTATGTAGGCTACCGCGTCGAGCCAGATAAGTGGAGTGCCGAGTCGGAGCGGTGTATGAAGAATACGACGCACGGAGATAGACGCACGCCAGCTGCTATGATAAACCGCGCGCTGCAGTACACGGAGGAAGCTATCGAGAGTGCATTTAACTACTTCGAGAGGGAAGAGCACCTGCCAACTCCAGAGGAACTAAAGGCAAAGTATAACGAGTACCTCGGTGAAGCACTGGGAACGACCAAAGAAGCCCCCGCAAAGGCGAGCCCAGAGGACAAGCGCAAGATAGTAGCACTCATCGACCTATTCGTAGAAGCTGAGAGCGGGAGACGAAGCTGGAGCGAACGTCACCTGGCTAACATACGCACCGCACGTATGCACATAGCAGACTACTCGCAGGCGGCTACACTGGAGGACATTAACGAGAAGTGGGTGGCAGACTTCATCACGCACCTAACAGCGAAGCGTGGGCTTCTCAATGGCTCAGTAGACAAGACACTCCGCATATTAAAGAGCGCTCTCTATTGGGCACAAGGGCAGGGGCTATATGAGAAGGCTTACCGACGCTTCTTTGACGTACGCCTCAAGGGTATCGACAGCAACCGAGCCGAGGTATATCTCACGTGGGAGGAATTGAGCCGGCTTATGGGGGTAGAGCTACGCCTGCACTCAGAGAAGATAGCACGTGACCTCTTCTGCTTCCTTTGCTTCACTGGCCTGCGGTACTCGGACTTGAAGAAGCTCACCCACGACAACATCACAGAGAGGAGCATACGATACTACACTCAGAAGACGGACCAGCTCATCGAGGTGGACATCAACGACCACGCACGCGCTATCCTCAATAAGTATAAGGGTGAGGAGAGACCTCTTCCAGCAATGGCGGAGCAACGCCTAAATAGAGCGATCAAAAGCGTGTGTAAGCAGGCGGGCATAGACGCACCCGTCACACGCCTGAGATATTCTGGTCGCCAGCGCATCGAGGAGGCACTTCCGAAGTACGAGGTAGTGACCTCGCACATCGGGCGTCATACCTTCGTCGTGCAAGCCCTCACCCTCGGCATCCCTTCCGAGGTCATCCGCAAATACACTGGACACAAGACCGAAGCGACGATGCGCCCATACATCGCAATCGCAGATACCCTCAAGGCGCAGGAGATGGAAAAGTTCAACCGTCCGTTGCTATCCTCACAACGGACGCTTAGCGGACGGAAATAGCCATCATCTAATGAACTTTAATTGCTCTTAAATGTATGGGTGAGACGGGTAGATCACGTATGTAATAACAGCTTGCGCACCTACGCACACATTTAGCAATCAATTAGCGTATCCTGCTCGGGGGTACA
>QWCT01000246.1_pt1 | contig 37224 bp, 20 predicted proteins | sample 1972681 | NCBI WGS metagenome assembly QWCT01 (sample SAMN09866701, study PRJNA288562) | Human oral metagenome isolate pre3_saliva, whole genome shotgun sequencing... | isolation source: mouth | host: Homo sapiens | place: USA: California | reverse complement strand
CCTACACCGGATTCCCCCGTAGCCTGAATGCGCTGGGCACGCTGCAGCGCGTCCTCGAAGCGCGCCGAGCCGCAGGCATCGTCGACGCGGAAGGTCCTGACGCCGACCCGTTACCCGCTGACTACGACGCCCTCCGCCAAGGCACCGAGGTGCAGTGTAAGCTGACAGGGCGCGACTTCAACTACACCTTCGCGCCCGCCACTGATTACTATCTCAAGGCCCATCTCTTTGGTGACATCTTTGCCCGCAACACGCTCTCTCACGCTGAGCGCGAACTAGTAACGATCGGCGCCCTGAGCGGTCTGCCGGGCGCCGAGGCACAGCTTCGGGCGCACGTCGAGGGTGCCCGCAACATGGGTCTGGCTGACGACACCATCCGCGCCATCCCCGACGCGCTGCAGCGTCTGGTCGGCGACGTGGAGGGCTACCGTGCGCGCCGAGCCGTGGCTGAGGTCTTCGGGCTGCCCTTCACCGACGTTGTGCCGCTCGAGCCGTCGGACTTTCCCAAGGGCGAACCTAACACGGCTTACGCCCAGTATTTCACCGGAAACAGTTACCTGGCACGTCTCACGGAGAGCGGCTTGCCGATCAGCAATGTCACCTTTGAACCGCGATGCCGCAACCATTGGCATACGCACCACAAGACGGGCCAGACCCTGATCTGCGTCAACGGCAGCGGCTGGTATCAGGCTTGGGGCGAGCAGCCGCGCGAGTTGCGACCCGGCGACGTGGTCAATATCCCCGCTGAGGTGAAGCACTGGCATGGCGCGGCGTGCGATAGTTGGTTCCAGCACATCGCCTTCTCCATCCCCGTAGACGGTGCGACAACGGAATGGGCAGAGGAGGTGACGGATGCGGAATACGACCGGCTGCCCTAAGACTCGATGCGTCAAGGGTGTCACACGCGCTGCACGTATCACCTCCCGTAGCGCCTCGATTATCAATCTATCTTTGCCCCCGAAACATTTTGACTGACAACAAGGGATTCCGGCTGGTTGAACAACGCCTCGGCCGGGATTCTTTTTTTTACTGAACAAATCATCAACCCAAAAAGAAGGAGACTGTAAGACATGGCTGTTACGTACATGACAGAAGAAGGCTACAATAAGATTTTGGCCGAAATCAACTACCTGGAGAGCGTAAAACGTCCGGAGATCTCAGCGCAGATAGCCGAGGCTCGGGACAAAGGAGACCTCTCCGAGAATGCAGAGTATGACGCCGCCAAGGAGGCGCAAGGAATACTCGAAGGAAAGATCGCCCAGCTCAAAGGGCTTATCGCCAACGCGCGTCTGATCGATGAGAAGCAAATCAAGACAGACGTAGTGCAGATCATGAACAAAGTGAAGCTCAAAAACGTAGCCAACGGCGCCGTGATGACCTACACCCTCGTGTCGGACTCGGAGGCCAACCTCAAGGAAAACAAACTCGCCATCAGTACCCCCATCGCCCAAGGCTTGATGGGAAAAAAGGTCGGCGATGTGGCTGAAATCAAGGTGCCCTCTGGCATCCTCAAATTCGAGATCATGGAGATTTCGATCTGAACCCCTAACTCACCCATTTACGCATCATGGCAACTGTATTCAGCAAAATCGTGGCGGGCGAGATACCCTGCCACAAGATCGCGGAGGACAGCGAGTTCTTCGCCTTTCTCGACATCCATCCCGTAGCTACGGGGCACACGTTGGTCATTCCGAAAGAGGAGGTGGACTACCTCTTCGCCATCGACGACGCGAAGCTCGGCCGCATGATGGCTTTTGCCAAACGGATCGCACGGGCGCAAGAGCAGGCCATCCCCTGCCGGCGCATTGGCGTGACGGTCATCGGGCTCGAGGTGCCGCATGCGCACATTCACTTGGTGCCCATCACGCACGAGTCCGATATGTACTTCGATCGGCCCAAGGGCACACCGACGAATGACGAACTGGCCGCCACCGCGGCTGCGATTCGCGAAAAGCTGGCCTAACCGGTCGCGCCAAGCAGGCTGCACGCGGTGTGGCCTCAAAAAAGAGTCCTGCCGGACGAAAGGGAATCCGTTCCCCTTCATCCGGCAGGACTTTTTGTATGCCACCCATCGTGTCGGGTGGTTTTCGTGATGATTTTCCGAATCGTGCTGCCCGTCAGGCCTTCCGCCTCGGCGAGGTGTTGGGAGCGTCGGCCGTTGCGCTCCGACGCCCACCGATTGGGCAACCCGATTTTCCGTCAGGCCTTCCGCCTTGACGAGGTGCTAGGAGCGTCGGCCGTTGCGCATCGACGCCTACCGATTGGGCGACCTGATTTTTCGTCAGGCTTTCCGAACCACCGCGTTGCGGACGGCCATCCCGAGCAGGGCCAGAAAGACGACGCCGACTACAATCGACGCGATGAGCGAGATCCGTGCGCTGCGCAGATAGACATCGTCCACGCAGCGGAACTCAATCTTGTGCGTGCCCGCGGGGATCTCCAGCCCGCGCAGGATGTAATCCACACGGATGGGCTTCACCTCGCGGCCGTCGATGTAGGCGTGCCACGTTTTGTAGAACACCTCCGAGAAGACTGCCAAACGCGGCGAGGCGCTCTGGCTCTCGTAGAGCAGGCGGTCGGGCGCCGGGTAATCCGTCAGGCGAATCGTGGCGGCGCTGTCGCTCGAGGCCAGTTGCTGCCACGACGGCAGGTCGGCCTGCCACGCCTTATCGATGACGGCCGTGCGCACGGGGTTGAAGTCGTTCAGGGCCACGATTTCCTCGTCGGGCGAGTTGACCCAGCGAATCTCGTTGACGAACCAAACGCATCCGGGGGCGCCGGGGTTACGCTGCACCTGCGGCCCTTGGTCGGTGGGGACGATCACGTAACGCGTGTTGAGCATGTTCAAAACGTTCGGATTGATCCCTTTAGCCGCAAAATGATAATCGATAATATCCTGATAGCGGCGCAACTTGGCGGGGCTATAACCTCCGACGGACTTATGAAAGTACGACGTCTCGGATTCGTTAAACGTACTCTTGGTTAGGTTCAAAACCCGGTAATTCGGGTCCTTGTCCTGCAGGATTTGCTTGTCCGCCTCCGTGGCCACGATTTCGCGTGCCTGACGCTGCGGCACAAAGTCCTCATAATTCAAAAAGCGCTTATCCACGGCCCAGAGATCGGCAAAAACGAGCAGCCCGATCACGGCCACCACGTAATTCGCGTTAAAAGGCTTCTTCAGATAAATGAATAGCAGCGCAGCCACCGCAGCGATGAACCCAAACGAACGCCAAGCATCGGCCGAGAGCATGCCCTGCCGATCGGCCACGAGCGCCATCAGTAAGTCGGGGTATTGCTTGAACTGCTCGTCGGCTGGGCCCGAAAAGCTCATCAGTCCGCCCCCAAGCAGGGCGTAGAGTAGGCAGAGGCCCCCGGTGAGGCCAGCGGCGATGTAGAGCGGGCGCAACAGGGCACGTTTGTCGTCCGCCTCGAGGATGCGCTTGACGGCCAGGATGGCCAGGGCCGCCATCGAAACTTCGGCCACCACAAGCGCCATGGAAGGCGTTCGGAACTTGTTGTAGAGCGGCAAATGATAGAAGAAGAACTCGTTGATGCCTGCATTTTTGCCCCACGAGAGGAGGATCGAAATGAGCGTCACGGCCAGCAGCCACCAGCGCTCAGGCCCTTTCACGATCAAGAGTCCGAGCACGAAAAGGAAGCAGATGATGGCCCCGACATACACCGGCCCGCTCGTGAAGGGTTGATCGCCCCAGTACATCGGGGCGAAGCGCGTAAACTGGCGCCCCTGATCCGCCTGCCCATGATCGGAAAAGAAGCGGTACGTGTGCGAGTCGGTGCCGATGTTATGATGCGAATCCGAGCCGTAGAAGTTGGGGATGAGCAGCGTCATGGTCTCGCCCCGGCCGTAGCTCCACATGTAGGCATAGTCGATCTCGAGCCCCGAGCTTTCTTTTTGACCCTCCGCATTGTTCTTCAGCACCGCCCCCCCGCGCATGGATTCCTTCACATAGTCGGCTGAGCTGATGAGCTGTCCGGCGGCTGGTGCCACGGCCAGCAGGCCCACCACGAGGAGCACGGCGGACGACTTGAGGTAGGCGCCCAACGTGTGGTTGCGAATCGCAAAGACCAGGTAGGTGAGGGCCAAAACGAGCATCATAATCAATAGGTAATAGCTGATCTGCTGATGACTCCACAGGACGTTGAGCCCGGTGAAAAACAGGGTCACTAAGCTGCCCCAGAGCAGCCGCCCGCGATAGCAGAGGATCACGCCGCCTAGGATCGGCGCCATCGTCGACATGACGAGGCACTTATTGACGTGGCCGGCCTCAATGATGATCAGATTGTACGACGCGAAGGCGTAGGCCACAGCTCCCACCGCGGCCAGGCCCGGGCGACACCCCAGCGCGATCATAAACACGTAAAACCCTACCAAATAGAGCAGCACAAGCAGCGCGTTGCCCGGCAGGGTGTACGCCAAGAAGCGGCTCAGATAGTCAAAGATGTTTACTATCGGCGCGCTATTCGTGTAGTTATGCGGCATGCCGCCGAACATGCGCGCCGACCAGTAGGCGTGCTCGCCGGTTTTCAGATAGTGATCCGCGATGTCTTTTCCCCAGCCCTGAGCGCTGTTTACGTCGCCTTGCACCAGCCCCTTACCGTCGAACAGTTCAGGTGCGAAATAGATCGCTGCGAGCGCGAAAAACAGGATCACCACCACCACGTGCGGCCATCCCTTCTTGATTGCCTCATTCATATTTGAAAAACTAATTTGATGTCGTATAAATGTCGTCGGATTCGGTCAGAAAAGCGGCCCGCTGTGGGCGCGATTCAGAGGCGGATTCCCCGGCCTATTTGTTTGGTTTTGGGGCGCAAACGTAGGTAAAAAACCGCGACCCTTTTCGCCCGCCAGCGCCTGTCGGGGTCTATTCGTCGGAGCGTTTTTCGGGTCGGCCCTGTGAGGGGGCAAAAAAAGTACCCTCGGCCGCCTTTCGATCCTGTGCGGCGCGCAACTCCCGCCTCCGCGTAGAGTCGATTTTGATTTTGGGGTGAGTAAAACCCGCCGGGTTTCACTCAAACGTGAGGCAATGTGAAAAACCCGCCGGGTTTCGCGCCATGTCGAGTGACAAAGTCCGAAACCCGCCGGGTTTCGCGCCATGTCGAGTGACAAAGTCCAAAACCCGCCGGGTTTCGCGCTATGTCGAGTGGCAAAGTCCAAAACCCGCCGGGTTTCGCGCCATGTCGAGTGGCAAAGTCTAAAACCCGTCGGGTTTCGCGCTATGTCGAGTGGCGAAGTCCAAAACCCGTCGGGTTTCGCGCCATGTCGTGTGCGGGAATATGAAACCCGCCAAATTTTGCACGTACCCGTGTAGGGGCGTATTGCATACGCCCCCAAAAACCCCTCGACAGGGGTTTGCGCCTAAAACCCGCCAAATTTTGCACGTACCCGTGTAGGGGCGCAAAAGCATACGCCCCAAAACGATCCTGCGCCGAAGGTTTGGATGTAAAATCGGGCAGGTTTTGGGTGTATTCTTATCGGGGAGGGCGAAATCGGGTGCGTTTTTGGCGTATTCGTATGCGGAAATGTGAAACCCGCCAAATTTTGCACGTACTCGTGTAGGGGCGTATTGCATACGCCCCGAAACGATCCTCGCCGAAGGGTTTAGGTCCAAAACCCGCCGGGTTTTTCATGTATCCGTTTAGGGCGCAAAAGCATACGCCCCAAAATGTTCCTCGCCAAAGGTTTGGGCCTAAAACCGAGTGGGTTTTGGGCATATCCCTATTGGAGAGGGTGAAATCGGGTGCGTTTTTGGTGGGTACATGTTTCGGAAGACGTGGCGGGTCGGGCGTTCTTACCCCCCCATCAATGGCGACAGGCAAAACGCTTCTCAAATCAGACCTATCTTTGCCGCCTCTAATTAAACACGGAAAGAACAATGAGTTACAATTTATTGAAAGGGAAAAGAGGCATCATTTTCGGCGCCCTCAACGATTTATCTATCGCTTGGAAAGTGGCCGAACGGGCTGCAGAGGAAGGCGCACAAATCGCGCTAACAAATACACCGATCGCAATACGGATGGGCGAAGTCCGGGCGCTGGCGGAGCGTCTCCAAGCGCCGATGATCCCCGCCGACGCGACGAGCGTGGCGGACCTTGAAACGGTCTTCACGGAGTCGACGCAAGCCTTGGGCGGAAAGATTGACTTCGTGCTCCACTCCATCGGCATGAGCCCCAATGTGCGCAAGAAGCGCACGTACGACAATTTGGATTACGACCTGCTCTCGAAGACGCTCGACATCTCGGCCGTCTCCTTCCACAAGATGCTGCAAGTGGCCAAGAAGCAGGACGCCATAGCGGAGGGCGGATCGATCGTGGCCCTGACCTATGTGGCCTCGCAGCGCACATTCTTTGGCTATAACGACATGGCAGACGCGAAGAGTCTCCTGGAGTCCATCGCACGCAGCTTCGGTTACATCTACGGCCGTGAGAAAGGTGTACGCATCAACACGATTTCGCAGTCGCCGACGCTCACTACGGCCGGAAGCGGCATTAAGGGGATGGATCACCTGATGGACTTCGCCGACAAGATGAGTCCCTTAGGCAACGCCACGGCGGATGACTGCGCCAACTATTGCGTGACCCTTTTCTCGGATCTCACGCGTAAAGTGACGATGCAGAACCTCTTCCACGACGGTGGCTTCTCGAGCATGGGCATGAGCCTCCGCGCCATGAATCAGTATAGCAAGAGCTTCGAGGAGTTTAAGGACGAGTCGGGGAAGATCGTTTACGGCTGATGGTATAGCGGAGGAGGGGCTGACAGGAGGTCCCTGCCCGATCATTTACGGGTAGAGCAAAGCAAAGAGGCGTCCCACACACTGCGGTGCGGGACGCCTCTTTCAGTTAGATTCGACGGCTGGGGCGGTTATTGGCCCGTCCAGTCGGAGATTACGCCCGATGGATCGGGGTTGAGGATGATGGCCTTGTTCTGGTCCGTCTCATACTTGTTGAAGTAGATGTTGAACCACGGCGCACAGTATCCCTCGATCGAGTTCATGCGGTAACCTACGGGGCAGTTCGTGTCCTTGTATCCACGGGTAACCTTCAGCTCGAGACGTTTGTAATCCCAGAAGATGATGCCTTCGCCCCAGAATTCAATGCGTTTTTGGAGCATTAATTCCTTGCGGAAGTCGGTCAGGGTCGTGGCGGAGCACTTATAGGAGTCGTAGCGATACGTCTTCATGAAGCTCTCCAAGGCAGAGACACCGGCAGCGACGCCCTGGCTTCCGGCCAGCGCTTCGGCCTCGATGAAGTACATCTCCTCGACGCGCATCAGCGGATAGTCCATCGCGGCGCCCACCTTGTAGTCGATCATGTTGCCTTCGTTCGGCTTAAACTTGAGTCCGGTGTAAGCGGGCAGCGCATTGAAACCGTCGTCGGTGAGGAGGGTGCGATACTTCGTGCCCGGGCCCTTACCCGTGTCGGCGGGTGAGATCCAGGAGGCCTTACGCCAGTCGGCGTCGGGGATCTGATCGAAGAGTGCCTTGCTGACGGTGCGCATGGCGAAGTAGGTAGAGTTCGCTACACCGAAGGTCTGCTCGGGGCACATGTTAGAAGCGAAGTTGACGTAAGAGCTGTAGACGTTGGCCTCCTTCATGATAGAACCCCACATCCAAGAAGAGGTGAGGATGGAATTGAAGCCCGTTGTGTAGCTCTTGCCACCGAACCAATCGCTCTCAGTCAATGGCTGGGCACCGCTGGCGGTGATGGCTTCGCGGGCGAACTGTGCGGCCTTGGCGTAGCAGTCTTTCGCGGAGGTGATGTCCGAGCGAACGGCGGTGAAGGCGGCCAGATCGGCCGGATACTTCTCGAAGCGTGTGCCCAGCTCCAACCAAGTGCGGGCCTTCAAACCGGCGACAACGGCGGAGTTGGGCAGGTTTTTGGCTGACCGGGTGAAGCCGTTGAGGAGGTTACCGGCCGTCTCCAGTTCGTCGAGGATGTATTTGTACATCGTCTGGAAGGGGACGCGTGGATTATTGCGCGCATCGGTCTCAGAGGTCTTCTCGGTGACGAGCTGCGTGGTGAGGCCATAGATCTTGTTGGCGGCCGCTTCGTTGTCGAGCTTGGCGATGCCCGTCTTCTTGTATTCGTAGAGGCGCGCCATATCGAGGTAAGCCAATGCGCGGTAAGTGTGAGCTACGCCGGCATACTGCTTCAGGAGCGGGTCGGTGGTGTTCGCATCAATCAGCCCGACGAGGTCGTTGGCTCGCTTGAGGAGCTTGAAGTAGTATCCGTAGAGCACGTAGCCCATCGAGTTGTTCACGCCGAGGCTGGTGCAAAGGCCAAACGAGGAGAAGTAGTCGTAGTCGGAGCTGTAGACATAGAAGTCTTCGCACATCACGTCGCGCATGATACCAAAGGCGGAGTATCCGAAGTCATAGTTGTAGTCGGCACCATAGCTATCGTATTCGTTGATGTAGCCCACGATGGAGTTTTGCAGGGCTTCCATCGCGTTCTTCGACTTCATGGCTTGATCCTTCGTCGCCGTGGACGACTCGGGGAAATTCTCTTCGATGCAACTGTTCAGGCCGACTGCCATAAGCAGTACGCAGCAGGCAAGGGCTTTCGTGATCAGAGTTATCTTTTTCATTGTGATCATCCTTTCTTAGTTGTTATACAAGGGGGATAAGGTTGGAACTTAGAATTGCAGGCTGAGGCCGGCAGAGTAAGTGCGATAGGGCGATACGCCGGCTGAGGAGGTGCTACCGGTGGTGGTAGTGCGCGGATCCAAGCCTTTGCGTTTAGACCAGTAGTAGATGTTGTCGCAGGTGACGTAGAAGCGCAGGTTGCGGACACCGCCCAGACGCTTGGTCAGGTTGTCAGGCACCGTGTAACCGAGCTGAATGTTCTGGAAGTTGAGGTAGCTACCGTCGATGAGGAAGCGGTCAGACTGTCCGGCGGAGTTGAGGTCGTCGAAGTACCAGCGAGGAATTTCAGAGCTGGTGTTCTCGGGCGACCATGCGTTGAAGACGTCCTTGTGCAGGCGGAAGCCACTGGCCGAAGAGGCGATGGGGTTAGACATCATACCAGCATATCCGTAGTCGTAGATCTTGCCACCCACGGAGTAGGAGAACTGTGCGGAGAAGTCGAAGCCGCGGAAGCTGAGCGAGGTGCCAAAACCACCGTAGAGGTCTGGGTTCGGGTCGCCGCAGAGGTAATAGTCAGCGTTGGAATAAGTGTCCGTCGTCTTCTCTTCGCCGGTCGTCTTGTCGGTGTAATACCACAGCGATTTGCCTTCGGAAGACAGACCTGCAAAGCGGTGGATACGCCACGTGTTGATGGGCAGGCCTTCACCGTAGTAACGGATGCCATTCACATAGCCGTCGTATCCGCCCACGTTGTTCGTCTTCTTTTCTTCGGGCAGGTAAGAGATCTTGTTCTTGTAGTGGGTCAGGTTGAGGTTGATGGTCCACACCAGATCCTTACGCTTGATGGGCGTGTAGTGCAGGTCGACTTCGACACCACGATTCTCCATGTCGCCCACGTTGTCGTAGTAGCCGTCGTAACCCAGTGAGGGGGGCACGGTGAACCAGTTGAGCATGTCGGTCGTCTTGCGATAGAAGAGCTCGACGTCGCCCGTCAGCTTGCCTTTCCAAAGCTCGAACTCAGCGCCGAGGTTGACGTTCGTGTTCGTCTCCCAAGTGATGTCCTCTTTGCCTTTGCCACTAAAGGAGAGCGAGAGGGCGTCGTTGTTGTTGGTGATGCCATAACGGTCGGTGTAGTAGAAGTCGCCGATGTTGTCGTTACCCTGCTGACCGATGGAGAACTTGATCTTGAGCATGTCGAAGGCTTTGCACTTGAAGAACTCTTCGTTCGAGATCAGGTAAGCGCCACCGAGGGAGTAGAAGTTACCCCAGCGATGCTTCGGGTGGAAGCGTGAGGAGGCGTCGCGGCGGAAGGAGGCAGAGGCGAAATACTTGCCGTTGTAGTCGTAGAGCCCACGGAAGAAGTAGCCTTCTGTATTGTAGTTCGTGGCGTAAGAGTCGGCGCCCTTACCGTCGATCACGGCGCCTTCCAGCTCATGATTGCCCCAGTAGGAGAACATGTTCTTCTTGGAAGCTGAGAGCTGCACGTAGTTGTACTTGTAATACTCATGCCCCAAGAGAGCGGAGAAGTTGTGGCTGTCGCCGAAGGTATGGTTGTAGTTCAGCAACTGCTGGAGGTTGAGCGTGGTGGTGCGGTAATGATAAACCGAGACGCGTCCCTTCTCTTCGATACCCCAGCCGTAGAAGGGGTTGCCGGTGTCGAAGTAGCGTCGTCCATATACGGACGTGGCAGCGTTGAAGGTGAACTTCAGTTCGTCGGAAAAGAGGACGTCTGCAAAGGCATTGCCGTTCAGCGAGTGCGAATTGGTTTGTTGCAGATTGATCTTCATCGTTTGGATCGAGAGGTTGGAGTAGGCCGGGCGCACCAGCTTGGGGCCAGCCGTAGCCACACCATAGTCGTACATCTTACCGTTCTCGTCGGTGCGGATGTTGCCGTTGGCGTCGCGCAGGTAGACGGGGTAAATCGGCGCAATGCCTTGCGTGAAGGCAGTCGGGTCGGTCGATTCTGACTCGGAGAGCGTCTGCGTGGTACTGTAGACATAGCCCACGTTCATGCCATACTTCAGCCACTTCTTCGCTTGGTGCGAAGCCTTGACGCGAGCCGAATAGCGCTCATAGCCCGAGTTAGGCAGTACGCCATTGTCTTTGAGGTAACCGAAAGAGGAGTAGAGCTGCAGCGCTTCGTTGCCACCCGTCACGTTCACGTTATACTCCTGGCGCAGCGAGGTGCTGTAAGCCTCTTTCGTCCAGTCGTCCGGCAGCAGCAAGTGACCGTTCACCACGCGTCCCAGCGTCGCGTTCGGGTTCAGCTTACCATCCTTACCGATCAAGTATTGCCCATCGGGATAGTTGTAGACGTTGTACGCCAAGCCACCTCTTTCTTTCACGCCGCTTACGAGGTCTTGGTTAGCCTGTACGTATGCATCGTCGGCCGAGAGCTTGTCCACGTAGTGGAGCTTGTTGTAGAGTGCGCGGTATTGCGCTTCGTAATACTGTCCGGGATCCTTGATGTAATCGTAGTCGATCGTACCGCGTGTATTGGCGCCCCACTTCGCAGAGGCCGTGATGACGGCTTCGCCCGACTTCGCGTTCTTGGTCGTGATGATGATCACGCCATTGGCACCGCGTGCACCGTAAAGCGCATTAGAAGCGGCGTCTTTCAGTACGGAGATAGACTCCACGTCGGCTGGGTTGATGTTATTCCAACCGCCGTCGTAAGGAGCGCCGTCGACGATGATCAGCGGGCCCGTACTGGCGTTGATGGAGCCGATACCGCGGAGCAACATGGTCGGCCCGTCGCCACCGGCCTGACCCGAGCCACTCGTCATCTGGAGGCCCGCCACCTGTCCGGCCAGGGCCTGCACCACGTTCGTAGCCTGCTTCTTGGTCAATGCGTCGGAATTGATCACGGTGGCCGAACCCGTAAAGGCCGATCGTTTGGAGGTACCATAAGCCACGACGAAGACCTCATCCAGCTGTTCGGTGTCGTCCGTCAAGACGACTTTCATCCCAGCCGTGGCCGGTAATTCTTGCGTTTTGTATCCCACATAGGAAATAACCAGCGTGCTACCCTTGGGCACCGAGAGGGCGAATTTGCCGTCGATGTCCGTGATGGTACCTGTCGTGGTATTGCCTTTCACATGCACGGTGACGCCGATCATGGGCTCACCCTGCTGGTCAGTCACAGTGCCGCTGGCCTGTGTCTGCGCCATCGCGGCCCCTGTCCCTATCAGGATAAGAGCCAGCAACATCATTAATCTCTTTTTCATACTGCTATAATAATTGGTTTAGAAGGAGTGTCTATTGGGATCGAAGAGGCACCTTTATGAGTGTATGGGTATTACGCCGGCCGCAGGGGCGAAGCTGCGGGGCGCGTCAAACTTGCTGTTTCTATTCGTGTGGTTCACCGTGTTCCCTCTTCTGTTAAATTTCGGGGTGGCAAAGATGGCTGTTTTTTACACTAGCCGGTGAACTGAACTGAAAAATCGCACCCACGAAAAGGTTTCTTGGCGAACGATTGTCTCGCACAATCGCCCCATCGAGAAGTCTGTGGTTCGAAAGACTCGCACAATCGCTCCAACGAGATGGTTTTGGCGCGAAAGACTCGCACAATCGCCCCACCGGGAAGTCTGTGGCCTGAAAAACTCGCACAATCGGCCCACCGGGAAGTCTGTGGAGCGAAAGACTCGCGCAATCAGCCCTCCAGAAAGTCTGTGGCGCGAAAAACTCGCACAATCGCCCGAACGGGGTTGTTTTGGAGCGAAAAACTCGCACAATCAGCCGCCACGAAAGTGTTTCGGCCTGTTGTCCGCCGCAGGCAATCCACGATTTTATGGGTGATTCGCAGCCTAAGGCTTTCCGACCAAAAACGCTTAGATGAAGGTCAGCCTTCGGCTTTCGCTCACCGACTTTGTCGGTGAACCGAAGCCTTCCGCTTTGGGTTGTCCCTTTTTGTATCGCAGGAAAGCCTTCGGAAAATTGTTGCTCGCTGCTTTGGGGTCAGAAAGCCTCAAGCAAAAGCCTGTTTCTCGTTTTCGACATTCAAAAGCCTCAGGCGAATGGGTGTTTCCACCGTTGATGCCAAAAAGCCTGAGGCAAATGGACGCTTTCGCTGGTGAGAGCAAAAAGCCTTAGGCTAAAGGCCGATTCACGCTGTCGAGAGCGTTTTGCCTCAGGCAAAAATGCATTTTCAACTGGAAACACCAATTTGCCTCAGGCAAAATGACATTTCTCGCTGGAAACATCAATTTGCTTCAGGCAAAACGCTCTCGCCAGCGTGAATCGGCCTTTAGCCTCAGGCTTTCGTGTTTTTACGGTGTCTCCGCCCAATTGCCTGAGACTTTTAAGTGCAGAAAAAGAAAAACGCCTGACGGCTCGAGGCTGTCAGGCGTTTACTTTTTTCGAGGTCTATTTTCTTGAAGGTTAGAGCGGTCTACGACTCGTTTTTGGCCGCATCTAACGTCTCGGAGGCCTCAGACCAACGATTCATCGCGTCGGAGAGCGCTTTTTGCAGATCGTTATGGGCGGCGAAAAGCGACGTGTCGGCGGCGCATTCAGGCGTATTCATCTGCGCTTCCAACTCGGCGCTGCGGCGCTCCAAATCGGAAATCTCACGTTCGACGTCGGCCACAGCCTTCTCCAATCGGCGGATCTTCCGCGCCTGCTCCTTTTGTTCCTCATAAGATCTCTTGGCCGACGGCGCTCCGCTTTCCTCCGCCGACACCGACTGAGTAGGCGCAGCCGTACGCCGCTCTAACTCACGCAGATTCTCGATCCTTTTGCGCTCGAGGAAGTCGTAGATCCCCCCGAGGTGCTCGCGGACGCGGCCCCCGCCGAACTCGTACACTTTATCCACCAATCCGTCGAGGAATTCGCGGTCGTGCGAGACGACGATGAGCGTCCCGTCGAAGTCGCTGAGCGCCTCCTTGAGCACGTCCTTCGAGCGCATGTCTAAATGGTTCGTCGGCTCGTCGAGGATCAGCAGATTGACGGGTTCGAGCAGCAACCGAATCATGGCCAGCCGGCTGCGCTCTCCGCCGGAAAGCACGCCGACTTTCTTGTCCGACGCCTCGCCGCCGAACATGAACGCCCCGAGGATGTCACGAATCTTCGTCCGTATGTCGCCCGTGGCCACGTAGTCGATAGTTTCAAAGACGGTCTTCGTTTCGTCTAAGAGTTGGGCCTGATTCTGCGCGAAATAGCCAATTCGGACATTGTGACCGAGGCGCAGCGTGCCGCTATAATCCGTAATCTCGCCCATGATACACTTGACGAGCGTCGATTTTCCCTCGCCATTTTTCCCCACAAAGGCGACTTTGTCTCCGCGATGAATCGTAAACGTGGCGTCCGAAAAGACGAGGTGGTCGCCATATCGTTTCGTGAGATGTTCCGCAATCACGGGATACGAGCCCGAGCGCGGCGCCGGCGGAAAGCGGAGGTGGAGCATGGCCGTATCCTCGGCGTCGACCTCGATCCGCTCCACGCGCGCCAACTGTTTAATACGTGATTGCACCTGCACCGCCTTCGTAGCCTTATACCGAAAACGCTCGATGAAAGCCTCCGTGTCGGCCAACATTTTTTGTTGGTTTTCATACGCCCGCTGCTGCTGTTCGCGTCGTTCACGCCGGAGCTGTACGTATTCGTCGTACTTCACTTTGTAGTCATAGATATGCCCCAGCTCGATCTCGAGTGTGCGGCGCGTAGTGTTGTTGATGAACGCCCGGTCGTGGGAAACGAGCACCACCACATTGGACGACGTGGCCATAAAATGCTCTAACCACTGGATGGATTCGATGTCCAGATGGTTCGTGGGTTCGTCCAGCAGCAAGACGTCCGGCTGCCGGAGCAGCAGCTTAGCCAGCTCGATGCGCATGCGCCATCCGCCGCTGAACTCCGCCGTGGGCCGGTCGAAGTCGTCGCGCGCAAACCCGAGGCCGAGCAGCGTCCGCTCTAACTCCGCCTGATAACTCGTGGCGCCGATCAGCTGAAGACGTTCGCTGAGCGTAGTCATGCGCTCGATGAGCGTGTGGTACGTTTCGCTGTCGTAATCCGAGCGCTCCGCAAGCTCCCGATTGAGGCGCTCGACAGCCGCCTCCGTTTCGTGGATATGCGCAAAAGCCAGCTCCGCCTCTTGGCGCACGGTACGTTTATCCTCGAGTTGCATCTGCTGCGGTAGGTAGCCGATCGTCGTGTCACGCGGCACGCTGACGACGCCGCTTGTCGGCTGTTGCAATCCGGCGAGGATCTTGAGCAGCGTCGATTTGCCCGCGCCATTTTTTCCGACCAGCGCGATCCGGTCTTTTTTGTTCACCACGAACGAGAGGTGGTCCAGCAGTGTGAATCCGCCAAATTCGACGGTCAAACCTTCGATTGAGATCATAAAAAAGGAACTGTCTATCGGTGCGGGACGTCCGCCCGCCACTTTGGGTTACACATTATATAATAGGTACGCGGCGCCCGTCCTCCGTAGAGATCGACCCGGTCGCCCCGATGCAAAAACGCGCGCAAAGGTAGACGCACCCGCAAATAGCCCGCAGCCCGAGGTCGTGAGCTGTCAACAATGAAAGTGAGCATCCGCTTCAGGCTTTGAGAGGATAGACGCAGGCGAGACGCCATCGCCTCAGGCTATGGGAAGATCAAAAAACGGAGCCGCACTTTTCCGAAGGTGATGGTAGATCACAAAACGGGAGCATTTCTCGCCGAAGGTCTTGGATCACCGACCGCGTAGGCAACCCCAAGCCGACGGTCGGCCATCGCTTTCCGAAACAGCAACCGAAAGCCTCAGGCTGTGACTCAGCCATAAAATCACGGAAATCCTGCGGCGGACAACCGGCCCAAACACTTCCGTGGCGGGCGATTGAGCAAGTTTTTCGCCCCAAAACCATCTCGTTGGGCCGATTGTGCGAGGTTTTCAGGCCATAGACTTTCCGTTGGGGCGATTGTGCGAGGTTTTCAGGCCATAGACTTTCCGTTGGGGCGATTGTGCGAGGTTTTCACCCCGCAGACTTCCCGGTGGGGTGATTGTGCAAGGTTTTCACCCCGCAGACTTCCCGGTGGGGTGATTGTGCAAGTTTTTCGTCCCACACGATTCCCGTTGGGGTGATTGTGCGAGATTTTCGTCCCACACGATTCCCGTTGGGGTGATTGTGCGAGTTTTTCGCCCCAAAATCTTCTCGTTGGGGCGATTGTGCGAGGTTTTCGTCCCACACGATTCCCGTTGGAGTGATTGTGCGAGGTTTTCACCCCGCAGACTTCCCGGTGGGGCAATTGTGCGAGGTTTTCGGCCCACAATCTTCCTGTTGGGGTGTTTGTGCGAGATTTTCGGGCAAATGGACTTCGTGGCGGGCAAAAAACAGAGACAATGACGCGACAAGTACCCGATGGGGTTTCTATATCGGGGGCTACCTTTGCCATGAAACAATATCCTCTTATGAACACCCACCTCGATTCCTCCACCATCTGCGCCCTGTCCACGCCTGCGGGAAGTGGTGCGCTGGCCATCGTGCGCGTCTCCGGACCGGAGGCGATCACGCTTTGCGACCGTTTTTTCCAACCTCGCTCGGGCGCACCGCTCGCTGAGCGTCGCTCGCACACGGCCACCTTCGGCCGTCTTGTCCGCGATGGCGAACTGCTCGACGAGGCCGTGGCTACCGTCTTCCGTGCCCCGCATTCGTTCACCGGTGAGGACACCGTGGAGCTGTCTTGCCACGGCTCGACCTTCATCCGACAGCGCCTCCTTGAATGGCTCATCGACGGCGGAGCACGGGCCGCCGAACCGGGCGAGTTCACCCGGCGCGCCTTCCTCAATGGGCGTATGGATCTCTCGCAGGCGGAGGCCGTGGCCGACCTGATCGCATCGACTTCGGCCGGTATGCATCGCGTGGCGATGAACCAAATGCGTGGCGGATTCTCCGACGAATTGGCCACGCTACGCGCACAGTTGCTCGAATTTGTCTCGCTCGTGGAGCTGGAATTAGACTTTGGCGATCACGAGGAGCTGGAGTTTGCTGACCGCACACGCCTTCGCGAACTGGCCGACCGTATCGCCCGACGCATCGACACGCTGGCCGCCTCGTTCGCCGCCGGCAATGCGCTCAAGCACGGGCTGCCTGTGGCCATTATCGGCCGACCCAACGTGGGCAAGTCGACACTGCTGAACGGGCTGCTCAACGAGGAGCGCGCCATCGTCTCCGACATCCCCGGCACGACGCGCGACACGATCGAGGAGACGCTCGCCCTCGACGGCCGGCTTTTCCGCTTCATCGACACCGCGGGCCTGCGCGACCGGACGACGGACCGCATCGAGGAGATCGGCATCCGCCGCAGCTTCGAGAAGGCCGATCAGGCCGCCATCATCCTCTACCTCCTCGACCTGACCGACAGCACGGCCGACGATTGGCTCGAGGCCAGCTGCTGGCTGCGGCGCTACGAGAAGCCCGTGCTGATGGTCGGCACGAAGAACGATCTGGCCCGCCGCAGCCCGATCCACACGACGGACAACGTGCAGGCGATCCACATCTCTTGCCGCGAGCCGGCCGACATCGAGCGTGTGAAGCAGCGGATCGTTGAGCTGGCCGATACGCTTACGGTGGGCACGCACGACGTGATCGTCACCAACGTGCGGCATTACGAGGCGCTTTGCCGCGCGGGCGAGGCCATCCGACGCGTACTGGCGGGACTCAGCGACGGTTTGCCGGGCGATCTGCTCGCGGAGGATCTGCGCGACTGTCTCCACGCGCTCGGCGAGATCACTGGTGGCGAGATCGTCACCGACGAGGTGCTCGCAAACATCTTCTCCAAGTTCTGCATCGGGAAATAGGGGCAGTGAAAAATGAAAAGTCCCACCGGCTGGGGAGACGGGCAAACCCATCTCCGCCTGCCGGCAGGACTTTGCGCTTAGAATGGTTAGCTGTTAGTTTCCGAACACCAGCTGCCCCTTGCGGAAGTCCACCTTGACGGCATGGCCGCGGTCGATCTTGCCGCTGAGGATCTGCTTCGAAAGCGCATTGAGGACAAGCTCCTGGATGGCGCGCTTGACGGGGCGGGCGCCGAACTGCGGGTCGTAGCCCTTCTCGGCGAGGTAGGCCACGGCGGCGTCGGAGAATTGCAACGCGATGCCGTTGGCGGCCGCCATGCGCTCGATGCCCTTCAGTTGCAGGCCGACGATCTGGCGGATCTCCTGCTCGGTGAGCGGGGTGAACATGATGATCTCGTCGATGCGGTTGAGGAACTCCGGACGGATGGTCTTCTTCAGCAGGTCGAGCACCTCGGCCTTCGTTTCGGCCACGACACGCTCACGGTTGGCGTCGGTCAGCTGCTCGAAACGGTCGCGGATGAGCGACGAACCCATGTTGCTCGTCATAATGATGATCGTGTTCTTGAAGTTCACCGTGCGGCCCTTGTTGTCCGTCAGGCGGCCGTCGTCGAGCACTTGCAGCAGCACGTTGAAGACGTCCGGATGCGCCTTCTCGATCTCGTCGAAGAGGACGACCGAGTAGGGTTTGCGTCGGATGGCCTCCGTGAGCTGTCCGCCCTCGTCGTAACCGACGTATCCCGGAGGTGCCCCGACGAGCCGCGTGGCACTGAACTTCTCCTGATACTCGCTCATGTCGATCCGCGTCATCATGTTCTCGTCGTCGAAGAGGTATTCGGCGAGCGCCTTGGCCAGCTCCGTCTTGCCGACGCCCGTGGTGCCGAGGAAGATGAACGATCCGATGGGTCGCTTGGGGTCTTGCAGCCCCGCCCGACTGCGGCGTACGGCGTCTGCAATGGCGCGGATGGCCTCGTCTTGACCTACGACGCGTTGATGCAGCTCGTCCTCCAAATGCAGCAGTTTCTCGCGCTCGCTCTGCAACATCTTGCTCACCGGGATGCCCGTCCAGCGGGAGACGACGTCGGCGATGTCTTCGCTGTCCACCTCCTCTTTGATCATGGCCGAGGCGCCCTGCATCTCGTGCAACTGGCGCTGGATGTCGGCGTTCTCCTCCTCTTTCGTCTTGATCCGCCCGTAGCGAATCTCGGCCACCTTGCCATAGTCGCCCTCGCGCTCGGCGCGGTCGGCTTCGTACTTCAGCGACTCGATGTCGATGCGGTTCTGTTGGATGCGGTCGATCAGCTCCTTCTCGTTTTGCCAGCGCGCTTTTTGCTTCTTTTCGTCCTCCTTCAGGTCAGCGATCTCGCGGCTGAGCTGCTCGAGCTTCGGCTGATCGTCTTCGCGTTTGATGGCTTCACGCTCGATCTCCAATTGGGCGATGCGGCGCGATACCTCGTCGAGCGATTCGGGCACGGAATCGACCTGCATACGCAGACGAGCCGCCGCCTCGTCCATCAGGTCGATGGCCTTGTCGGGCAGGAAGCGGTCGGTGATGTAGCGCGAGGAGAGCTGCACGGCCGCGATGATGGCGTCGTCCTTGATGCGGATCTTGTGGTGATTCTCATACTTCTCTTTCAGTCCGCGGAGGATGGAGATCGTGTCTGCCTCGTCCGGCTCGTCCACCATGACGGTCTGGAAACGCCGCTCCAAGGCTTTGTCTTTCTCGAAATACTTCTGGTACTCGTCGAGCGTCGTGGCGCCGATGGCCCGCAGTTCGCCGCGTGCCAAGGCCGGCTTGAGGATGTTGGCCGCGTCCATGGCGCCGTCGCTCTTGCCTGCACCCACCAGCGTGTGGATCTCGTCGATAAAGAGGATGATCTGCCCGTCGGACTTGGTCACCTCGTTCACTACGGCCTTGAGTCGCTCTTCGAACTCGCCCTTGTACTTCGCACCAGCGATCAGTGCGCCCATGTCGAGCGAGAAGATCTGTTTGCTCTTCAGGTTCTCGGGCACGTCGCCGCGCACGATACGGTGCGCCAATCCTTCAGCGATGGCCGTCTTACCGACACCCGGTTCACCGATCAGGATCGGGTTGTTCTTTGTCCGTCGACTCAGGATCTGCAGCACGCGTCGGATCTCCTCATCGCGTCCGATCACGGGATCGAGCTTACCCGACCGCGCGCGTTCGTTCAGGTTGATGGCATACTTGCTCAGCGAGTCGTACGTGTCTTCGGCCGATTGGCTCGTCACGTGGTTGCCCTTCCGCAGCTCGTCGATGGCTGCGCGCAGCTCCTTCTCGGTCATGCCCGCATCCTTGAGCATCTGCGAGGCGTCGCTACGCTCGGAGAAGAGCGCTAGGATGATGTGTTCGAGCGACACGTATTGGTCGCCCATCTTGCCGCAATAGTCCACGGCCTTTTGCAGCACCGCGTTGGCCTCGCGGCTGAGGTAGGGTTCGCCGCCCTCCACCTTCGGATAGGAGGCGATCTTCCGATCCAGCGCCGCGTTCAGCCCTTGCGGGTTGATGCCTAACTTTTGGAAGAGGAAGTTCACCACACTCTCACCTGTCAGTATGACAGCTTTCAAGAGGTGCGTGGCCTCGATGCTCTGTTGGTTTTGCTGGCCGACCAGCTCCACCGCCTTCTGCACCGCTTCCTGCGATTTGATCGTGAAATTGTTCAGATTCATATGTGTTATGCGTTTTATTTACTGTTTGATGATTGTTTCTGGAACCCCCTATGGTCAAATCTAGTGCCGTGGAATAGATGGTGACAAAATGGCATAATAAAGTCCCGCCGACCTGATCGACGAGGCTGATCTCTTAGGTGCGAAGTCTGTCAGGCCGCCTTCCAAAGTGGTCGAACACTCCGGTGACGTTGGCAGGCCGCCTGCCGGGACTATCGGACACTCAGGTGATGTTGTCAGGCCGCCTGCCAGGGCCACCGGACACTTCGGTGATGTTGTCAGGCCGCCTGCCAGGGCTATCGAACACTCAGGTGATGTTGTCAGGCCGCCTGCCGGGGCCACCGAACACTCTGGCGATGTTGTCAGGTGGCCTGCCAAGGTTTACCGGTCGACGAGCGGGATAGGAACTACGGCTGCGTGGGCTCGTTGATGACCCGCATTTCGCAGCGCACGCAGTCGAACTCGAGTCGGAGGCGTGTCCCCTCGTGCAAGAGATAATACGGCTCGCGGAAGGGCGACCGGCCCTGTTGGTGTACCGGGCACCAGCCCATGCTGTAACGCAGGCAGTGGCGCGTGAACATCAGTGGGACACCTGCGCGGGGTTGCTCTTCGTAAGCTCGCTCGACGGTGCGCACGCCGTGGCTGCGATAGAAGGCCTCGGCTTTGGCGTTGCTGATGTTGGCCGTGTAATCGAGCGCGGAGCTGGGGTAAACGGCGGTCGGGGATTCGGCGCGACGCCTGCGACGTGTGCGGCGAGCGAGGCGTTCGGACAGCAGTCGGTCGACGGCCTCGCGACGCATTTCACCGAGCAGTGAGGAGGGCACGAACAGGTTCTCGTGCATGTCCACGGTGACGCGCGCAGCCTCAAAAGGTGTGGTGCCGAGGCGCGAGAGTTGGGTGCGGATGTTCTCCCCTTGCGGTTTGACGGCTGGCTCGGCAGCGAAGGTGCGCGTGACGGTCACGCCGCAGCCCGCGGTGTCCGTCAGGGTGAGCGCAAAGCCGTCTGGGGTGTCGCTCCACACGATGTCGATGGCGATGCGGCGCTCGGCCGATGGCTTGGCGAGAACGGCCTCGAAGGCGCTGTCGACGTTGCGATAGAGCAGTGTGCCCGGCTTGACGGCCGGCATGCGTGCAGCGACGATGCGCCGACCCTCGGCTCGGTTCACTCGGAAGCCTTCAAGCTCACCGCGGGGGTTGAAGAAGACCAGCCCATCGCCGTTGTGGAGCGGCTTTGTACCGTCTACGACGAGTCCGCCACCACGATTCGCATTGGCACGCCCGAGGGGTTCGCCGATCGATTTGGGCGTGTCGAACGAGGTGATGTCGGGCCTGCGCCCATGGAGGAAATAGTCGGTGAATCCCCGGTTGAAGCTCTTCTCCGGCCGCGGCTCGAAGGTGTAGGTGGATCGTCCGTCGGACGCCCGTCGGAGCGACGGATCGCGCGCCAGAATCTCGTCGAGTCGCTGGCGATAGTAAGCGGTGACATTCTTCACGTAGGCCACGTCTTTCAGTCGGCCCTCGATCTTGAGCGAGGAGACACCGGCGGCAATCATGGCCTCGAGGTCGTCCGAACGGTTCATATCGCGGAGCGAAAGCAGGTGCTTGTCTCGGGCTATCGTCCGTCCGTCTGCGTCGACCATCGTGTAGGGCAGTCGGCAACACTGCGCGCATGCGCCGCGGTTGGCGCTGCGTCCGGTGAGGGCCGAGCTGAGGTAACATCTGCCGCTGTAGCTGACACATAAGGCACCGTGGACGAAGGCCTCAAGCGATACATCCTTCGGCGTGGCGTCGGCTATGCGACGGATCTCCTGGAGCGTCAGTTCGCGTGCCAGCACCACCTGCTCGAAGCCCGCTTGGGCCAAAAAGGCGACCTTCTCCGGCGTACAGTTGTCCATTTGCGTGCTGGCGTGCAGAGCGATCGGCGGGAGGTCAAGCCGTGTAAGTCCCAAGTCCTGCACGATGAGCGCGTCCACGCCCGCGTCGTATAGTTGATGGATCATGCGCTCGGCCTCCTTCAGCTCGTCGTCGCGGAGGATGGTGTTGAGGGCGACGTAGATTGACACATTATATATATGGGCGAAATCGCAGAGTGCGCGGATGTCGTCAAGCGAGTTGCCAGCCGCGGCGCGTGCGCCGAATTTGGGTGCACCGATATAGACAGCATCGGCGCCATGCAGGATGGCCTCTCGGCCGCACGCCAGATCCTTGGCCGGAGCCAGCAGTTCGATAGGTCGGGCCATCGGTCAGAGGTCGCCTAAGTTGCGGATGTCGTTGAGGTGGTAAGGTGTAGCCTGATAGACGTAATAGTTGAGCCAGTTGGAGAAGAGCAGGTTGGCGTGCCCCCGCCACCGCACGATGGGCGGCTTCGATGGGTCATTGTCCGCGTAGTATCCCGTGGGTGGAGCGATGGATAAGCCCTTCGCAAGGTCGCGTCGATACTCATCGTCGAGCGTATTGGGCGCGTACTCGGAGTGCCCGGTGATAAAGAACTCTCGCCCCCCACGCGCCATCGCCATATAGACGCCCGCCTCATCGCTCTCTGAGAGCAACGTCAGCCCGGGTATTCCGACCATGTCGCTACGTCGCACCTCCGTGTGCCGGCTGTGTGGCACATAGAATTCGTCGTCAAAGCCGCGGAAGATGGGCAGGAATGGCTCGTTCATCGTATGGCGGAAGACACCGAACATCTTGCTCGGTAAGTCGTGCTTCTGTACGCCGAAGAAGTGATACAATGCCGCCTGTGCCGCCCAGCATATATAGAAGGTCGACGTCACGTGTGTACGTCCCCAATCAAAGATCTCGGTCAGCTCGTCCCAGTACCTCACCTCCTCGAATGGCATCCGCTCTACCGGCGCCCCAGTGACGATCATACCGTCGTAAAATTCGTTCCGCATACTATCGAAATCCCGGTAGAACTCGCGCATATGCTCCACCGGCGTGTTCTTGGACGTGTGACCCTTGATCTTCATCAGCTCCAGCTCCACTTGTAGCGGTGTATTGCTCAGCAGCCGCACCAAATCGGTCTCGGTGGTGATCTTGAGTGGCATCAAATTGAGCACGACCACCCGTATAGGTCGGATGTCTTGCGAGTTGGCTCTGAGTGAGTCCATCACGAAAATATGTTCCGTCTTGAGTAGCTCTACGGCCGGCAGATTCTTCTGTAGATTGAGTGGCATATACTTGATTTCCCTTGCTTGTTGGGGTGATTTTTGATCGGGCGGCAAATGTAGCAAATGGCGGAGAGGCATTACGGACAGTGCGAATGTGCTTGTTGCTACGTGTCCTTATCGTGGGCTTTCGATAATTATTTCGTGCGAGAATTTCCTTGTTTTCTTCCGAAGGCATACTTTTGCCATCAAATTTTTAACCATTAAACAAGTGTGTATATGAACAGGAAAATTGTTACGTTATTATTGGCAGCGGGTGCCCTGGTTGGGGTCTCATCTGTTGCAAGCGCACAGCTGACAGGTCAGCCGTGGAATCCCATGTGGGATATGGTAATGAGAGGAAATGATACCACAATTAGGCATCTTCCGAATCGTCCAGCAGCTCCTCGCCCAAGTTATCCGACTGCTGCTTGGCTCGATAGCACTCGTATTCGTCTTTATGAAGGATGTGCGGTACAGGTAGATACGGCATTCATCATCCCTGGTGGAAAGAATCGTCGGATCGTCTACAAGAATATGCCGAAAGACCATCTGGGACGGCATTACATTGTAAATGCGGTTACAGATAAGGTGTATACGGAGTTCGATACGATCAAACTGCCGGATGATACAGCTAAGACTGTTCTGTCGATGAACTTTAAACACTTCAAATTGAGTGATGGCGAACCGACTTTGCGTGATGGCTATCTCGGTGATATCCTACTTCAGGTTAAAGTAGGCAATATGTGGACAGGAACAGCTTATGGAGGTGCCTCTGAGACGGTTGATACACTCAAGTATCAGTACTTCAACCTTCCTCAGATCACGAATCGTAGGAAGGTAGACCCCTCACCTCGGGATACTGGACGCTTTGCTTTCAAATGGAGTGGAGCATTGGTAAACGGTGCTAATGGCGATCCTTACGAGCATTGGTCAAGCTGGGAGGATACCTCTATCCATAGTGGAGACAGCGTATTCTATGTTGCTCCTGCATACTACAGTTTGGACCGCGGTGCTACGTGGTTGCCATGTGAGTCTGAAGGCGTCGATCTGAATGCTCGAGACATTGCAGATATGGGTCGGGATGTACCTGTCTTGGTAAGAGTACCAAACGGATGTGGAAGCTATCAGGTGATTGAAGCACAAAGTCGACCGAATCCTCCTGTGGTTACACGAGAAGTAACCATTGAGAATGCAGATGGTGGAACGGTAGATCCGTACAAGAACAAGATAAATAGTGGTAGTGATTTCACCTTCACTGTTCGTCCGACCGGGTCCAATGTGCCGAATGTCATAACGAGCCGAGACAAGGTAATTCCCGATGCGAATGGTGTATTGTGGAAGAAAAATGCAGATGGTTCATACACATATACTGTACGTCGCGTTCAGGAGAACCTGACAGTGAAACTCTCTTATACGCAGTCTAACGCTGAAGTGGCCGGAACGCGTGTATGGAGTGAGAACGGACAACTCTACGTTACAGCAGCTGTTTCTGGTAGAGCGAACGTGTACAACGTACTTGGTAAGTTGAATCGTAGCCTGACGTTCTCTGCAGGTGAGACGAAGAGCGTGTCTGTACCGGCTGGTATCTATGTTGTATCGCTGAATAACGGTAAGGCTTATAAGGTGGCCGTTCGTTAATCGTACGGATTAGATTCCAGATTTAGAACAGAAGGGCTCGGAGCTGAATAAGGCTTCGGGCCCTTTGTCTTTTGAGGCGTCAGAGAGTCCATAGGGCTTTTGTTGCATACATACAAGCCATGCAGATTCATTTGAAAGTGCTGTTGTAGGCGAGAGCCGCATTGCTGTTTTCCTATCTTTGTGCCCGTTTCAAACGCAGATATTATTACGCAGAGGTGGCTAAACGCCTCGGATATTCTAATCAGTAAAAAGAGTAAGAGATGAGAACGGCAATTGTTGGAGCCAGTGGCGCAGTGGGACAAGAATTCCTTCGGGTACTCGAAGAACGAGACTTCCCGGTGGATGAGCTTGTGCTCTTTGGTTCGTCGCGTAGCGCGGGGCGCGAATATAAATTCCGCGGGAAAACATACACAGTAAAAGAGTTGAAGCATAACGACGATTTCCGTGGAGTCGACGTGGCTTTCGTATCGGCTGGAGGAGGAACGTCCACAGCTTTTGCGGAGACGATCACGAAGCACGGTGCGGTGATGATCGATAATTCCAGCGCATTTCGTATGGATGCGGACGTCCCGTTGGTAGTGCCCGAAATCAACCCGGAGGATGCGCTCAAACGTCCGAAGGGAATCATTGCCAACCCGAACTGTTCAACGATTCAAATGGTTGTGGCGCTGAATGCGATCGAGAAGCTGTCGCACATTCGGCGTGTGCATGTGTCGACCTACCAGGCGGCCAGTGGTGCGGGTGCAGAGGCGATGAACGAGTTGCGGACGCAATACATGCAGTTGGCGCAAGGAGAGGAGCCGGTGGTGGAGAAATTCTTCTACCAGCTGGCCTACAACTTGATCCCGCAGATCGACGTCTTCACCGACAACGGATATACGAAGGAGGAGATGAAAATGTATCACGAAACGCGCAAAATCATGCACTCCGACGTCGAAGTGAGCGCCATGTGCGTGCGGGTGCCGGTAATGCGTGCACACAGCGAGGCGATTTGGGTAGAGACGGAGCGGCCCGTGTCTGTCGAAGAGGCGCGCGCGGCGTTTGCAGCTGACAAGGGAATCGTGTTGCAGGACGATCCCGCCAAAAAGGACTACCCCATGCCACTCTTCGTGGCTGGACATGATCCGGTTTACGTCGGCCGAATACGCAAGGACCTCGCTAACCCGAATGGCTTGATATTCTGGACTGTGAGTGACCAAATCAAAAAGGGTGCAGCGCTCAATGCGGTGCAAATTGCCGAATATTTGATCCAGGCTGGAAACATCGGAAAGTGATCGATCGATAGCCGAAAGTTACGGGGAGAACGGACGCGATTCGTTCTCCCCGTTTTGTGTTCGGCCAAAATGTCATTTGATAGCGACAAAATGAGTCAAGAGTCCTTACCCAACGTCTTTGCAGGGCGCATGCGCCGGCTGCTGGGCGACGATTACGAGGTCTTTGAGCGGGCATTAGAGGGCGCGTCCACGGTCAGTTTGCGTGTGAACCCTCGGAAGGCGACGGACGGGCGAGAGATGCCGGTGGGGGACCGTGTGCCGTGGTGTGAGACAGGGCGTTATCTCACGGAGCGGCCCGCTTTCACTTTCGATCCGCTGCTTCATGCGGGCGCCTATTACGTCCAGGAGGCTGCCTCTATGTTCCTCGAGCGGGCTGTCGGCTGTTACGTGACGGGACCGGTCGTGGCGCTTGACCTCTGTGCTGCGCCCGGTGGCAAGTCGACGCATCTGATCAGCACGTTGCCCGAGGGGAGCCTGCTGGTAAGTAATGAAACGATCCGCAGCCGCAGTCGCATTTTGGCCGAAAACATGGCCAAGTGGGGCGCCCCGAGCGTTGTCGTGACCCAGGCTGACGCGAAGGATTTCGGTCGGCTGACGCACCGTTTCGACCTCATTGTGGCCGATATGCCGTGCTCGGGCGAGGGGATGTTTCGTAAGACGCCGTCGGCGCGGGCGGAGTGGAGTCTGGAGGCGGTGAGGCTCTGCGCCGCTCGGCAGCGTCGCATTGTGCATGACGTCTGGCCGGCGCTTCGCCCGGGCGGACTGTTCGTTTATTCGACGTGCACGTTCAATACGGAGGAGAACGAGGACAATCTCCAAGCCTTCGCGGATGCCTTCGGCGCCGAGGTGCTGCCGGTCGATACGCCCGAGGCGTGGGCTGTCGGCGGTGCGCTGACGGGGACGTTGCCTATCTGTCGGTTTTGGCCCCATCGCACACGTGGCGAGGGATTTACGCTGGCTGTGATCCGAAAACCGGACGACGGTCCGCTGCGCACTACGCGTCTGCGGCCGACACGCCGTCAGCCTGCGGCGGCTGTGCCCGAGGAGATGAAGCGGTGGCTTGCGGCGCCGGAGGATTACGCCCTGGAACGCACGGCGGACGGACGTGTGCGGGCTCTCCCGCGGGCGTTTCGCGACGTGGTGACGGAGCTCGAGGCGCACGTCCATGTGCTTACTGCGGGCGTTCCGCTGGGTGAGGTCAAGGGGCGTGACGCCGTGCCATCGGCGACGTTGGCGCTGAGTTCGGCGCTGCGTCCGGAGGTGTTTGCGACGGTTGACCTCCCGCGTCCGGAGGCCCTCCGCTACCTGCGGCGCGAGGCACTCTCGCTCCCGGCCGATGTGCCACGCGGATACGTCCTGGCCGCCTACGGCGGCCTGCCGTTGGGATTCATGAAGCAACTTGGGCCGCGGGCGAACAACCTCTTCCCGGATGAGTGGCGAATCCGTAAGGAGTTGATTTAGGCCGAAATAGGTGAGAAGAAAAAAGTCCTGCCGGACGAAAGGAGTAAGTGGGCTCTTCTCGTTCGGCAGGACTTTTTTTGTGTTGCCACGAAGGTGTTTCCTTCCGACCTATCCATGTGCTCACTGCGGGCGTTCTGCTGGGTGAGGTCAAGGGCCGTGACGCCGTGCCATCGGCGGCGTTGGCGCTGAGTTCGGCGCTGCGTCCGGAGGCGTTTGCGACGGTCGACCTCCCGCGGCTGGAGGCCCTCCGCTACCTGCGGCGCGAGGCACTCTCGCTCCCGGCCGATGTGCCGCGCGGATACGTTCTGGCGGCCTACGGCGGCCTGCCGCTGGGATTCATGAAGCAGCTTGGGCCGCGGGCGAACAACCTCTTCCCGGATGAGTGGCGAATCCGTAAGGAGTTGATTTAGGCTGAAATAGGTGATGCGAAAAAAGTCCTGCCGGACGAAAGGAGCAAGTGGGCTCTTCTCGTCCGGCAGGACTTTTTTGTGTTGCCACGAAGGCGTTTCCTCCCGGCCTGTGGCTGCGCTCAGGAGCAGAGCGAAAGCTCGATGCGGTTTTCGGCCATCATCCGTCGCATGTTCAGGATGGCGTAACGCATGCGGCCGAGGGCCGTGTTGATGCTGACGCTTGTGCGGGCCGCGATCTCCTTGAAACTCAGCTCTTCGTAGTAGCGCATTTCCAAGACTTCGCGCTGATTAGCGGGTAAAAAGCGGATCATCTTCTTGACGTCTTCGAACACCTGTTTGTTGACCAACATTTCCTCTATCGTCTTGTCGCTAAAGCGCATATCGTTGAAAAGATCCACGGCTACCTCGTCGTTCGAGATGGTGTTCTCGTTGCGCTCCTGGCGGAAGTGATCGATGATGAGGTTGTGCGCGATACGCGTAATCCACGCCTTGAAGCGGCCGGATTCGGTGTATCGCCCTTGGCGGATGGTCGTGATCACTTTCATAAAGGTCTCTTGAAAGAGATCTTCCGTCAAATCATAATCACGCACGCTGAAATAAATGTACGAGTGGATCGTTTGTTTATAGCGCTCCAATAGCGCGTCGAAAGCGTCGTTATTCCCGTTCGCATACATCGCAACCAACGTCTCGTCGGTCTCCGATTTCATTTTACTCATTACGTCTTTAGTTTTGGTTTAAGAGTAATGTCTTGCAATAGGCAGCGGGGGATTTGGGGGGATTAATAGATGGATTCTTTTGTTATTTGACGGCCGCAAAGTAACGTAGAAAGGCCTTGCTGGCCAAACCTCGGCCGACGTTCGCGCGCGCATTGCGGCTCATTTTGTACAAAACCCGTGGCTTCGTTTTCAGATCAATGGCCTAAAGGCGGAAGGTGGGCTGATGGAGACGGGAGGAATAGATAAATATTGCTATTTGTGATGTCGTTCGTTGCTGAGCTATGTCCATTGCCATACGCAATCAAAGGTTTGTACTCTCGAAGCTGTACGTAGTTTATAGTAGGCTGTTTCCGCTTAGGGTTATTCGTGTAAAACCTTAAGCTAAAGGATAATACATATAGAGACACGGTCGAGAGAGTTGAGGAATTACACGTCATAGATTGCAACTCTTCCAAAGCCTTAAATAGATAGAAGCTGAAAAAATATATCTCTCGAAAGCCTAAGGCAAACACTTTCCAACGTATGAATTGTCCGCAAAGCGCTGAGAGATATGTAATCTGTGAAATGTAGGACTCAAAAGCCTAAGGCAAATACTCGACAACGAGTAGATCGTCCGCAATGAGCTGAGCGATATGTAATCTGAAAAATATAGCATACAAAATCCTTAGGAAAATGCCATTCAACAAATAAATAGTCCGCAATGAGCTTGGAGATATGCAATCTGAAAAATATAAGTCTCGAAAGCCTAAGGAAAACGCTCGATAACGAGCATATCGTCCGCGATGAGCTGAGAGATATGTAATCTGAAAAATGTAAGACTCAAAAGCCTTAGGCAAATTAGAGTTTATCGTTGTCGAGAGCAATTTGCTTTAGGCTAAAGAATGAATCATGCTGGCGAGACGAAATTGCTTCAGGCAAATTGAAGAATCACACTGGAAATTCCAGATTGCCTTAGGCAAATCGACGTTTTTCACTGGAAATGCGAAATTGCCTCAGGCAAATTGATTTTTCCAGCGTGATTCTTCAATTTGCCTGAGGTTTTTTGCTCTCGACGGTGAAATCACCCATTTGCCTTAGGCAATTGGATGCCGACTAAGTGATTGTTTTGTCCGCCTGAGGCTTTTTCTCGTATTACGTATTGAAGAGATATATCTCTTGAAGCTATGAGGTCTCGACGAGTTGATTCTTCCGTCCGCCTGAGGCTTTTTCTCGTATCACGTATTGAAAGGAGACATGTTTTGAAGCGATGGAGCGTCGACGACTTGATTCTTCTGTCTGCCTAAGGCTTTTTTTATATCACGTATTGAATAGATACGTTCCTTGAAGCTATGAGGTCTCGACGAGTTGATTTTTCCGTTAGCCTAAGGCTTTCTCTGTATCACGTATTGAAGGGATACGTATCCGGAGGGGAATGGGCGTTAGGTGAAGGCGATGCGCTGCGACTTGAGGCTGGAGATGACAGAACAAAAAAAGGAGCCGAATGAGGTTGTCATCCGGCTCCTTACGGTTTTCGTGGCGCCATCGCGGCGCGCTGTGTACGGTTTAATCGATGTGGCTCAAAACGGCCAACGGCTTGTGGCTCAGAAGCGATAGCCGAAGGTCAGGAGCGTGCGCGTGGTCTTGATTTGCGTCGACGCTACGTCCGCGCTGAGGGTGCTGAGGTGACGCGAGGCGTCGGTGATGGGCAGGTCGGAGAAGGGGTGCAGCTGCTCTGCGGCGCTGCGGTAGAGGCAAGCCAAATCCACGTAAAAGTTAGGCGTGAAGCGGTATCCGAGGCCTACGGTGTAGGTGTTGGCGGTGCCGACGGTGGAGTAGTGGGTGACGGTCCCGGAGGTGAAGATTTCGCCGCCCGCGGTGAGCCGCCCCTGCATCGGCGAGGCCTGCCAGACGTATCCGGCGCGCACCGAGAACTGGGGCGTGACGCGGTATTCGGCGCCCAGCTTGAGTGTCTGCCCAACTTTGAAATCGCGCTCCGCCTGCTGCGTGATGTCGCTGTAATAGGTGTCGTCGTCGCGGTTCCCGAGGCGCATCTTTCGGTAGTCGGTCAGCTCATAATCCAGGCTCAAAAGGGCCGTTTGCCCCACCACGCCCGCCAGGCTGAAGATCCAGCGGTCTGGCGATCGGAAGGCGTAGCTGAACGAGCCCTTGTCTTGCGGCGTCGAGCTGGACATCAGCGGATTCTTGGCGTCTGCGGAGGAATAACTTTGAGCCGAGGCGTAGTAGTAGTCCGTCATGCGGTACCATTTGGGGGAGTTGTAAGCCACGCCCAAACGGAGCTCGTCGATGGGCCGGATGATGGCGCCGAGGTTGATGGAGTATCCCGAGCCGTCGGTTTCGAGCGCGTTTTGGAGGGCGGCGTAATTATTAGCGCCGAAGTCGTCGCGCTGAGCCGAATTGAGGTGGTAGGTGATGTCGGTCACGGCGACGGTGGCGCCGAGGAAGACGCGGTCGGAGATGTTCATCGAGCCCGAGAAATTGTATTCCACGATTTGTCCACTTTCGTTAATCTCCATCGTCGATTGGCTTGGCGAGTTCGAGGTCCAAACGCCGCTGCTGTTGTAGGAACCAAAACTGCTGCCGTAGACATCGTTGAGATCTTTGTACCTGGTCCCGAAAAAGCCCGCCTTGTAGCCGAGGACGGAGAGCCAATCGCCGGTGAGGTCATTATACGCAGAGTTGGCTGCCAATTTGTCTTCTGAAAGACCGAAAATCCTGCCGTTTTGTTCGCGCGCGGTGGAGGTGCGCATTGCGGCGTAGTCGGCCAGCGACCGCGTGGGGCGGCCCGTCACGTGATAGGCGCGGTTGAAGTCGCGCACGCGGTTGTAGGCCACGCCGAAGTTCCAAGCCTTGATGCCGCTGTCGTAGCCCGTGGGCACGTAGCCGACGTACGAGAAGTTGTCGAAGCGCATCCGCACCAGGCTCTTGCTGTCCTTCACGCCCGTCCAGGTGGCGTCGGCGTCGGTTCGGGTCAGGGCGAGCGTGGTCTGGAGCTCGGAGCTGCGGTAGACGGCTATTCCGGCCGGGTTGTGCGACATAGCGGACATATCTCCGCCCAATGCGCCAAACGCGCCCCCCATACCGATAGATCGGGCCGTGCCATTGAGATCCATCGGCGAGTAGCGGTAGGCGTCCATTTCCTGCTGTGCCCAAAGTGTGGCGGCGCTCAGGCTGAGCAGCGCTGCCACATAGATCCTTTTCATCTTCATCTGCTTTGTTCTTCTTTTTTGGTTTAACGTGTCATAAAAAAAGAGTGTGTGCCGAACGGGATGAACCGCCGCCACACGCTCTTTGCTTTGCTATGATGGATGGTGATGAGAGCTTATAGCTCAAACTTTTTCCTACGGTTACATCGTTTTAGCGCCTTCCGCCGCCGCTGCTGGAGCGACTGCTTCCGCCGCCTCCGCCACCGCCGCTGTAGCTGCCTCCGCCACCGCCGAAGCTGCCCGAACTGCTGGAGCGTGTGCTGCTTCCACCGAAGCTGCTGGAGCTACTCGAGCGCGAACTGCCGTAGCTGTTGTCGTAGCTGCTGGAGCGTGAGCTGTTGCCGCTATAGGAGCCGGAGGAGCGGGTGCTGCTGCCGTTGTACGAGCCCGACGAACGGGTGCTGCTGCCGCTGTAGATGCTGGACGAACGACTGCTGCCGCCGTCGTAATAGCCTCCGGATGAGCTCCGTGACGAGGCGCTGCGACTGCTGCCTTCGTACACTGATGAGCTGCGTGAGGAGGAGCCGTTGCTGCCGCCGTCGTAGTATCCGCCGGACGAGCTGCGGGACGAGGATCGTGAGCTGCCGCCATCGTAATAGCTGTCGGAGCTGCGCGAGGAAGAGCGCGTGCTGCTGCCGTCGTAGCTGGATGAGCTGCGGGAGGATGAGCTGCGGCTGCTGTAGATGTCGTCCGCCGTGCGGCTGTAGCTGGAGCTTCGGCTCGAGGCGTCGCGGCCGCTCCGGGTGTATCCGTCGGACGACGAGCGTGTGGAGGTCGAGCGCGTGGAATAGACGTCGCTGTAGTTGCCGCCGTCAGAAGAGCTGCGGTAGGTGGTCGATCGCGATGAGTAGTCGCGGCGGGTGTCACGGTTTCCGTTGTCCCAACCGTAATAGTAGTTGTTGGTTGTGGACGAGTAGGGATAGTAATAGTCGGCGCAGCGATACCCCCAGTAGCCGCCATAATATCCGCTCCAGCCGCTGTACCATGGGTCGTACCAGGGGTCATACCAGCTGGCGTAGAATCCCCCCCAGCCGAAGCTCCACCCCCAGTAGGCGTTGCGCCAGCGCCAGGCTGATCGCCAGGGCGAGTAGAATCCGCCGTAAAACCACGGGTCGTACCACGAATACCAAGCGTCCCAGCCGTTGCCGACGTTTACGTTGATATTCACGTTGGTGCTGCCGCCGGAGTAGTCGGTATCGTAGCTGTAGGAGTAGTATCCGTCGCTAAGATTGAGATCGACGTTGTCGGCGCCGGTGATGGTGATTTTGCTTGGGGAATGGTAGCGAATGATGCGTTCGGAGTACTCATTGTCGCCGCGGCGTTCGCTCGCCTTGGCCTTGCGGTTGTCGTCGCGAGCGTCACGGTCGTAGTCGTTATAATCCGCCGTCGAGCTGTCGGTGTAGCGGCGGTTGTAGGCATCCACATCGCGATCGCTGTCGAAGTTGTCGCGATCCCGATCGTAGCGCTGGCGTGACGCGGGCCGGTCAGAGGCCGACATGCGTCGTTCGTCCGTGCGTTCTCTCTTTTTGCTCTTTGTGGAGAAATACACGTCGTCGTAGTAGTCCTCTTGGGCCGTGGCGCTGATGGCCGCAAGCAGCAAGAGGCTGGTCAGGTAGACTGATTTCATCGTTTTCATCATCGTAATCTCCTCGTTGATTAATGTGTGGTTTTTGTCCCCGTTTGACGGGGTACATTGCTGAAGTTTAAGTGGCTGCTAAACCGTTGATTCCTTACGAGAGACAAACGTACGCATCTTTCGGAGGGCGGTTTTGCAGGCCGATATACTTTAACAACCCGAACGCTTTCGGCTGGCCACGTTTTAGCCCATCCTCTGGGTCAAAAAGTCGCGCAGAATGAGCGCGTGGTTGTGGTCTGTCGCCTTAGCGGCGGAGAGCAGCGTGACGGTGTCGTATGGCCGTATGCGGCTGATCACTTCGTCCACGCTGGGGGCGGTGGCGAGCTCTGACCGGTAGCGCTGGCTAAATTCAGCCCAACGTCCGTCGGGATCTTCGTGAAACCAACGGCGGAGTGCAGGGCTCGGGGTGAGATCTTTGGGCCAGAGGTCGTAGGGCAGGGCGTCTTTACGAATACCGCGCGGCCACAGCCGGTCGACTAAAATGCGAAAGCCGTCAGCGGGATCGGCAGCCTCGTAAACACGTTTGATTTGAATGCAGGGCGTCATTATCTGAATGTTTATGGTGCAATAATGAGAGGGAAACGGCAGCGGGTTCGCTGCATGGGTCACTGGAGCTTTCGGCAAATCTTATTCCAAAGTGGCTACCATTGGAGGAGAGGGGAACGAAAAAAGGCACCCGTTGCGGGGTGCCTTCTTCACGTTGATCTGTGCGATCGGACGACGCGGATGGGGGAGGGCTACTCCTCGGTCTGCGTAGCGGCGTACTCTTTGAGCAGCTTCTCCTGCACGTCGGTGGGGACGAGCTCGTAGCCGGAGAACTTCATTGTGAACGAGGCGCGGCCTCCGGTGATGGAGCTCAGCGAGGTAGAGTAGCTGGACATCTCTTTGAGCGGCACCTTGGCCATCAATTTCTCACAGCCGCGCTCGCTATTCATGCCCATGATCAGGGCACGACGGCCCTGCAGGTCGCTCATCACGTCGCCCAAGTAGTCGCCGGGGACGAGCACTTCGATGTCGTAGATCGGCTCGAGGATCTTCGGCGCAGCATCGCGGAAGGCGGTGCTGAAGGCGTTGCGTCCGGCCAGCATGAAGGAGATTTCGTTGCTGTCCACGGGGTGCATCTTACCGTCATAGACGCAGACGCGGACATCGCGGGCGTAGGAGCCGGTCAGCGGACCCTGCTCCATGCGGCCCATGATCCCTTTAAGGATGGCCGGGAGGAAGCGGGCATCGATGGCGCCGCCTACGATGCAGTTGACGAAGACGAGTTTGCCGCCCCACTCGAGGTCGTAAACCTGCGTGTCGCGGACGTTCATGCGATACTCTTGGCCGCCGAAACGGTAGGTGCCGGGGGCTGGCATGCCCTCGTAGTAGGGCTCGATGATGAGGTGCACCTCGCCAAACTGTCCGGCGCCGCCAGACTGTTTCTTATGGCGATAGTCAGCCCGGGCGGACTTGGTGATCGTCTCGCGGTAGGGAATTTTAGGCTCGAGGAACTCGATGGCCAGCTTGTCGTTGTTCTCGATGCGCCACTTGAGGGTGCGGAGGTGGAACTCGCCTTGACCTGAGACGATGGTCTGCTTCAGTTCTTTGGACTGTTCGACGATCCACGTCGGGTCCTCCTCGTGCATGCGGGAGAGGATCTCGCTCAGCTTCTCGGCGTCGGCCTCGTTGACCGGCTTGATGGCGCGGCGGAATTTGGGCTCCGGGTACTTGATGAAGTCGAAGCGATACTCGCAGCCTTTGCCATTGAGGGTGTTGCCGCGGCGGACGTCTTTGAGCTTGACCGTGGCGCCGATGTCGCCCGCTTCCATCTCGCTGACTTCGCTGCGGATCTGGCCGTCGACGGCGAAGAGTTGTGCGATGCGCTCCTTCGACCCACGGTCGGCGTTGGTGAGATCATCGCCCACCTTGACTTTGCCCGAAACAACCTTGAAGTAAGACACCTGCCCGATGTGCGGCTCGATGGTGGTCTTGAAGAAGAAGAGGCTGGTCGGACCCGCAGGATCGGCCGTGACTTCGATACCTTCCGTGGTGACGGGGCGCGGCATTTTGTCAGTACAGGGGACGACGTTGCCGAGGAACTCCAGTGTGCGGCGCACGCACATGTCCTTCCCCGCACAAACGCAGAAAATGGGGAACATACCGCGGCTGACGAGGCCTGCGCGGATGCCTGCGCGCATGTCGTCCTCGGAGAGGGCGCCCTCTTCGAAGAACTTCTCCATCAGCGTGTCGTCATGCTCGGCGGCGGCTTCGACGAGCGCCTTGTGGAGCTCGGTGGCCTTGTCCAACTCCTCGGCGGGGATGTCGAGCACGTCTGGCTTGCCGCCCTCCGGCTTCCAGCGATACATTTTCATCTTCAGCACGTCCACCACGGCGTTAAACGCGGCCCCGGTCTGCACCGGATACTGGATCTGCACGGCTTTGGCGCCGTAGTTTTCGCGGAGCTGATGGACGGTGTTGTCGAAGTCGGCCTTGTCGTTGTCCAGCTGGTTGACGACGAAGATGACGGGCTTGTGAAACTGTTCGGTGTAGCGGAACTGGTTGATGGTGCCCACCTCGACGCCATACTGGGCGTTGATGACCATCAGGGCCGTGTCGGTGACGTTGAGGGCCGAGACGGCGCCTCCGATGAAGTCGTCCGATCCGGGGCAGTCGATGAAATTCAACTTCAGCCCGTTCCATTCGACGCTAAATACAGTGGAGAAGACGGAGTAACCGTAGTCCTTCTCTACCGGGAAATAGTCGCTGACCGTGTTACCGGCTTCCACCGTGCCACGGCGCTTGATCACTCCACCCTCGAAGAGCATGGCCTCTGCCAGGGTGGTCTTACCCGATCCTGAACTCCCCAGGATGGAGATGTTCTTGATTTCGTTTGTCTGATAAACTTTCATCGTAAAAGTGTTTTTGAGTGATGGATAATCGAGAATTGTCACTTCCATGCCGCCTTTTTATCGGTGGCGACGGCAAAGAAAGCAGGTTTGTTGTGAATGGGGATAGGGAGGTGTTTTGGGGTGTGCAATTCGGTGTGAAAAGGGTCGGCCGCGCTCGTCTGGGCATATAGCGGAAGGTGGGGGATGTGGCGGTGGAAAGTGCTTCTTTTTCAGATGGTAACATGGGGTAATGCCCCGCATGTTTGATCCTTTCAGGCAAGGTGAAAAGGCGATACACTGAAGTGAGACTTGTCGCTTTTCGCAATGGATTTATACGCGTGGATCCTCGCTATGTCTCACACGATGACAGAGTCAGCAACATGGAAGCCTCTCTTGTCTTGGTCGATAGCCCATTCATACACCATGAAGCGCTCCATGTCCGAGGCGGTGGCGCGTTCCTATGTTATGAATGAACCGTTGTCTCAGACAATGCTAAATACCTTGTCGAGGGATTCATGATCGTCTGAGTTGATCGTAAACATGAATCACTTCATTTATTATTGATCGAGAAGATAACAAATGAGATTGCATGTATTTGTTATTGATCGAGACAATAATGAGTACCTCGATCAGGTATTTAGTATTGTCTGAGACAATGGGATTTTTCTGTTCGGGGAGGGGCTTATTGCTTCAGACAATAGAGGCTTCCCTATGCAGAAATCGCTTACTACTTCAGGCAATAGCACTTTCCACGTATAGGAATCTCTTATTGCTTCAAACAATAGGGACTTTTACATACAGGAATC
>QWCT01000338.1_pt1 | contig 38524 bp, 23 predicted proteins | sample 1972681 | NCBI WGS metagenome assembly QWCT01 (sample SAMN09866701, study PRJNA288562) | Human oral metagenome isolate pre3_saliva, whole genome shotgun sequencing... | isolation source: mouth | host: Homo sapiens | place: USA: California | reverse complement strand
CGGGTACTCAAACCGTACGGCCGCGTCTTTCCGCCCGATCCCGCCTCAATCGGAAGTGCGATGGTGGGCGGTATCGTCTGCAACAATGCATCGGGCATGAATTGTGGTGTGCACGCAAACAGCGACCGAATGCTTATCAGCGCGCGAATCATTTTGCCTGACGGCACACTGGTCGATACCGGAGACGAAGCCAGTAAGGCATCCTTCCGGCGCACACACTCGGAGATGATTCGTCGGATTGAGAACCTCCGAGACCGGGTCCGAGCCGATAAGAAGCTCGCTGAGCGTATCCGCTATAAATACAGTATCAAAAATGTAACCGGCCTGAATCTCCGGCCACTCATTGCATACGACGACCCGTTCGAAATCATGGCTCATTGCATGGTTGGATCGGAAGGGACACTGGCTTTCCTATCCGAGGTCACTATGCGAACGCTCTACGATTATCGTTTTCGCGCCTCCGCGATGGTCTACTTCCACACCATGGAAGAGAGTTGCCGTGCGGTGGTAGCCATGAAAGGGATGAAGGCGACCGAAAAGGATATCGAAATGAGCGCGGAGGACCTCGTCGTAAAGAGTGCCGAGATGCTCGACTACTTATCGCTTGGCTCCGTGAATGATCCCGTCTTTCTCCAGTACAAAAAGGATGTCGACGCAGGTCTCGTTCCGGGAGTCCAGCCGGGCGACTATCACAATTTGACGGCCATTTTGACTGAGACTAAGGCCCTGACTCACGAAGAATTGCTTTCGAAGATCGATCGCGTGAAGCAATGCCTTGCCAACTTTAATCTCTATCAGCAACCGGAGTTCACGGATGATCCCCAAATCTATGGTAAATACTGGGCCATCCGCTCCGGGATATTCCCCTCCGTGGGCGGGACGCGTCCTGAGGGCACTACATGCCTCATCGAAGACGTTGCTTTTCACTTAGAGGACCTGCCCGTGGCTACCGTTAAGCTCCAAAAGTTGATTGCGGATTATGGCTACAGTGACGCGTGCATTTATGGGCACGCCTTCGAGGGCAACTACCACTTCATCCTCAACCAAAGTTTTCACACAGAGGCAGAGGTGAAGCGATACGAAAGCATGATGCGCGACGTTGCCCGGTTGGTGGTTGAAGAGTTCGACGGATCGCTGAAGGCAGAGCATGGCACCGGGCGCAACATGGCCCCCTTCGTGAAATACGAGTGGGGAGAGGCCGCGTATGCCGCCATGAAAGAGTTGAAGCAAATATTCGATCCGGAGGGATTGCTCAACCGAGGCGTGATCTTTAACGACGATCCCCAGTGCTTCATCAAAAACTTCAAGCCGCTGCCTGTCCTCGACTTCCGCTTTGACAACATACCCGACGGCGGGCAATTCCTGACCCTGGCCGAAGGCTCGCGCTCGTCCACGAAGGATATGGTGGAGGGCGTCCGAAGGGCAAACAAATGTATTGAGTGCGGGTTCTGTGAGGTGAACTGTGTCTCCTGCGGATTTACCATCTCGTCACGGATGCGGATAGTTGTCCAACGCGAGATCCGCGACCTTGAGAATCGTGGCACCGATCCGGAACGCGTAGCCCGATTGCGAAAGCTCTACGAGTACTATGGGGACGCCACATGTGCTGCGGACGGTCTCTGCGCCACGTCCTGCCCCATGAAGATCAACACGGGCGATTTGACGCACCTCATCCGTCAGCTAAACATGATGCAGAACCCTACCGGCTACCGCGTGGGCAAGTTCGCAGCTGATCATTTGGGCGGTCTCAAGAGCAATTTGCGACTCGTTCTGGGCGCCGCGAACCTTGGCCACACACTCCTTGGTACCTCGCTGATGAACGGAATCTGTGGCGGCGCACACCGCGTAGGCCTCCCGCTGTGGACTTCGGCTATGCCCCGCAGCACACGACAGCCAAAACCAGGTACTCACATGGGTCACGGAGACCTCAAGGTTGTCTATTTCCCCAGCTGTATCAATCAGACGATGGGCGTCGCAAAGGGATCGCCAGTCAAAAACACAGTCGTTGAGGAAATGTGCTCGCTGATCAATAAAGCGGGATACGAGGTCATCTTCCCCAGGAATATGGATCGCATGTGCTGCGGGCAAATCTGGGAGAGCAAGGGAATGATGGACATAGCCGATCGGAAAAGCGGCGAGCTCGAGGAGTCGCTGTGGGAAGCCTCGGAGCACGGTCGCTATCCCATACTCTGTGACCAAAGTCCTTGCTTACACCGTATGCGGAAGGTCATCAGTCGCATGAAGCTCTACGAACCGGTAGAGTTCATCATGACTTACTTGGTCGACCGACTTACTTTCCGCAAGACCGACCGCCGGGTGGCTGTCCACGTGACTTGCTCGACCAAAGAGATGGGCCTCGGCAGTCAGCTACTGGAACTCGCACGGCTATGCTCCGACAACGTCGTAGAGCCAGAAGGAATCGGATGCTGTGCCTTCGCGGGCGATCGCGGCTTCACTTATCCTGAGTCGAACCGTTATGCGCTGCGTAAGCTCCGCCCACAGATCGAAAAACTGCAAGTCGTGACCGGCTACTCTAACAGTCGCACGTGCGAAATCGGTCTCCAGAGCAACTCGGGGATACCGTACATGAGTATTGCGTACTTAGTCAACGAGTGTACAGAAGCCCGTTGATGTCTCTGCGGCCCTTCACCCAGCCGCAGTGAAAGCCTCCCCCTGATCGTTTTCCCTATCCCGGAGACGAGATGGTTGCCTCTCCCTTATCGCATCCCTCTTCCCGGGCGCGGTAAGGGAGAGCTTTTGAATACCTCTTCCCCTTCGTCCAGACTCGTCGGTTATCTATATCTTATATATAGGGCTATCGGTGGTGCTGCGGGGTAGACATTCGGAACGCCTATTCCCCTTCATCCAGTCGCCGCGGTTGGCTATGCCTTGTTCTATTTCTGATCACTCGGTCGAGGCGATCGTCTATACCTTATATGTAGGGCAATCGGGAGCGCAGCGGGATAGATGTTTGAAGGGGTTAGCGCTGAGTGCCGTATTTTTGCGCTACTCAAAACAGGACAGTGTGCCCAATCATCGGGCAAGCCTCCTACACACGATACACGGATATTAAGACCCTCAAGTACATATTCATTGCCCTACTGGCCGTCGCGTTGCTACTCTACGGACTCCCCGTAGTGCTCGTACATGTGCCCGCCGTTCAGCGACGCCTCGCCAAAGGGGCCTCACACCTGCTGACGGCTAAGCTCGGGGCACCGGTGAAGCTCGGCGAGGTCGATATCACCTGGCCCGACGGGCTGACGCTTCGCAAGGTCGCCATCGACGATCTATCGGGCCGTCCGCTACTTCGTGCCGACCGACTCTCGGGCGGTATCGATCTGGGCGCACTCTTGCTCGGGCAAGTCCGTTTTACCTCCGCCCGACTCATCGGCTTCGACATCCAACTCCGGAAAGCGAATCCCAACAGCCCGCTGAATGCCCAATTCATCTTCGACGCGCTTGCCTCGAAAGACACTACTTCGACCGGCGGCATCGATTTGGCTATCCGCGGCATCCGACTCTCCCGCGGACGGATGAGTTACGACATAGGTCGCGGCCAACCACTTGCCGGCCGATTCGATGCCACCCACCTCCGCGCCGACGACATTGACGCAAAAGCCACGCTTCAAGAACTACATGGCGACCGGCTTCGTGTCGAAGTGCACCGTTTGCGGTTCCGCGAGCGATCGGGATTGGAGATCCGCCATCTGTCGGGTGACCTCCGTAAGCTCGGGAAGCAGCTCGAGCTTCGCCATCTCCTACTCCATCTACCGCGCACTTACCTACACATCTCCGTAGCCACTACCCGCCTGCCTCTCGACTCGGACGACACACCGATCCGCCTCAACCTCCAGCCCTCGGAGGTTTGCCTCGCAGACCTCGGAGCGTTAGTGCCCGCACTCAGCGATTTGCCTGAGACATTGCGCGTGGCAGCCACCGTGTCCGGGACATTAAACAATCCCGTGCTCGACGAGCTATCGGTGAGCCAGGATGAAGCGCTATCGCTCACTGCGCGGGCTATGCTCCGCGACGTACGCTATGCGCAACGACTCTATATCGACGGTCGTGTATCGCGGCTGCAAGTCACCACGGCCGGTGCCGGCATGCTGTTGCGGCGGTTAGGTGGCGATCCGTCCGCCGCGCTCCCTTCGGTCATCGAACGGTTAGGCACGCTACACTTCTCGGGGGAAATCTCCGGCTTCCTGGACAAGCTCGTCGCATACGGTACGCTGAACTCCGACGTGGGCCGACTTGCCATGGACATAATGATCGGTCGAGACCGGAGCCAACGGATAGCCACGTCGCTACAAGGGCGGATAGAGTCGTCCGATCTGGACATGCATCGCCTCTTCGATGAGGGCAATGCCTTTGGCAACGCGCATTTCAGCGCCGAACTCGACGCGTCTGAGCCCATAGGCGGCGAATGGGCGGGCATAGTCCGCGCACGAATCGACCGGCTGGAGTACAACCAATACGGATACGAGAACATCGAGCTCGACGGCAGCTTCCGACCGCGCGAGTTTCGTGGCAGCGTACGCATGGACGATCCGAATGGCAGCCTGCATGCCGACGGCCTATTCCTGAGCAACGGCGCAGCGTCCGCGTTCGACTTCACAGCAACCGTCCACCATCTGCGCCCCGATCGACTTCGTCTAACTGACCGCTACGAAGAGCCCGACCTTAGCTTTGCCATCCGCAGCAACATCACGGGCAACAGTCCGGACAACTTTCGCGGCACGGTTTGCATCGACGCCCCTGTCTTCCGCACCCGCACCGATAGCCTCGCGCTCCGATCCGTCTGCATCGAGGCTGACGGCCAACCGTCCGACCGACGTATCGCAGTGCGCTCGGAGCTCTTAGATGGAGAGCTACGCGGCACCTTCGCTGTGGCCGACCTGCCGGCCGCATTCCGTGAGGTGATGCACACCTGCCTGCCGTCCGTCTTCGAGGCGCCCCCCAAACGAACTGCCACCGCCGGCGAGTCGCCACGCTTCTCCCTGACTGCGTCGGTGCGGAACACGGAAGTACTCTCGCGCCTACTCGGACTGCCCGTCACCGTCGTGGAGCCTGCCACCATCGCAGCGGATTATGACGGTCGCACGGGGCGTGTACTTCTCACAGCAGACTTGCCCCACTTTCTGGCGGCTGGATCCACCTTCCGCGCCGGAAAGCTGGCAGCCGACAATGCCGACGGCCCAGTACGCGTGCAGATCGAAGCCGATCGCATGCAGCAAGAGGGCAACCAGAGTCACATCCACGTAGAAGCGGAGGCGGAAAGCGACCGGTTGAAGACGCGCTTGGCTTTCCGTTACCCAGAAGCAGGCGTAGATCTGGCGCTATCGGCCGCCACACACTTCGACATGCGTACAGGTCCGGACGGTCGGCGGACACTGCTGGCCGACATTGACCTGGAGCCGAATCGCCTCGTCATCCGCGACTCCACCTGGCAGACGGAGCCGGCTTCCGTGACCATCGACGGCCGAGACATCACTATCCGCAACATCCACTTAGCCAATGGCTCGCAATACCTACGCATCAACGGTCGACTCTCCGAACGCGATCCACAGGAGACGCTCCTACTCGACCTCAACGACCTCGAGCTACGCGACATCTTCCGCATCGTCGACATCCCCGTCCTACAGTTCGGAGGCCGCGCCACGGGTACTGTCCGCCTGAACGACCTCTACGGAAGCCGCATCATCAGCACCGACCTGGACATTCGTGACTTCGCCTTCAACGACGTCGTACAGGGCCGCCTTAATCTCTTCAGCGCGTGGGACAACACCCGAAACGGTATCCTCATGCGCGGTACGATCTTCAAAGACTCCACCACCTTCACCGACGTCAACGGCTACATCTTCCCCGTGGGCGACAGCGCCGGTCTGGCGCTCCAATTCGACGCCCACAACCTCGACGTGGGCCTACTCCGTCCCTATCTCGACGCCTTCACCCACACCCTCGACGGACGCGCCACGGGGCGCATGCGCCTCTATGGCACCTTCTCCGAAATCAACTTCGAGGGTAGCGCCATGATCCGTGATGGACGTATCGGCGTGGACTTCCTCAACACGGTCTACAGCTTCAACGACTCCGTACGCCTCACCCCGACCGCCATTGAAGGCCGCGCTATCACCCTCACAGACCGCAACGGACACACCGGCACGCTGGACTTCACCGTCCGACACAACCACTTGGAGAATTTCGCCTTCCAAGCCGACATCGCCGCCCGCAACCTGCTACCGGAACGGCTCGCCTCCGCGGCACAGAGCAGCTGATCGACATCGACGCCGCCGTCACCACCGACCGTCAGACGGCCATGAGCTTCGACTTTAACTCCGCCTCCTCGGCTGAAGATTACGGCTTCATCCGCTTCCTCCCCCCCGTCCTGACGGACACCGCCCTTGCCCTCCGCCCCCCGCTCATCGTGCCCACGGCGGACGACGACGCCACCGAGATTCGCATCAACATCACCACCGACATCACCCCCGATGCCACCTTCGAACTCGTCATGGACCCCATCGCAGGCGATCGCATCCGCGGTAACGGCACCGGAAACCTGCAAATCAAGTATTCCACCAACGCCGACTTGGGCCTGTACGGCACCTACACCATCCGCGAGGGCAACTACAATTTCAGCCTCGAGCAAGCCCCGTCAACTGCATCCTGCGCCTCAACGGCCGCCTCACCTCGCCCGCCATCGCCTTCGACATGGAGTTCCCCAACTCCACCGGCGAGCTGGCCCGACAGGTGCGCGCCTTCATCGGCACCGAGGACATGATGACGCGACAAATCATCTACCTCCTCGCCATCGGCCGCTTCTACACGCCCGGCTACTCTGGCAACGGCTTCCGCGCCGGCGAGCTCAACGCCGTGGCCTCGTCCGCCCTCTCGGCGCAGCTTTCGGGCATCCTCAGCAGCCTGACCGACAAAGTGCGCATCGGCACCAACATCCGCACCCAGCAAGACGGCACCAGCGACAGCGACACGGAAATGGAAATGCTCCTCTCCGGTCGCCTGCTCAACAATCGCCTCCTCTTCAACGGCAACTTCGGCTACCGCGGCAACTACATCCAGCGCAATGCCTTCATCGGCGAGTTCGACCTCGAGTACCTGCTGGGCCCCACCGGAGACATCCGTCTCAAGGCCTACAGCCACGCCAACGATCTCTATCGCTACAACTTCAAATCGCTCACCCGCCAGGGCGTCGGCATCCTCTTTCACCGCGACTTCACCTCGCCTGCGGAGCTGATCCGCCGCCGTCCACCGAGCCCCGTTCAGTCGAAGTAGGCGCCCCTCAGCGTATCGTGAGTTTGACACGGAGGCGATCCACATCCGGCCGATTTCCTCAAGGAAATGAGTGGAAGGCCCGTCCAGCGATTTCCTGAGGAAATGAGCCGAAAAAGTTTTGTGGCAGCCGATTTCCTGAGGAAATGAGTGGAAGCTCATCCCAGCGATTTCCTGAGGAAATGAGCCGAAACAGTTTTGTGGCGGCCGATTTCTCAAGGAAATGAGCCTAAAAGTTTTGTGGCGGCCGATTCCTCAAGGAAATGAGCTGAAAAAGTTTCTGGCGAGCGATTTCCTTGAGGGCAATCGTTCGTCGAACTCACGCATTATTTGTGCTACAAAGGCCAACACGCCTATCCGATACGTAGAAAGGTTCGTGGACGCATTTCCGATTGGCTATATCTTTGCCGCCGTTAAGCGCGTCGCAAAACGCAGTCACATTTTTTTATTCCCAATAAAACAAGTAGTAAGTAAGTATGAAGTTCCTTCTCTGTTCGATCCTTTTGGCTTGTACCGCATGGATCACCACGGCACAAGAACCCCAGAGCTGCCGCCTGGGATTCAGTTACGAATTCAGCAACAACAAAAACTGGGGGAAAGACAAACCCGTCATCATGAAAGTCTACCCCAACTCGCCGGCCGAAAAAGCAGGCCTAAAGCAAAACGACATCATTGAACGCATCAATGGCGCTCGGATCGAAGAGATCTCACCCGACGACGTCGACTCGCTCATCTCCGACCCTGAAGTGCGCGAAGTGCGCCTCACCATCCACAACTTCAGCAGCAACAACCGCGAGGTGACCCTCGAGAAGGAGTGCACCTCCGCCCTCTCACTTGGCGAAGAACAGCTCGCCACGGCCTTCTCCATGTACAGCGTCGAGAGCACACACGACCGCCTCTTCATCTGCCCCTTCATGACCAAAACGACCGACGCCGCAGTCGACTTTTCGCAGTTCACTACCTTCGACTTCACCGACACCGACGACCACACGATCTCCAAGATCGAATCCGTCATCAACAACGTCCTCAAAACCGAACTCACCAAGAAGGGGCTCCGCCAACAATCCATCAAGCCCGACTTCACGATCCAGACCTATTACAAGTTCAACAAGAACCCCAACTTTAAGAAGAAGAGCCGCGAAACCGCCGAGCAGTCGCCCACCTTCCGCTACGACATCACCCGCGACCGCGTCACCAAATTCCCCTTCTACGACGCCAACACCCCCGAAAGCGAAGCCGAATACATCCTTCAGTTCGGTATCCGCTTCATCGATCAGCGCTACGTCCGCGGCCGTGTCCTCTGGGAGTGCGAAGCCAACGAACTGATGAGCAGCCCCTACGCCGTCGATGAGTACGCCTCGATCCACATCCCCCTCATGTGCATGCAGTTCCCCTACGTCAAGTACGAGCGTAACGCCCAGTTCATCCTTACCAAAAAGAGCCACAACTACACCGGCATCCGCTACAGCATCTATGAGCTGAACAAGGTAGTCGACGTGGACTACGGATCGCCCGCCTCCAAAGCCGGCATCCAGCGCGGAGACATCATCGACCGCATCAACGGCAAGCGTATGGATCACACGGCCGACGAGTTCACCGCCGCCTATCGCCAGTTCATCACCAACACGCTCAAATATCGCGACAGTGGCACCCGCTTCACCAACGCCAACGGCTTCCCCAACTGCATGTTCTGGGACAAGTTCAAGTATCCCCAGATCGCCAAGATCTTCGAGACCGATAAGTATATGACCGCCTTCTCCTACCTCTACTTCTTCGCCCCCTACGTCAACCCCGAAGGCACCGGCGCCAACGTCTGCATCCTGCATCTGCGCCGCGGCACGGAGAAGTTGGAGTACATCATCCGTCCTGAGCTGCGCTCCGAAAAGACGATCGAACTGAATTGAACTACGTGATTTATCCGGAAAACTTTGAACATAAACTCGGCTTCGACAAGATCCGCGAACTGGTCGCCGCGCAATGCCTCAGTTCGCTGGGCCGCGAGCAAGTAGAAGCGATTCGCTTCTCGGGCGATGCGACGGTCGTAGCCGAAGAGTTGGAACAAACAGGCGAGTTTGTCCGCATTTTGCAGGGGGAGCGTGCTTTCCCTGCAAATTATTTTATAGACGTCCGTCCCACCCTCAGCCGCATACGGCCCGAAGGCACCTTCGCCGACGAGCCGGAGCTGTTCGACCTCAAACGTTCGCTGCAGACCATCGTCGACATCACGCGCTTCTTCCTGCCCGTGGACAAGAGCGACGACGCCCAGCCGGAATATCCCGTACTGGCTGCGATGGCCGGCCGCGTGCCTGTCTTCCCAGCCCTCGTTCGCGACATCGATGCCATCCTCGACCGCTACGGTCGCACGAAGGATAGCGCCTCGCCCGAGTTGGCGCGCATCCGCCGCGATATGGCCGCCGTATCCGGCAGCATCTCCCGCAACCTGCAGTCCATCCTCCGTTCGGCGCAGGCTGAAGGCTGGGTGGATCGCGACACGGCGCCCACCATGCGCGACGGCCGACTTGTCATCCCCGTAGCCCCCGCCTTCAAGCGACGCATCCGCGGCATCGTGCACGACGAATCAGCCACCGGCAAGACGGTCTACATCGAGCCCGAAGCTGTCGTCGAAGCCAACAATCGCATCCGCGAACTCGAGGCCGAGGAACGACGCGAGATCGTCCGCATCCTCACCGCCTTCACCGACGTGCTCCGCCCACTCGTGCCGGACATCATCCAGTCCTACGAATTCCTATCCGTCATCGACTTCATTCGCGCCAAAGCCCGCTTCGCCGAAAGCATTGGCGCCATTGTCACGCTGCCCCAAAACGAGCCGCTGATCGACTGGCAGGAGGCCGTACACCCCCTCCTTCTCCTCGCCCACCGCAAGGCCGGCAAAGAGGTCGTCCCGCTCGACCTCTCCCTCGATCGCGACCGCCGACTGCTCATCATCTCCGGCCCCAACGCCGGAGGGAAATCCGTCTGCCTGAAGACGGTCGGACTGCTGCAATACATGCTCCAATGCGGCATCCCCATCCCCCTGAACGAGCGCTCGCGCACGGGCATCTTCGAGCGTATCTTCATCGATATCGGCGACGAACAGAGCATCGAAAACGACCTCAGCACCTACAGCTCGCACCTGACGAACATGAAGTACTTCGTCCGTCACGGCAACGAGCGTACGCTGCTGCTCATCGACGAGTTTGGTAGCGGCACAGAGCCACTCATTGGCGGCGCACTGGCCGAGGCGTTGCTCGAGCGCTTCAACCGGCACGGCGCGTTCGGCGTCATCACCACGCATTACCAGAACCTCAAGCAGTACGCCGAGGATCACGAGGGCGTCGTCAATGGCGCCATGCTCTACGACCGCAACCTCATGCAGCCGCTCTTCCGCCTCTCCGTCGGCCATCCCGGTAGCTCATTCGCCATCGAGATCGCCCGCAAGATCGGCCTGCCTGACGATGTCATCGCCGAAGCAGCCGAGAAGGTGGGCAGCGATTATGTTGACATGGACAAGTATCTCCAGGACATTGTCCGCGACAAGCGTTACTGGGAAAACAAGCGACAAAACATCCGCCGTCGCGAAAAGCAACTCGAAGAGCTGGCAGCGCGCTACGAACAAGACCTCGAGGCCGTGAACAGCCAACGGAAAGCGATTATCGGCGAGGCCAAAGAGGCTGCACAACGCATCGTCGGCGAAGCCAATGCCCGCATCGAGAACACGATCCGTGAGATCCGCGAGGCACAGGCCGAGAAGGAACGCACGCGTGCCGCACGCCGCGAGCTGGACGCGTTCAAAGAGACCGTCAGCCAAACGAACGAAGACGACGAACGCATCGCCCGCAAGATGGAGCAGGTGCGCCAACGTCAAGAGCGGCGCAAGGAGCGCAAAAGCAAGAAGCCGTCGACCACCACGGAGCCGACCGTCGCCGAGCCGAAAGCAGAGCGTCCACTCGCCACGGGCGACGCGGTGCGTATGAAGGGCCAGACGGCCGTCGGAAGCATCTTGGAAATACAAGGCAAGCAGGCCGTCGTAGCCTTCGGGACGATCAAGAGTACCGTCGCCACGGAGCGTTTGGAGCGCGTCGACCAGGCCGCCCTGAAGCGTGCCACAGCACGCAGTGCCACCTTCCTCAGTGCACACACAGCCGATGCCATGCACGAGAAACGCCTGCATTTCCGCCAGGAGATCGACCTCCGCGGCATGCGTGGCGACGAGGCGCTGCAAGCCGTCGCCTACTTCATCGACGACGCCATCCAAGTCGGCGCCGACCGCGTCCGCATCCTTCACGGCACAGGCAACGGCATCCTCCGCCAGCTGATCCGACAGTACCTCCCGACCGTCCCCGGCGTCGCCCACTTCGCCGACGAAGACATCCGCCTCGGTGGCGCCGGCATCACCGTCGTGGATCTCGAGTAGGGGAAACGAGAAACGATTTCCGACCAGCCCCCAGTCGGTCATTTGCAGCCTGACAGAGAGGGAGCTTCCTTCCATTGATTTTTTGCGAAGCCAAACAGGCGCCTGTTTGAGGCCGCGCAGCGTGCGTGAAGCCAAACAGGCGCCTGTTTGAGGCCGCGCAGTGTGCGTGAAGCCAAACAGGCGCCTGTTTGAGGCCGCGCAATGTGCGTGAAGCTAAACAGGCGCCTGTTTGAGGCCGCGCAATGTGCGTGAAGCTAAACAGGCGCCTGTTTGAGGCCGCGCAGTGTGCGTGAAGCTAAACAGGCGCCTGTTTGAGGCCGCGCAGTGTGCGTGGAGCTAAACAGGCGCCTGTTTGAGGCCGCGCAGTGTGCGTGAAGCCAAACAGGTGCCTGTTTGAGGCCGCGCAGTGTGCGTGAAGCCAAACAGGCACCTAAATCCCTGACGGATATCCGACCGGGCACACACCATAAAACGAAAAGTCCTCCGGACGACGAGACCCTAAAGTCTTGCGCCCGGAGGACTTTTCATTTTTCGTTTTTCGTTTCTCAGTTCTTTCTCCGCTTGTATTTCTCCATTTCTGGCAGATAGCGGCGGATGGCAGCGATACGCGTCTCGTCGCTCGGGTGCGTGCTAAGCAGCTCGGGCACGCTCGACCCACCCTGAGACATGCGTTGCCAGAAGCCCACAGCCACGTTCGGGTTGTAGCCCGCCATGGTCATAAACACCAGCCCCATATAGTCGGCCTCCGACTCGTGCTTGCGCGAGAAGGGCAACATGACGCCCACCTGCGTTCCGAGTCCGAAGACCGTGGAGGCGAGCTGCTGCGTAGCGGCCGACTTCTTACTCAACGCCGCGCCGAGGATGGCCGCACCATATTGTGCCACCAGTTGTTGGCTCATGCGCTCATTGCTATGCTTGGCCACAGCGTGCGCCACCTCGTGCCCAAGCACCACGGCCAAGTCGTCGTCCGTCGGTGTCAGGTCGAGGATCCCCTCGTAGACCACGATCTTCCCGCCCGGCATGCAGAAGGCGTTGTGCTGCTTGTCCTTGATCAGGTTAAACTCCCAGCGGAAGTTCTGCAGCTCACTCTCCATGCCATTTTGGCGCAGATATTCCTCCGTAGCCGCAGCAATACGTCGTCCGACGCGTACGACCTTGTCGGTTTTCGCCTTGTCGCTCGATTTGACCGCCGTTTTCATGTAAGCGTTGTACTGCGACAGGCTGGCCGTAAGCAGCTCCGAGTCGGATACGAGCAGCATCTGCCGCCGACCTGTCAGGGGGACAACGCTGCACGCCGCCACAACGAGCAGCATGCATAATCCAATGATCTTTTTCATTTCCGTGTCTATTGATTAGTTCGCCGCAAAAGTACGCCTCCGCGGGAAAGAGCCGGAAAAGGTTTGTGCCCCCCCTGCTCAATAATGCTTCTCGGATCGAAACCAGAGTTTGAATCGCTTCTGAGCCTCATCTCGGATCGAAACCAGAGTTTGAATCGCTTCTGAGCCTCATCTCGGATCGAAACCAGAGTTTGAATCGCTTCTGAGCCTCATCTCGGATCAAAACCAGAGTTTGAATCGCTTCTGAGCCTCATCTCGGATCAAAACCAGAGTTTGAATCGCTTCTGAGCCTCATCTCAGGTCAAAACTGGAGTTTGAACGATTTCCGCGCCGCAGATTCCCATGAATCCCCCTCCCACCCCCCAAAAAAGAAAGCCGACTTACCCACCCTTTTCGTCGGGAGATAAGTCGGCTTTCGCATATGGCACGAAAGAGAGGCAAAGGCGGCGATGCGCCTCATGCACTCTTTCTTCGGTTTATCGGATTACTCTTCGATGGCTGCCTGTGCTGCAGCAACCCGGGCGATAGGCACACGGAACGGCGAGCAGCTGACATAGTCGAGGCCTACCTTGTGACAGAACTTCACGGACGAGGGTTCACCACCATGTTCGCCACAGATACCGCACTTCAGCGTCGGGCGAACAGAGCGTCCCTTCTCTGTAGCCATGCGGATCAGCGAGCCAACGCCCTTCTGGTCGAGCACCTGGAACGGATCCACCTTCAGGATCTTCTTGTGCAGATAGATCGGGAGGAAGGAGGCAATGTCGTCACGCGAATAACCGAAAGTCATCTGCGTCAAGTCGTTCGTGCCAAACGAGAAGAACTCTGCAGACGTAGCGATGCGGTCAGCTGTCAGCGCGGCACGTGGCACCTCGATCATCGTACCCACGAGGAAATCAATCCTGTCTCCACGCTCGGCGAAGAGTGCCTCGGCCTCGGCACGGATCACGGTTTCCTGCTCCTTGAACTCGTAGAGGATACCCGTCAGCGGCACCATGATTTCCGGATGGGTCTCCACACCTTCCTTCTTCAGATCGAGTGCGGCACCGAGGATAGCGCGCGTCTGCATCTGCGTAATCTCCGGATAGGTGTTGCCCAGACGGCATCCGCGGTGACCGAGCATCGGGTTCTGCTCGTGGAGTGCTTCCACGCGTTGACGGATATATGCGAGACTTACGCCCATCGCTTCAGCCATCTCCTGCTGACCCTTCTCATCGTGCGGAACGAACTCATGCAGCGGTGGATCGAGCAAGCGAACCGTCACGGGATAACCTGCCATCACGCGCAGGATACCTTTGAAGTCGTCCTGCTGATAAGGCAGGATCTTCGCCAGTGCCTTCTTCCGATCCTCTGCATTTTCAGCCAAGATCATCTCGCGCATGGCCTTGATCTTTTCACCCTCGAAGAACATGTGCTCCGTACGGCAAAGGCCAATACCTACGGCACCAAAGTTACGTGCGCTCTGTGCATCGTGTGGCGTATCGGCGTTGGTGCGCACCTTGAGACGGGCGTACTTGTCTGCCAGTGTCATCAGGTCGGCAAAGTCGCCTGACAGCTCGGCAGCCTTCGTGTGCACTTCGCCCTCGTACACCTCACCGGTCGAACCGTTGATCGAGATGTAGTCGCCCTCTTTCAGCTTCACGCCGTCAATTTCGACTGTGCGATTCTTATAGTCTACGTTCAGTGCGCCTGCGCCCGATACGCAGCATTTACCCATACCACGAGCCACCACAGCAGCGTGCGAGGTCATACCACCGCGAGCCGTCAAAATACCTTCGGCTACAGCCATACCTGCCAAATCCTCTGGTGACGTCTCGAGACGAACCATCACCACGTGATGTCCCTTGGCGTGCCATTCGGCGGCATCGTCCGCAAAGAAGACGATCTGGCCCGTCGCAGCGCCCGGTGATGCGGGCAATCCGCGCGTCAGCACCTTCGCTTTCTTCAGCGCCTCCTTGTCGAAAATCGGGTGGAGCAATTCATCGAGCTTATTGGCGTCGATGCGCTTGATGGCGGTCTTTTCGTCGATCATGCCTTGACGGAGCAGGTCCATCGCGATCTTCACCATGGCCGAACCTGTACGCTTGCCATTTCGCGTCTGGAGGAACCAGAGCTTGCCGTCCTGTACGGTGAACTCCATGTCCTGCATATCGTGATAATGGTTCTCGAGGCGGGTCTGGATCTCATCGAGTTCCTTGTAAATCTCGGGCATGGCTTCCTCCATGGAAGGATATTTGGCCACGCGATCGGCCTCGGAAACTCCCGCCAGTTCTGCCCAACGCTGAGAGCCGATCTTGGTGATCTGCTGCGGTGTACGAATGCCGGCTACGACGTCCTCGCCTTGTGCATTGATCAAATATTCGCCGTTAAAAAGGTCCTCGCCAGTTGCCGCATCGCGTGAGAAGCAAACGCCCGTAGCCGATGTGTCGCCCATGTTGCCAAACACCATCGCTTGCACGTTCACTGCCGTTCCCCATTCAGCGGGAATGCCCTCCATCTTCCTATAAAGGATCGCGCGCTCGTTCATCCAAGAGTCGAACACGGCGCAAATGGCTCCCCACAGCTGATCATAAGCGCAAGTCGGGAAGTCTTTGCCCGTCTGCTTCTTTACAGCTGCTTTGAAACGCTTTACGAGTTCCTTCAGATCTTCCACCTCGAGTTCGTTATCGAGCTTGACGCCCTTGGCCTTCTTCACCTCTTCGATAATTTCCTCGAAGGGGTCGATATCCTCCTTATTTTCCGGCCTCATGCCCAGCACGACGTCGCCATACATCTGTACAAAGCGACGATAAGAGTCCCAGGCGAATCGCGGGTTACCCGTTTTGCGGGTTAAGCCTTCCACGACGTCGTCGTTCAGTCCGAGGTTGAGGATGGTGTCCATCATGCCCGGCATCGAGGCGCGTGCACCGGAGCGCACAGAGACCAGCAGCGGGTTTTCCACGTCTCCAAACTTGGAGTTCATCAGCATTTCAACGTGAGCGACCGCTTTTTTTACATCGTCTTGCAGCAACTCGACCATCTTCTCTTTTCCAATCCGATAGTATTCGTTGCACACGTCCGTCGTGATCGTGAAACCCGGTGGAACGGGTACGCCGATCAAGTTCATCTCTGCCAAATTGGCACCTTTTCCTCCCAGCAGATTTCTCATATCTGCTTTTCCTTCGGCCTTTCCGTTACCGAAGGTGTAAACTCTCTTTACTTCCATTAGGTCGTATATTTTTTATGTGTCTCGCTGTTTTTTTAAGCGGCGGCAAATATATACGCTTTCGTTACACCGCCGTTTTCGCAGTTTTTTTCATCGTGCTGGTTGGCGCCAAGATCTTCTTGAGGCTATCCATACCTTTGCGCCCCTGAAAATTCAAATGGCATTGCAATTTTGACACGAAAGAAAAAACCGTGCCCCGTCGTTGAGGGCGTGAAGGTGACGGACGTGGCGGCTGAAGGAAAAGCTGTCGCAAGAATTGACGAGAGAGTGGTGTTTATCCCTTGGGCGGCCCCGGGAGACGTTGTTGATGTGCGACTTACGCGTAGAAAAAGTCATTACGCGGAGGGTACAATTGTCGCGTTTCGAGAAAGGAGCCCACTGCGTGTGGATCCGTTTTGCGAGCATTTCGGTGTGTGCGGAGGCTGCAAGTGGCAACATTTACCGTACGAAGAACAGCTGCGTTTTAAGCAGCAGCAAGTTGTCGACGCCCTGACTCGCATCGGGCACGTGACGCCGCGTGAGGTACGGCCCATTCTTGGCTCCGAGCAGACGACGCACTATCGGAATAAGCTCGAATTTACGTTCTCTAATCGCCGCTGGCTAACCGCAGAAGAGATTGATTCAGAAAGGAATGACACGGACATGAATGCACTGGGCTTCCACATTCCGGGCATGTTTGATAAGGTGCTGGACATTCGCCGCTGCCACCTACAGGACGACGTGTCGAACCGCATCCGACTCGCCGTCAAAAAATATTGCCTCACGCACGATGGCTACCCATTTTTTGACCTAAAAAATAACGCCGGGTTCGTTCGCACGCTCATGATTCGCACCTCATCAGCGGGCGGGGTAATGGTCGTGATGGCTTTTTATTATGAGGATCGCGCGCGCAGGGAAGCGCTGCTCGATTTTATCGCCGCGGAGGTGCCCGAGATCACTTCCCTGATGTATGTCATCAACGAAAAATGCAATGACACATTGACCGACCAAGATATTCGCCTCTATCGCGGGGTGGATCATTTGATCGAGCGAATGGAAGACCTGCAATTTAAGGTCGGGCCGAAATCCTTCTATCAAACTAACAGTCAGCAGGCTTACAGGCTCTATTCCGTGGTTCGTGAATTTGCCGAGCTTAGCGGTTGCGAAACGGTTTACGACCTCTACACGGGCACGGGCACGATTGCCAATTTCGTAGCTCGTCGCTCGCGGCGCGTCATCGGTATTGAATATGTGCCGGAGGCTATCGACGACGCACGCGTGAATGCCGGACTTAACGGCATCGAAAATGCCGTCTTTTACGCGGGCGACATGAAGGACATGCTCACCGAATCGTTCATTGAGGCACACGGGCGACCCGACGTGGTGATCACTGACCCGCCACGGACGGGCATGCATAACGACGTGACTGACACCATCCTACGAGCAGCCCCCGAGCGCATCGTCTACGTCAGTTGTAACCCCGCGACGCAGGCCCGCGACATTGCACGGATGGCGGATCAATACGAAATCGTGCGCATCCAACCCGTAGACATGTTTCCCCACACGCATCACGTGGAAAACGTGGCTCTACTGAGAAAAAAGTGCGCAGAAAAATGTTAGCGTCACTCTTCAAATGTTTCAAACGGAAGCCGTCCGCGGTGGTGCAAACGTCCGAGACGGTCGATGTGGCTCCGCAGCCTCACCCGCTGTCTGACACGGAGAAAAATGGCTACAGAACGTTGGCCTCGCTCTGTCTGGCGAAGGAAAAACAGGACGAAATGGCAGTCTTTATTGACAACCCGAACGATTTTGAGGGCGATGACGGATATTTTACACCCCTCAACTATGTCATGGATTGGGAAGACGATCACGATCTGTTTTTCATCATGGCCGTCGATTGGAAAGAGGAGGTCGATACGTTGGAATGGAGGATCGATAATGCGGTAAAAAATAATTTTGGACTCTGCATCTCCCTTCCTGATCCTCAGGATTATAGCGACACACCTGTCTACGATCCGAAAGTCTTTCCTGACTATGAGGCGGCGCTCAGTAAGCACGATTTGAAACTCGGTTTTATTGATACGCAATCTGACGAATACGTTTTTTTCGTCCATCGGACAGCCGATCAATCCGCCGTGGAGGAAGCAGTGCACCAAATCGGGTACCGGTATAAATAAAGCCTCCACGTTTTCACCCCATAGCCGTTCCCTCCATTTTGAATAGGCCTTTTTTGAATCAAAAAGAGGGTGCCTCCGTTTGGCGCAAGTCTTTTCTGATTCAAAAAAAGGTCCAATCCATTTGGCATAGACCTTTCTCGGATCAAAAAGAGGTTCTCTCTGTTTTGCATAGGTCTTTTTTGAGTCCAATAGCGACTTAATCCGAATCGTTTATTAGGAGGGTTCTGAATTAGAGGCATAAAAATATGCGCCTTATAGGTCGACTTGTAAAGATCATATAATCTGCCATCTGGTACACGTGGGGCGTATGCAATACTCCCCCACCTTACTAATAGAATAGGTCTTTTTTGAATCGAAAACGGGTTCATTCTGTTTTGCACAAGTCTATTCTGAATCAAAAAGAGGGCGCCTCCGTTTGGCACAAGCCTATTCTGAATCAAAAAAGAGTTCTCTCCGTTTCGCATAAACTCTTCTTGAATCAAAAATGAGTTCCTTCCGTTTTACGTGAGACTTTTTCAGATCAAAAAGAGGTTCTCTCCGTTTTGCAGGATACTTTTTTGGATCAAGGAAGGGGGTAAACGGTTTCGCGGGTATCTCACATTGGCCTTAAAAAGTGACGTGCAGGATGGCGAGAGGCCTCTTTGGGAGCAAATCAGTAAAAGACATTCTTCTTATTTAGTTGCTTGGCCGAAGCAATTAAGAGACATTTTCTCGGCTTAATTGCTTCATCAGAGCAACTAACAGACATTTCTTCGGCTTAATTGCTTCATCAGGGCAACTAACAGACATTTCTGCGGCTTAATTGCTTCATCAGAGCAACTAAATAACATTCCCGCGACTTAATATATTCCGCAAAAGACGGTCTGCTGTAGCACTGCATAGTGGACGATTCGACAGAGCGCGAGGTACGACGCATGGCATGACAATCACTGTCGGCCAAACGGATGGCAAACATTTCAGCATACCCCTCTACCGATAAATGCAAATGGTGTCCCATTTTTGCAGGCGATTTTTGTAGTTTCGAGCGAGGGTCGTGACGAATGGCACGCATGGCTTTCGGCTCATATATAATATGTACGCGCGTATCTTTTATTATGTACGCAACTAAAAACGAGTAATGAGAATGAACAAGACCGGTTTGGCTTTCCTTGCAACGCTGCTGCTGATGGCCGGATGTCACAGTGAGCAGAAAAAAACGGAGCTGGCACCTGACCTGCCTGTCCTTCAGTCGCGAGGCGTGATCACGGCAGTCACGCTGAACAGCTCTACGTCGTATTTTCAATACAAGATGCAGCCCATGGGTTATGAATACGATCTGATTGCTGATTTTGCAGCCCGCAACGGTCTCAAATTGGAGATTAAAGTGGCCGAGAGTGTGGCGCAATCGATTGAAATGCTGCAAAATGGGCAGGCCGATGTGGTGGCATACCCGGTTCCGATCGATAATGAGCGAAAACAATCGCTGCGCTTTTGCGGTCGCGAAAGACAGTCGAGTCTCGTTGTGGTGCAGCGCAGCTCGAACCGAGATTCGGTGCTGACGGACGTCACGCAGCTTATCGGCCGCGAAGTGCATATCAAACCAGACAGCAGGTATCGCGATCGGCTGGAAAATTTGAACCGCGAACTGGGCGGAGGCATCCGTATCGTGGAAATGAAGTCTGACACTTTGTCGGTTGAAGATCTTATCGGAATGGTTTCTCGAGGCGAAATTCAATACACGATTTGTGAGGACGATGTGGCCCGACTCAATCGTACATACTACGGAAATTTAGATGTCAGTTTGGCAGTCAGTTTCCGCCAACGTTCCGCGTGGGCTGTACGGCGTGATTGTCCTTTGCTTGGGATGGCCATCGATCTTTGGGCGGCCGGTGCAACGGGAGACGACACCTATCGGGCGGCAGAAAAGCGCTATTTCGAACTCTCCAAGGGCGGCCCGGAGGCTATCGAGGCCGATGCAGAAACGCCCGACACCGTCAAGCAGACAAAACCGAAAGTGCCCAAAATGCGGCCGGGAATGATTTCGCCTTACGACGATCTTTTCAAGCGTCACGCCAAAAGTCTCGGCTGGGATTGGCGCCTGCTGGCCGCCATAGCCTATTTTGAGTCGCATTTTCGACCCAACGCAGTCGCCTGGACAGGCGCTAAGGGGCTGATGGGCATCATGCCGTCCACCGCGCGTGCCCTCGGCTTCCGATATGAAGAGATGGGCGACCCCGAGAAGAACATTCGCGCAGGAATTGAATGCCTGCGACGTTTCCGCGGCTCTTTTCCAGCGGCAAGTGAAGAGGAACGTGTCAAATTGACACTCGCTTCCTATAATGCAGGTGTCGGACACATCAACGACGCCCAACGTTTGGCCAAAAAATATGGCCATAACCCCAACGTATGGACTGACAACGTGGCAGAATACATCCGCCTCAAGGCAGAACCCAAATATTACACCGATTCTGTTTGCCGCTTTGGGTATTTACGCGGCCGCGAGACTTATCGCTATGTCGACGCAGTGCTTGGCCGTTATCACCATTATCGCGAACTCACGGAAAAGCAAACGGCAGAAAAAACGGAGAAAGAATGAATTGCGTAAAAGCATTTATCGAAAAAGGTGCTGACAATATCTATAGTGTATATGTGGATTTGGAAGATAATACTCTGAATTATGGTATTCACGGAAATGGGGACATCATAGAAGAGGCTATCGATGATTTTGAATCTTCGTACGTAGGAATGAAGGAGTTATATCATAGCAAAGGAGAGCATTTTGTTGAAGCCTCTTTTGAATATTACGACGAATCAAATGGCGAGAATCCTCCTCGACGCTATGATAGAGTCTGACAAATTGGCACGACTCCAACTATCGTATAAAATTTTCTCGTGCGAATATGTAGGTATACTTTTGTGACCGTAAGAAGTCCACATAATTTCCTCATTATGAAAAAATACCTCCAACTTTTCCTCTCGTTTTTCAAGATAGGAGCCTTCACCATTGGTGGAGGTTACGTGATGATCCCGCTGATCGAAAAAGAAGTCGTGGAACGTCGGCGATGGATTGAACGTGAGGAATTTACCGAAATGCTCACCTTGGCGCAATCTGCACCAGGCCCGATTTCGATTAACTCCGCTGTTTTCGTTGGGTACAAGACGCTCGGTCTCGGAGGAATGATCACCGCCGTTTTAGGGACTGTCATTCCGTCATTTGTGGTCATCCTGCTGGTTGCCATGTTCTTTACCGACATCCGAGAAAACCCCACGGTGGAACGCATCTTTCGTGGCATCCGGCCAGCGGTTGTCTCGCTGATTGTCGTGCCTGTTGTCAACATGCTGAAGAAAAGCGGTTTCAGTCCCTTCGTCGTCTCATTGGCCACGATTGCAGCGCTGGCTGTTTGGTTGTTTGGCGTTTCGCCCGTTTGGGTTATTGCGGCGGCCGGCGTGACTGGTGTCATCTACCATTCTTGGATCGCGAAAGAGCACCCCGAGAAATAAAATGGACAAAATGACAGGCTGCGGCTATTCATATTCCCCGCTTCTCAACTATTTTCCTCCATGCCGCTTTGCGAGATCCATTTTTTGGTCTTTGTTTTTAGCATTCCGTTTCGCGAGACACGCTTTTCGCTCTTAGATTTTCACTTTTAGTTCTACGAGATCTATTTTTCGATCTTTGTTTTTAGCATTCCGTTTCGCAAGACATGCTTTTCGCTCTTAGTTTTTCACTTTTAGTTTCACAAGATCCATTTTTCGACCTTTGTTTTTAGCATTCTGTTTCACAGGATACACTTTTCGCTCTTAGTTTTTCACTTTTAGTTCTACGAGATCTATTTTTCGATCTTTGTTTTTAGCATTCCGTTTCACGAGATACACTTTTCGCTCTTAGTTTTTCACTTTTAGTTTTACAAGATACGTTTTTCCCTCAATGGAAATTTACATCCAACTGTTTATTACGTTTTTCAAGATCGGGATTGTAGGCTTCGGCGGTGGATATGCCATGCTTTCGATGGTTCAATACGAGGTCGTTGAGGCACATAACTGGCTCAGCGTGGGCGAGTTTACTGACATTGTAGCCATCTCGCAAATGACGCCAGGACCGATCATTATCAATTGCGCCACCTATATCGGCTACACAGCAACGGGCGGCAGTATCCTCGGCTCCCTACTTGCCACGACAGCGGTCTGCCTGCCGGCCATCATCATTATGACATTGATCTGTCGTTTCTTCCTGCTCTTTCACAACAACGCCTACATGAACGGAGCTTTGAGCTGGATGAAGCCCGCGGCCATCGGACTCATCGCAGCAGCGGCCCTGCTGTTGATGAACGAACATAATTTCATCGATTGGCGTAGCGTGGTGATCGCCATCGGGGCCTTCGTGGCGTCTTATTTTTTTCGTGTTGGCACAATCCGCCTTATTTTAGCTGCCGGATTGGCAGGTTGGCTGCTGTTTTAGTCGTTCATCGAGCTTAAAATGGCTCCTTAGTAGATGCATGAGGCCTGTTTGGAGGTATATTTTTTGTCTCCGACCGGCGTAAGTCTTTACTTGCCAACAGATTTCAGCCTACCACCCCTATCCCCTCTCCTTTTCTGGATAAAAGGAAAGGGGCAAAAGGAAATCAGGCCCTCTCGGGGGCATTTCCTTGCCGTGTAGGCGTACAAGCAACCCATTAACGAACCCTATTTTCTCATCACATTATGCTAACGAAGATTTTAGACGAAAACGCGGTGCATCGCTTTAGCCGCTACCTTGAAAAAGGCGAAAAATTTGTACTGACGGCCCATCTCTCGCCCGATGGCGACGCGATCGGTTCGGCGCTCGGAATGGCCCACTATCTTTCGGAGCAGGGCAAGGAGCGTGTGCATGTGATTGTCCCTAACGATTTTCCAGCTTTTCTCAAGTGGATGCCCGGCGCCGAAGATGTCTTGATTTATAACAAGTATCCGGACTACGCGGAGCAATTAATTCGCGAAGCAGACGTGATTATCAATCTCGACTTTAACGAACCGAAACGTATTGGAGACCTTGCACCTCTCGTCGAAGCCGCTTCGGGGCGAAAGGTGATGATCGATCATCACCTCTATCCCGCTCCCGACTTTTGTCGCCTCGTGATCTCTCACCCGGAGCTTTCTTCGACGTGCGAATTGGTCTTCCGGTTGCTCTGCGCCATGAAAGCGTACGATGACATCAGTCGCAACGCCGCGGAATGCCTTTATACGGGTATGATGACCGATACAGGAGCGTTTAGCTATAATTCTAACCGCGCTGATATCTATGTCATTATCGGCGAACTGATCAAGAAGGGAATCGATAAGGATGCCATTTATCGGCAGGTCTATCAGGTTTATTCAGAGTCTCGTATGCGTTTGATGGGGTACACTATGAACGAAAAAATGAAGGTTTACCCTGCGCAACAGGCCGCCTTGATCACCCTCACGAGCGATGAACTTCGGCGCTACCATTATAAGACGGGCGATACGGAGGGTTTCGTGAATATGCCTCTCGACATCGACGGAATTGCCTTCTCTGTATTTATTCGCGAGGATCCTGATTACGCTAAAGTGTCCCTGCGATCCGTCGGGAGCTTCCCTTGCAACCGTTTTGCTATGCGTTACTTCAACGGCGGCGGTCATAAGAACGCATCTGGAGGCGAATTTTACGGCACACTCGAAGAAGCGATCCGAACTTTTGAGCAGGGTTTGGCGGAATTCAATCCGACGCATTTTACAGAGACGGCCGAAGAAGCACAGGCCGTGTAAGCCTGATAGATTGTCACTCGCAGACCCAAAAGAAAGTCCCCCGAACGAAGGCTTGACACCTGTCGTCCGGGGGACTGCTTTTTTCGAGGCACTTTTTATCCGTGCCTTACTTCTTGAGACTATTTGCGGAGCACTTTTTATTCATGCGCTACTTCTTGAGAGCCTTTTGGGGCAACTTTTTTCTCGTGTCCTACTTCTTGAGATCCTTCCGAGGCAACTTTTTTCTCGTGCTCTACTTCTTGATCGCCTTTTCGGGGCGCTTTTTTTCTATGCCTTATCCTTTGGCCTTCTCCGTGGGGCGAAGCACCATGCGGTAAGACTGATCCTTGCTGATGTAATAGCCAGCCCAGTTGTAGAACGAACGCAGCTTGTTCCGAAAGTTTACTAACGACATGATGTGAACAAAAGCCCAAATAGCCCACGCAAAAAATCCCTTGAGGAAAATCTTGCGAGACAAATCTGCCACCGCTTGATTACGCCCGATGATCGCCATAGCTCCCTTATCGACGTAACGGAAGGGCGTGGGCGATTGAAAATCTCGGTTTAGGTTGCGAGCTAAGTTCGTGGCCTGCTGAATGGCTACCTGCGCCAGCTGTGGATGACCGCCGGGATAAGCCGGATCGGCCGTCATGAGGGCAGCGTCGCCCACGGCAAAGATGTCGTCTTGCCCTTCGACGCGATTGAAAGCGTCGGTCTTCATCCGGCGTCCCCTTCCGAGCCGATCGGGAGTGTCGAGACCCGGAAAGGTCCGCGCTGACACACCAGCAGCCCAGATCAGGTTTCGCGCCTCTAACACCGTGCCGTCGGAAAGGTGCACTTCATCGTTCACGAAGTCCTTCACGAAGACACCCAGCTTGAGTTTGACTCCCTTACGTCGCAATGCCCGCTCAGTATAAGCCTGAGCACGCTGCGACATAGGCGTAAGCACCGTTTTTTGCCCGTCGATGAGGTAGATGTCGCCCAATTCGGAGCGACTCAGCTCGGGGTAGTCCTTCATCATAATGTTCTGCTTCATTTCGGCGAAGATACCAGACAGCTCCACGCCCGTTGGCCCGGCACCGGCTATGGCGAAAGAGAGCAGCTTGTGGCGTTGCTCGCTATCTGTAGTGCGGGTGGCCCGCTCGAGACGCGTATAGACCAAATTGCGCAACATGAGGGCGTCACCGATCGTCTTCATCGGCATGGCTTTGGCCTCGACGTCCGGATTGCCGAAGAAATTGGACTCCGCACCTGTGGCCATAATCAGCAAATCGTAATACAGCTCGCCATTGCTAAGCACGAGCTTCTTCTCCTCCGGCACCACGGCCTGAAGTATCCCCATGCGGAAACGCGTGTTCGGCCGTTTGCGTAACAATCGGCGGAAGGGGTACGAGATGGACGAAGGCTCCATGAAACCCGCGGCCACCTGATAGAGCAAGGGCGGGAAAAAGTTGTAATTGTTCATGTCTACCAATGTCACGCGGTACTTTTCACCGCGATCTAACTCCTTGACTAATCGCAGGCCGGCAAATCCACCGCCTACAATTACGATGTGTTTCCTGTCATCCATTTTGTTGTCGTTTAAATGTTGTGTGTAAGAAGCTGTTTTGAATTTATTGAGCGATTGTTTTACGGAGCTGTTTGGGCGGATCTTCCTCCTTTCCTATTTCGGATCTATCGAGGCCTGTTTCTGCCCTTTTGTTCCATCATTAATCCTCACATAGCTTGCTATACTCGTCTAATGATGAAACAAAATCATCAGAAACAGTCTCCCGATAGCCTCCGAAATAAATTCCAAACAGCTTCCAAGAATAAAACACGAAGCACTTCCCGCCGCGTAAAGTGGGGGAAGTGCTTCGTGTTCTTTTTCGCTAAGCTGTCTTCCGGACAGGTTACGCGCCGCGCTCTACAGGACAAATGCCTGGGGCGGTGAGGATGTGTTCGGCGTTGCGAACGCGCTCTTCGGAGGGTGCGCTAACGTCTTTCAGTGTGTATGGAATACCCAATTGCTCCCACTTGTACGTTCCCATCGCGTGATAGGGCAAAACCTCCACCCGCTTGACGTTTTGCAGCGAGTCAATGAAGGCACGCAGGGCATGCAGATCGTCATCGTTGTCGGTTACGCCTGGGACGAGTACGTGTCGCACCCAAATAGGCTTGCCGATGTCGGACAGATAGCGCGCACAATCGAGGATGTTACGATTCGTGCGTCCGGTCAGCTCGCGGTGCTTCGTGTCGTCGATCTGCTTGAGGTCAAAAAGGAGCAAGTCAGTGTACTTCATCAGCTCTGCAAACTTTGAGAAGAACGGTTCCCGACGCGTGAAGGGTTGCCCCGACGTGTCGAGGCATGTGTGGATACCTTTTGCTTTGGCCTTACGGAACAGCTCCGTCAGGAAGTCGATCTGCAGCAACGCTTCGCCACCGCTGACGGTGATACCTCCCTCGCGTCCCCAATAACTACGGTAACGCATGGCCTGCGTCAGCAATTCGTCCGCCGTACGCAGATCGTCCGTCTCGGGATCCCACGTGTCTGGATTGTGGCAATAACGGCAGCGCATGCTGCAACCTTTCAGGAAAATGAGGAAGCGAATGCCCGGCCCATCGACCGAACCGAACGTTTCAACCGAATGCACACGGCCTAAAAGAGGAGAAGTTTCCATGAAGCGAATGACTAAAAGCGAAAAACTAAAGTTGGGATTGAGGTTGTGATTGGGTAGAGCAAAAAGAGGAGGAGCATCGAACGTGCTCCGCCCCCCCTCTTCTTCATTCAATAATTACATCTTTCCATGTGCCTGGCGTGCGATCACGTCGAGCTGCTGCTCCTTGGTCAAGTCGATGAACTTGACGGCGTAACCACTGACGCGGATCGTGAAGTTGGCGTACTCTTCTTTCTCGGGGTGCTCCATGGCGTCGATCAGCTTGTCTACGCCAAAGACGTTCACGTTCAGGTGGTGTGCGCCGCGATCGAAGTAGCCGTCCATTACGCGAACGAGTGTCTCTACCTGCTCATCCTGCGTATGGCCGAGCGTCGAGGGGCTGATCGTCTGCGTGTTCGAGATGCCGTCCAACGCGTACTCATACGGCAGTTTAGCCACCGAGTTCAGCGATGCCAGCAAGCCACTCTTCTCTGCACCATACGACGGGTTGGCACCCGGAGCGAGCGGTGCACCGGCCGGACGTCCGTCGGGCATATTGCTCGTGTACTTACCATAAACCACATTCGAGGTGATGGTCAGGATACTCGTCGTCGGCTCCGAGTTCCGGTAGGTGTGGTGGCGGCGGATCATGTTCATAAACGTCTTCAGCAGCCATACGGCGATCTCATCGGCGCGATCGTCATCGTTGCCATAGCGCGGGAAGTCGCCTTCGGTCTTGAAGCTGAGCGGGAAGCCCGTTTCGTCGCGGATGATGTTCACCTTGGCGTACTTGATGGCGCTGATGGAGTCTACCACATGGCTAAAGCCTGCGATACCCGTAGCGAACGTGCGACGCACATCGGTGTCGATCAGTGCCAACTCAGCGGCCTCGTAGAAATACTTGTCGTGCATGTAGTGGATCACATTTAACGTGTTCACATACACGCCAGCCAGCCACTCCATCATATCCATGAAGCGCGGCATAAACTCGTCATACTTCACCACGTCGCCCTCGATCGGACGGTAAGCCGGGCCGCATTGCTCGCGTGTCTTGGCGTCTACACCGCCACTGATAGCGTACGTAAGACACTTAGCCAGGTTAGCTCGCGCGCCGAAGAACTGCATCTCCTTGCCCGTCTGCGTGGCCGACACACAGCAGCAGATCGAGTAATCGTCGCCCCAGATCGGCCGCATCACGTCGTCGTTTTCGTACTGGATAGAGCTGGTCGTCACCGAGATCTTCGATGCGTAACGCTTGAAACCTTCTGGCAGACGCGATGAGTAGAGCACCGTCAAGTTCGGCTCGGGCGAGGGGCCCATGTTCTCCAACGTGTGGAGGAAGCGGAAGTCGTTCTTCGTCACCATCGAGCGGCCGTCCATACCGAGACCAGCCATCTCGAGCGTCGCCCAGATCGGATCGCCAGAGAAGAGCTGGTTGTACGACGGGATGCGCGCAAACTTCACCATGCGGAACTTCATCACCAGATGGTCGATCAGCTCCTGCGCTTCCGATTCCGTCAGCGTGCCAGCCTCCAGATCGCGCTGGATATAAATGTCGAGGAAGGTCGAGATACGGCCCACCGACATCGCGGCACCGTTCTGCGTCTTGATGGCGCCGAGGTAGCCGAAGTAGAGCCACTGCACGGCCTCGCGAGCATTCTTCGCCGGTGCCGAAATGTCGTAACCATAGATGGCCGCCATCTTCTTGAGGCCCTGGAGCGACTTGATCTGCATCGAGATCTCCTCGCGCAGACGGATCACGTCGTCCGTCATCACGCCTCCGCCGTCATGCAGCGCCAGATCTTGCTTCTTCTTCTCGATCAGGAAATCCACGCCGTAAAGCGCCACGCGGCGGTAGTCGCCCACGATACGTCCGCGGCCGTAGGTATCCGGCAGACCGGTGAGGATGTGGTTGTGTCGCACGGACTTCATCTGCTTCGTGTAGGCATCAAACACGCCGTCGTTGTGCGTCTTGTGATACTCCGTGAAGATCTCGTGCAGCTTCTCCGACGGCTTGTAGCCATACGTCGTGCAGGCCTCTTCGGCCATCTTGATACCGCCGTAAGGCATGAATGCGCGCTTGAGCGGCTTGTCGGTTTGCAGACCCACTACACGCTCCAAATCCTTCGTGCCCTCGGCGATGTAAGCCGCTCCGTAGGCCGTCAGGCCAGAGACGATCTCCGTCTCCATATCGAGTACACCGCCCTTGGCGCGCTCCTCCTTCTGCAAGCCCTGCAGGATGCCCCACAGCTTCTGCGTGGCCTCGGTTGGGCCCTCCAGGAAGCATTCGCAGCCGTCATAAGCCGTGTAATTGTCTTGAATAAATCCGCGAACGTCCACTTCATCCGTCCACTTGGTTCCTTGGAACCCGTTCCATTCCTGTCTCATTTTATGATCGAATTTTTATTGTTGATGATGTTATCGGCTGACCTTTTCGGGAGGGGGTTGGCCTCCTTTCCTCTGTCATCCGCGGGCAAATGTAGAGGCATTTCCTTACACTGGACACATTTTAGGCGGAAAAATGCAAGGTCGACATTGCAATTTTTATAACACGCAGAGAATCAACGGATCCAGAACGCACCTTTTTGCACACGACAAGGCGAAGTGTGCCATTGAAAGCGCTATCGCCTCCTTTTTTGCCCCTCACCCAGCCCCTTTTTCTCCCGTTTTATCCCTCTCCGAGATCCTCCTAAACCACGTCGTCCCCGTCACACTCGCAGCCGCCCTTGTCCTCACCTCCGACTCCTTCGGCAGACCCTCTGCCTCCTTTGTCCTCCCCTACCCGGCTCCCGTCAGACCCTGCGCCGCCTTTGTCTTCGCCTCCGACTCCTTCGGCAGACCTTCTGCCGCCTTTGTCTTCGTCCCCGGTAGTTCAGGCAGAGACTCTGCCGCCTTTATGATGCCCTGTATAGATAGTGTCTATGATCTAAACAGGCCATCAAAAATCAATATAGTGCTATCTATGATCTAAACATGCTGTCTAAATACTTATATACGGTGTCCTGAATCTAAAAATGATTGATGGAGATTTTATGCCTCTGTTTTGTCTGATAAAACAATATATAAGCTCTTATATAGATAGCTTTCTACATAAACAGCATGTACAAATATTTTATATAACTATCCATGATCAAGAAATAGGCTATAAAATATATCAAGCCAGTTCTTTCTATAGACGGTATCATATTCGATTTTTAGTTGCTGTTCATATCAAAAAACAGTGACTCAAAAAATGATTTTATAGTGTCTATGTCATAAACGGTTCCTGTACAGGGCATCATAAAGGCGGCAGAGTCTCTGCCTGAACTACCGGGGACGAAGACAAAGGTGGCAGAGGCTCTGCCGGGACTTTGGGGGTGTTAGACAAGGGTGGCGAAGGGTCTGACGGGAGCTGAGTGGCGGAGGACAAGGGGCGCAGAGGGTCTGCCGAGGCTTTGGGGGTATTAGACAAGGGTAGCAGAGGGGCGGACGGGACATGTCGGGGACGTTTCTCTGAGATCTCTCTTCCTTTTCTTGATGGTTCTTCCTCTCTTCCTTTGATGGTCTTCCTTTTCTTCCCTTGATGGAAGAAAAGGAAGCAAAAGAAGATCAAGGCGTCAGGGACGCCTGCCAAGTTTGCCGGGTACTGGACAACCGTCTCGGCCTCGACTGAGGTCGCCGGCAACTTAATGGGTATCGGGCAAACGGCTCTACTCCGGCAGGGGCTGTCGGGCTTTGGCGGCTTGATACTGGCGAATCATCTTCCGACGGACGCGTATGATCTGCCGACGATAGACGAGGGCGGCAAGGAGGAAGTAGAGGCCGGTCTGCAGCCAGAGGAGGCGGTACTCACGGGCGACGTCGAAGAGGGTGGCGCCGCAACTCTTGATCAGCACAAAGCCGCGGAGGGCTGGCGTGGAGGGGAAGAGTTGGGCCAGGGCGCGCCAGTAGAAGGGGAAGGCGTCGGTGGGCCAAGAGATGCCGGAGAGGAAGAGCAGGATGACGGACATGAAGACGAAGAGCATCATGCCGGACTCACGGGTGCGCATGAAGCCGGAGAGAATCATGGCAAAGAAGATGCTGGCCAGGAGGTAGGGAAGGAGGAAAAGTAGCGCGTCCCAGGGGTTACCAACGGAGGGGTAGGCGAAGATGCGTGGGACGACGACGAGCGTCCAGAGGCAGACGGGGATGGAGATAATGACGTAAGCGAAGGCCTTGCCAAGGAGGACGCGGAGGGTGCCGCGGAAGCGTCGGTCGAGGGGGACGAGGTGGTGGAAGCGGCTCTGCTCGCGGGCGGTGCCGCCCAGCATGCAGATACCCAGGACGAGCGTCTGCTGGATGATGAGGATCAAAACGGCGGGCAAGAGGAAGCTGGCGAAACCGTTGGCGGGGTTGAAGAGGGCCACGGACTCGTAGGGGATGGGCGCGACGTAGATCTGCTGCAGCTCGTCGGTAGATTGGGGCGTGCGGGCGGCACGGATCTCACGCCCCATGTCGAGCGAGACTTCGGTGGTGGCCAGGAGGAGGGCTTTGTAGTGCAGCAGCAAGCTCATGTCGGTATAAAGCGAGACGGTGGCCTGACGTCCAGCGGCGAGATCGCGGTTAAAGTCGGACGTGAAGAGGAGGATGCCGTAGGCTTGCTTACTATCAACTAACCGACGGGCATCCTCGATGGATCCGCAGGTGGCCACGACGCGAACATCGGGCGTGGCATCGACACGGCGGATGAACTCGCGGCTGCGCTGCGATCCGCTCTGGTCGACGACGGCCAAGGGGACGTCGCGCACCGTTTCGGGGTTGTAGATGAGGGCGTAGATGACGGGGTAGGCCAAGGGGACGAGGAAGAAGAAGATCATCACGCCGCTGTCACGAAAGATGGCGCGCAGCTCTTGCCGCCAGATGTAGAACAGGTCGCGGAAGCCTTCGGCTATGAGGGTCGGTAGACGTTTTTCGTTATCCATATATAAAGGGTGGAGAATAGAGGATAGAGGGTAGAGGATAGAGGATAGAGGGTAGAAGGTGGAGAATAGAAGGTAGCTTCATGTACCCGGTTCTACCCTCTAATCTCTACCCTCTAAAATCATGGGATGTAATGGAAGTAGAGCAGGGCCCTTTTCAGGTTGCGGTAGATGGTGAGGGGCAAGAGGAAGAAGGCGGCAAGCCAGACGTATTCGCCCCAGATGTAAGCCAGCGCGCGACCGTTGAGGGCCTGATCGATGTAGATGAGCAGGTAGTGGCGCAGGGGATAGAGGTACGACAGGGCGTGGAAGGGAGGATACATGGCCGTCACGGGGTACGACAGGCCGCAGATGGAGAAGCCGAGCATGCCAAAGAGGCTGGCGAAGCTGAGGCCGAGTCGGACGGTGGGCAAGACGCCGATCATAAACACGCCGACGGCTTGCGAGGCAATGACTAATAGCGTCATGGCGGTGAGGATGGGAAGCCAGCCGTTAGCTAACGGGAATGCGTTGTAGCCATAGAGCACGGCACAGATGAGCAGTCCGACAACGGTGAAGATGATCGTCTGCGGAAGCAGTTTGCCGGCCAGGCTGACCGCCAGCGAGCCGTTCCCGAGGCTGAGCCAACGGCGGGAGGTGCGCTGTTTGATCTCCGCGCCGATGCTGTAGACAGTGACAATGAAAACGAGCAGTTGCAGTAGTCCGGGCAGCATGGCGTTGCTGAGATAGACGGAGTAGTTCAGCCACGGGTTGCCAATGGCGTGCGTATCGACGGTGATGGGCTGAATCTGACCCATGATCTGCGCGTCAGTCAGGCCGCGCGCCTGCCCCTGCTGTAGCCCGACAGAGGCACCAGCCAGCACGGAGAGCGTCTTCATGTCACGAAACATCAGAGACCCAGCGATGAGGAACGAGCCGTTGGTATAAAACGACAGCCGGGGACGCTTGCCGGAGGTGGCGTCCTGCTGAAAGTTTTTCGGGATCAGGAAGACGCCATAGATGCTGCCCTGCTGCATTTCGTGTCGCGCCTCGTCAAAAGAGGCGCACTGCATGCGTACGGCAGTCTGCTCGAAGGCGTCGAGCTGGCGGACGAGGCGGCGCGAGGTGGGCGTGTTGTCGAGATCGACGACGGCCACAGGCAGGTCGGTGGGCAGGCCACTGCGCATAAGCGTGGTGAAGAAAAAGAGACAGCCGACGGGGGCCACGACCATGCAGAAGAAGTAGACCGGGTTGGCCACCAAGCGGCGCAGCTCCCGTCGGGCGATGCGCAGGATGGCGTATATGCCTTCGCGAAGGGTCATCGTTTACTGGGGCGTTTGATGATGACGGACATGCCGGGTCGGAGGTCGGCCACGGGCGATGTGGGGCGTGCGCGCACCTCGAAGGTCTTCGAGTCATACTGGCCAGTAGTCTTTGTGGCCTTCCATGCGGCGTAGGTGCCCATGTCCTTCATGAAGTAGACCTTCATCACCACCTCTTTGTCGCCGAGCGCAGGGATGAAGCCTCGGATCTCGGCGCCGATCTTGATGTCGCGCAACAAGTCTTCACGAACGCTGAAGGTGACCCACATGTCGTTCAAGTCGGCAATGTTCATGATCGGTGCACCGGTACCCACCAGCTCGCCGATCTGCGGGAAGCGCTCCACCACTTCGCCATCGATGGGGGAAACGAGAGCACGCTCGCCGAGGTAAGCCTCCACCTCGTCGACTACGCCGCCTGCCTGGCGGACAAGGGCCGATGCGGCCGCCTTATCCTCTCGCCGAGCGCCTTCGCGGGCCATGTCGTACTGCGAATGGGCAGCCTTCTCGGTAGCCACCATGGCCTGATAGTTTGCCTCGGCCTCGTCGCGCTTTTGGGCAGACATGACGCCTTGGTCGTAGAGGTGTTGCACGCGGTCGTACGACTTCTTGGCGATGTCGAGTCCCGCCTTGGCCTTCTGCCAAAGCTCGTAGGCGCCGGTCACTTCCTGCGATCGGGCGCCAGCCATTGCCTTGGCGCTCTGTGCCTCGGCGGCAGATCGTACGGCCTCGGCCTGACGCAGCTTAGCGTCCACCTCAGGGGTGTTCAGGTAAACCAATGTGTCGCCAGCGTGCACGCGATCGCCCTCACCGAAGCGGTAAGCCTCAATGCGTCCGGGCACCTTGCCGGAGATGCGTACCTGAGTGGCCTCTGCCTGGCCCATGATGATGTCGTCGGGGGGAGTAAGCAGGAAGAAGCCTGCCAATGACACTAAGCCTATCACGATGACGACTGCGATGAAGGCCAGTAGCATGTTGTTGATTGAATATTTTTTCTCGCTCATTGTATGTAGGGTAGTTATGGGGCTTTGCCCCGGGATTTATACGTAATCAGGAGGGAGCCTTGTGGGCGCCCAGAGTGGTAGAGATGCTTATATATAATAGGTATAGGGTGCCAGCCAAACTGGCTTGGTACAGGCGGGCTACTCTTTGCCTAAGCGCCCGAGGGCTTTGCTGAGATAGACTTCGGTGAGCTTGACCTCGATTTGGGCGTCGATCAGCTGAGAACGGGCGGAGACCCACGCGGTTTGTGCCTCCATGAGGTTGAGCGCGGGGATGACGCCCTCCTCAAAGCCGACGTTGGCGTAGCGGAGGTTCTCTTCGGCGCGCTCCATGTTGCGCGTGGAGGCGGTGAGCTGTTTGCCGGCCTCGTTCACCTTGTAGACGGATTGATTGACTTGCAGTTCGACCTTCTCGCGCGCCTCCTCCGTTTCGAGTCGCTTGATCACCGTCTCTGCACGTGCGGCGTTACGCTTGTAGGAGCCCTCCCACCACGCCGAGAGGGGTACACGCACCAGCACGCCGACGTTATACATGCCCGAAAACTCCTTCTTGAAACCGTGGTATGCGTTCGGATTCGTGACGAGGTAGTTGGCCGTCAGTGCGACGGTGGGCAGCATCTCGGCCAGTGCGATCTGCTCCTTTTTGCGGTAAATCTTCGTGGCCAGCTCAAGGCTCTTTAGCTCGGGTCGATGGCTGAATGCCTCCTCGGCATTGGCCTGCGTCGCAGTGGGTTGAACGGCGAATTGCTCGATACGTTCGTCTGCCAGCAGGGGCGGATGCTCCATGTCCAGCCCGCAGAGTTGCGCCAGGAGCATGCGCGAGAGCGCCAGCCCGTTGTTCACCTTCGTCTGGGCCATCTCGGCCTCGTTGAGCTTCACTTTGACAGACAATTCGTCCGCCTTCGTGGCCACGCCGGCCGTGATCATGGCGGCGATGTCGGTGTCCATCTTGCGAAGCAGATCTACGTACGCGTCGGCCAACTTTTTCTTGTTAGCCAGCGAGATGACCTGCCAATAGGTCTCGTCCGTGCGGCAGATCACGTCTTGCAACTTCGTGTCGTGCATCGACTCGGCCAACTTGCGGGCGTAACCCGTGATCTGGTTGTACGAGACGATCTTTCCACCCATGAAAACGGGTTGCACAAGCGATACGTCGCCGATCCAAACGTTCTGCATATCCACATGCGTGAGGCTTTTCAGCTCCTCCATGATTTGAGGGAGTGATTGCGCCAGTTGCGGATACTTCATCAGTAGCGGCGCCAGTTGCGGAAGCAGTTGGCCGGTCATGGCCTCAAAACGGGTGTAATCCACCAGTTCGAGCGGCTTGCTGTTGTGCATATACGAGCCTGTGGCCGAGAGTTGGGGGAAGTATTTCGTGCGTGCCGCGCGTCGTTCCTGCGCAGCGCGATCCACCTGTGCCTCGGCGATTTTCAGCTCCTTATTGTTGTCGATAGCCAGCTGTCGGCATTGCTCCAGCGTGAGCGCCTCCTGCCCGTAAGCGGCACAAATGGGCAGTGCGAAAGTCATCCATAAAATCAATGTATGCTTCATTCTTCGTGTTTATTTTTCAGGGGCGCAAAGATATTAGCGCATAAAGCCGCTGTTCCATAATTCCACCGAAATGGACATAAGACGCGCGAATCGTATAGTTCACGAGCGGATTGAGGCGCTCTATCCGATCCGTAGCGGTTGTTTGTACGATACAATCGGCCAGGGACGAATCACACCACGTCACACTCATATTATATATAACGTGAGTTCGACGAAAGAACGGACTCCCTGATCCCTGAAGAATGTCTTTGATAGCGCGCAATAGCAGCCAAAGTGCTTTTGGAAATGCTTGCACCGGCGGTGCAAACCTCAAAAACCACTTTTCACTTCTTGCACCACCGGCGCAAACAGAAAAAACTACTATTTGGCCCTTGCACCATCGTTGCAAATAGAAAAAGCTGCTTTTGAGCCGTTGCACCGGTGGTGCAAATCGCAAAAACCACTTTTTGGCCCTTGCACCACCGGTGCAAGCATTTCCAAAAACGTTTTGGCCATCGTGTAACTCCCGCAGAAACTCTCTGCTGGCGTTATTCTTACATCGAACTCACGTTATTGATGAATACAATGCGGTTTACCTGCCGCAAAGATGTTCCATCTGATTTATCCGCCCTTCAACGCGTTTCGGAGCACTGTATATCCTCCACATGCCCTCTCCAGAACCCGCATTCCATGCGGGTAATCACCAATATACCACACATATGGTATTGTCGGGCCTATGGGACGCCCATACCTTTGCGCTCAAATTAAACACCGAAAGAAAATGGCAAGAGTTTATCAGAACCTGACCGCCCTCGTAGGCGGCACCCCGCTCCTGGAAGTGAGCAACATTGAGAAGTCAGAAGGCCTCAAGGCACGCGTGATCGTTAAGCTGGAGTATTTCAACCCCGGCGGTAGCGTCAAGGATCGTATCGCACTGGCCATGATCGAGGCCGCAGAGCGAAGCGGCGAGCTGAAGCCCGGCTCCATTATCATCGAGGCTACCAGTGGCAACACGGGTATCGGACTGGCCTGGGTGGCCTCCGTAAAGGGTTACAAGCTGATCCTGACCATGCCCGAGACGATGAGCGTGGAGCGTCAGAATCTGCTCAAGGCTCTCGGCGCTACATTGGTGCTGACGCCCGGCAGCGAGGGCATGAAGGGCGCGCTCCGTCGTGCTGGCGAATTGAAAGAGGAGCATCCGGGATCGATTATCCTGCAGCAGTTTGAGAATGAGGCCAACCCCGAAGTGCACACCCGCACGACGGCTGAAGAGATCTGGAACGATACGGACGGAAAGGTCGACATCTTCGTGGCGGGCGTAGGCACGGGCGGCACCGTGAGCGGTGTGGCCGAGGGATTGAAGAAACATAACCCGAAGGTGAAGGCCGTGGCCGTGGAGCCGGTGGGATCGCCGGTGCTGTCGGGTGGACAGCCGGGGCCGCACAAGATTCAGGGTATCGGTGCTGGCTTTGTGCCGAAGAACTATCACGCTGACGCGATCGATGAAGTGCTGCAAGTGCAGGACAACGAGGCCATCGGCGCCTCCCGACTGCTGGCTGCCCGTGAAGGTCTGCTCGTCGGCATCTCGTCTGGCGCCGCGCTGCACGCCGCGCTGGAGCTGGCTCGCAAGCCCGAAAACGAGGGTAAGACGATCGTGGCCCTACTGCCTGACACGGGCGAACGCTACCTCTCGACCGTGCTCTATGCCTTCGAAGAGTATCCGCTGTAATTAAAGCACACTGAAAGGGGGCGCGCTGTGTCTCCCCCCTTCAGTCGTCTCACCTTTCTCCCCCTATGATCACTTTCCTCTTGGCCGATAATCAAGACATCACGCGGGCTGGACTGCGTGCCTACATCGCCGACACCTTCGGCGAGGCGGGCTGTTGCACGCTCGAGGTGGCCAATAAGAAGGCGCTGATCGAGGCCCTGACGACGCACCGAGACAGCACGGTGGCGATCCTTGACTATGCGCTCTTCGACCTAGCCAGCGTGGAGGAGCTCTTAAACTTGGGGCGACGCTTTCCAGAGGTCGCGTGGCTGCTCTGCTCCAACGAGCTGAGCGACGCCCTCATCCGTCGCCTCAGCGCCGAGCACCACGTGGGAATGATCCTCAAGGATTGCACGGCCGAAGAGATCTGCGCGGCGCTCCGACACACGGTGCAGGGCGACCGCTTCCTCTGTCATCGCATTGCCGACTTCCTGCTCACTGTGCACCGTCAGCCGGATACGCACGAGGCGCTCACGGCCACCGAGACGGAGATCCTCCGACTCATCGCCCGCGGACTGTCGGTCAAGGAGATCGCCTCCGAACGCATTTCCAGCACACACACCATCATCACCCACAAGAAGAACATCTTCCGTAAGCTGGGCGTCAACAACGTTTACGAGGCCACGAAGTATGCCCTGCGTGCCGGCCTAGTGGAGATGGTGGAATACTATATATGAGACCAATCATTCTGCCTTGACAGCGTGTTGCTCATGCCGCTCGCGCTGTATATGTGACGCTTTGTAGTTGAAAATAGTTCGCACCTGAGCAGAGGGGGAACTGGAGTGATACGACTCAGGTTTCCCCTCTCTCTTTTTTTACTGGGGGGACCGTCTCCTGCCAATTGACTCGATCAATGAGCATACACCCGCTATGCCGATTGACTCGATCAATGAGCCGAAACAGTTTTGATTTTCGCGTTTGACTCAGTCAATGGGCCGAAACGGGTTCGATGCTCGCGGGCCACATATGACAAAAGGCAGTCACGAACGGATGCGTCGTGACTGCCTTTTCTTATGCGCTGTGGCCTATCCTAGACCCTCTCAGAGTCTTACCACCTCACTGCTTCCGTCCGCAGAGTCGGGCATGATGAAGTCGGTGAAGCAGAGCGCGGCCAGGGCGGTGCCATAACGGCGCTCGATGGTCATACCCTCGGTGACGAAGTTCAGATCGCCGAGGTAGAACCGGCTGTAGGTGCGCTGATGCAGGTCATTGATCACACGAATGAGACGTGCCTCCA
>QWCT01000228.1_pt1 | contig 38962 bp, 39 predicted proteins | sample 1972681 | NCBI WGS metagenome assembly QWCT01 (sample SAMN09866701, study PRJNA288562) | Human oral metagenome isolate pre3_saliva, whole genome shotgun sequencing... | isolation source: mouth | host: Homo sapiens | place: USA: California | reverse complement strand
GCACATAGCGCAATGTGGAACGCCGCTGGCTGTTCCCATAGCGGCAATTAGAACGACGCAGTGGCTGTTTCTAATGTTGTCTGCGTCGCGGCAAAAGAACTCGAGGCCGTATTCCTTGCCAGCCACTTCCATTTCTTTTGCTAAAGGCTCTATATCCTCACCTGAAACTATCAGGGTTCTAATCTTGTCTAGTCCATTTGCCTTTGGGGCAGTGTGAGCAGCAGCGCACATAGCATCAGCGACTCTGAAAGCTGCTTCCCTTTCGGCGTCTTTCATATTTTTAATCATAAATCTTAGTCTCCTTTGAGATTATTATATCATATGATATAATTTAAATACTATTGTTTGAATCAAGAGGAGAGGTAAATTATGAGTATTTCCACAAAGAAGATAGATAAGCCTGCTCTTATAGTAATGGCAGCAGGCATGGGAAGCAGGTATGGAGGACTAAAGCAGATAGATCCGATAAGCGATCAGGGAGAAATAATTTTAGACTTCTCTCTTTATGATGCGATGATGGCAGGCTTTGAGGAGATTGTTTTCATAATTAAGAAGGAAAACGAGCAAGACTTTAGGGCTTTGATAGATGAAAGAAGCGGAAAGCACCTAAATATTCACTACGCATTCCAGGATATAGCTGACATACCTGAAGGATGTGAAATTCCTGAGGGACGTGAAAAACCTTGGGGAACAGGCCATGCGGTACTTGCAGCGCGCAAGCTAATAGATGCACCTTTTGCTGTAATAAATGCAGATGACTACTACGGCGCTGGAGCATTCCAGACCATGTACGATTTTCTTGAGAATGCAAAGGATGATGACAAATATAGATATTCCATGGTTGGCTACAGGCTAGATAAGACTTTGACAGAAAATGGTCATGTGGCAAGAGGTATTTGCACAGTTGATGAAAAGCACGAGCTAGTATCAGTTGTCGAGCGAACAAAGATTATGAGAAGAGGCGATGCAGTTGCATTTACCGAGGATGACGGAGAAACTTGGACAGAGGTTGCAGGCGACACTATAGTTTCCATGAATTTCTGGGGCTTTACAAAATCTATGATGAGCGAATTAGAAAATAATTTCCCAAGATTCTTTGAGACTAGCGTGGTTGAAAACCCACTGAAGGCAGAATACTTCCTTCCAGGCGTAGTTTCCGAGCTTTTAGCTGAGGATAAAGCTACAGTTAAGGTTTTGACCTCGCAGGACAAATGGTATGGTGTAACATATAAAGAGGACAAGCAGGGCGTTGTCAACGCACTTCGCTCAATGAAGGACAAAGGCCTTTATCCAGAAATATTATGGAGATAAGAGAGTAGAAGTAATCAGTAAGAAAGTGGCTTAACTATGCATCAGTGATTCTATGATAAATAATATTAGGAACTAGCAAATCATTAATAGAGTGCAGTATTAAATATTTTGATAAGATAAATCGTTTTACCTAGTATTGATGATAAATCGTTAAAAATGAACATGTTGACCAAATTGTATAACTAAATACTTGAGTGCAATTTAAAATTGTAATTTATAGAAACTTTGAGTATAATTACAGTAACATGTACAATTAAATTGGGGATTGGCGGATTTAGATGTAAAGCAACGAATTTGATAAGATAGACAAAAGAGACGGATAGATGTAGTCTTTCTTATTTTAGGTTTATTGGGCAGGTAAAAGCAATGCGCCTTTTGGATATATTAAGGCATGTTGTTTTGCCTGCTTTTTTACTTTTTTGCAAATCTTCAATGAAGAGTATTTATAAAGAGAAAGGATGAAATCTATGATTGGAAGACAAGGCAAGCGCAAAACAAGTATGGTTATTCTTGCAATTTTTGTTTCAATTCTTCTAATTGGACAGAGTATTACGCTGGCATATGCCGGAGATTTGGAATTGAATCAAGCGGCTGGAACAGAGCAAAAAGAAGATGCACCAGCACAGAATACACCTGGTGAAAGCGCTAATCCACAGGAGTCAGAAAAAGCTTCAGAACCTGCTAAGCAACAGGAAGCTGAGAAAACTCAGGATGCAGCCCCATCACAAGATATAGCTGAAACCAAAGATTTGAGCAGTTCACAGCCCGCTAAAGAATCTGGATCTGACAAGCAAGCTATATCAAAGTCGATATCAAAACTACCAAAATCACAGGTGGGAATAGGATTGGATAGAAGTGCAAGTGCAAATACAAGGTATATGCAAGCCGGAAGTTTTGATAGCGAAATCAGCGGTTTATTTGATTTCAAAGCAGAGTATGGCGATAATACATTTCCTTGGGGCACAGAGCTAAGCACTTCTTCATATATGAACGAAGCTAATATAGATGCTGCAAAGAAAAAGATGCTTGAGCTTTCAGGTAAAGACGAAAGTGAATTTTCGGTACGTAAAATCGTGGGTATGGAGATTTCATTCCAAAAACGCTTTTTGAGAGAACCGATACAGCCTGAAAACGACAACTCAGTAAGAATTTCAATAAAAAGAAAAGATGGAATAAAGCTCAAGGCGGATGAGCAGTACCAGCTGCTTCACCTAAATGGTACAAACCTTGAGCCAGTTGAATTTACCGTAGACGAAAGCGGCGTACTCCATTTTGAGTCTAAGTCATTCAGTCCGTTTTTCCTTGGAGTGCTAGGACCAACGACAGCTCCTGCAATCACAGGGCTCAATATTCCAGTTGACAGCCCATTGATTAATGCTCAATCAAAAGACAGTGACGGAGTCTATGATTTTCCAATAAATCCAGGCAAGGATGGAGTATTTAATTTAGTGATACCTAAAGAGGCATTCCGTGTAACAGAGGCTCGCCTAGCCGTTACACTTCCACCTGGAATGGGTTTTGATAAGATAAGTCTTGATAACCTAAAATCAAAGGACGAGGTTCTCAGTGTTGAATATGATGATAAAAACCCAGGCTATGTTGTTGCTACATTCAAAAGGAATCCTGAAGCCATGTCAGATTTAGCGACTGCACTTGCATATCATACAGGTGTAAAGTATTTGTCAAGAGCCGATTTAAATGACATTATTGTTAATGGACCTAAGAAAACAACTATTAGTTTCAAGCTACTAGACAGCAATGGTGGCCTAATGGGTGAAAATAAATATTATACTGTAAGGCCAAAAACTGGTAAAACTGCCACAGCTAATATTAGCAGTAACTTCGCAACTAACATTGCAAGTATTACGATATCCTCAGACATAAATAATTCAGTATTTATGAGGAATAATTTTGAGAGAAACCTATATCCATTAGTAAATCTTAATATTCCTGAGATAGATAAGGGAAATAACAAACTTATTCGTATAAAAAGGGTTAAGGTTTACCGTCCGGCAGGACTTGAAGATAAATGCCAAGCTGATTCAGTAAGGATATATTCAAGCTATACTAATAAGGAAATAAAAAGGACGAATGTTAACGCCTTAACTGACAGCAAGGGAACGTATGACATTTATGAATACAAATACAACCCTAATGAGACAATAGATCCACGTTTTGATACGGAATACAATAAGTTAAATCAGACTTCAATATGGGCAATGTGGAAGTTTAAGGAGGGGGAATTCCTTACTCCTAATACCCTATTTGAGGCAGCAGATACTGAGGTCACATTCGAGACAGAAAAAGGCGAAGAAATCACAAAAACAGCAACTGGAACAAAAATGAGGACAACTAAGGGGGTGTATGATGACAGATTCAAAGTAACTCCTAGACCTCAATATAAAAAAGACGCTGCAAATATAAAGACCGTTTTGCCGGGCCGCCTTGTATCCAAACAGAAGTTTATCGACGTATTTAACGAGATTTACTCACAAAACCATGATGCTAATGGAGATCTCTTTATGTCAGATGGTGCGTTTACGGAAACATATCATTTTCCATATGAAATACGCCCAACAGTATTCTATCGTCAGACAAACGTATCAAGCTATGATAGAGCGATTGCTAAAATGACTCTGACGATAAAAAAGGCTGACGGAAGTATTGTTAATAAGGACATGCCAGAAACGGAACTCAGAGAGTATGCTAGTAAAATTTCACTCACAGATTATATGGAGTCTGGTGATCGAATTACAGACATAAGAATTGAATGGAGCAAATTTAAACACTCAGCAAGTTCATCAGATGATCCGATTACATTTGATTATATGGTTAGCCGTGATCATGAAGATGGAAGCCCACTTGTAAAGGATCAATTAATCAAAATAGGGTATGAGGCAGAGCATCAGAAAAAAGATGGAAGCTCGTATACATATAGCACAAATTCAGATACAGATTACCTTTACGTAAAGGTCGGTGAAGAAAAGTGCAATGAATTTATAGCACAAGGACAGATAGGAACAAAAGATATCTATACACTTGGCTATAAGACAGATAATGACTTCTTCCGTTACCCGTATGCAGGTGGAGTGATGCTGCGTGGAGATAAAGAAGCGTATAAGTCTGTATATAAGAACCCTGTAATAACTCTCAAGGCAAGCTCTAGCAACATAAATGGAATGGAAGAGCCTATAAGCTTTATAGGTGGGTTCAGCGTATACAAGAGAATGGTTGGATGGAAGATTGTCTACTCAAGCTATAACAAAACAACAGGTGTGAGCAAAGCAAACCAGGAATATACGATACCAGATTTCAGCGATAATTTTCAAAGGATTACTAAAAAGGACATGGGACTCTCAGATGACGAGTACTTTACATCTGTTAAGTTTAAGCTAGATGGAACCATGACGCTAGATTATATCAAGGACTCAGACTTTATAGAATCTGATAAAATGGTATTTAAACTTTTCTATGTTCTTATTGATATAGAAAGAGATCACTCTTTGTACAGTAACCAAGACATAACAATTCCTGGTGGGGCACTTGGACGTGGACAAATTGATGTAGATGCATTCTTAAAGTATGATAATCCATGCCCAGGCACTGTATATACAAATCCTGACGGAACTAAGGCTAGTGCTTTGAATAATAACGGCATACAACTTATGTTTGCAAACAAGGGACAGAGCTGGGTAGTTAAGCACAGAGGCTTCAAATCTGACAACAGAACTGTTACAACTTATCAAGGAAGTACTGTAACAGCAGAACAAAGTGAGCTTTATGATTCGTTTGGTATGTTCGGTGAAAACGGTGGTGCTTTCAATGGTGAATTTGAATTCAGACGTGATGATGTAAATAGTGGAGAGTCAATGGCCAATTCGTCGGCTAAACTCGATGCTCCAGAAGCAGTATATATAGAAATCACCGACCCTGAATTTGATGTCGCATCAGTTCAAGCAGCTGATTTTGCTGCAGATATACAGCGTTTCCAGCATCCAATAAAGGATAATGAGGTGTCTGTAATAAATGTAAATGGAAAGAGATACCTAAAGGTTTCTAGTGGAAATAATCCAGGGCATTTTAACGATTTAGGTATATCTAACTATAAATCTTTTGCGGAGTACTCACTAGCAAAGATAAAGCTTCAAGCATGGAATGGGGCAACACTTGGAACGCATCATCCATTAGGCAAGGTTTATTATGATATATCAAATTTGCAAACAAAGTATGATGGTTCGGCTGCATCAGGCAATATCAAATACACATTTGATGGTGCGGTTCCAGACACAGACAATATTAGAGGAACAGGTGATACGACAACTCCAACGCTTTTCGAAGTAGGAAGTATGAATGACTTTACAGTCAATGTTTTGCAACATGTTTTCAACGGAGTACAGCTATATCCTGGAAAAAACAATATTGTTGACAGGCAAAAGCCTACTTCGTTCTTCTCGCATGAGAAAAATTCTTTGCTTGTTAGTGAACAAATCAATATTCCAGGTACGACAACAAATGCAGATGTTATCATAAAGATGCCAGAGAAAGGTGAAACGGTTTCTGTTTCAAGATATGATTCGGAGGGACACGTAACAAACGATACAAAAACAAACGAATACACAATCAATCTTAAAGATAAAGCGGTAACCCATCAAATTTCCGGAAATTCTGCTGGAGATACTCTGACATATTCGTATAGTATGGATGGTACTACATTCGTACCCGAAAGTGCGATAACATCGACAGATGACCTAAAAAATTACAGATATATTAAATTAAGTTTCACACATCAGGCCACCCCTGGAAACGATGTAAACATAGAGGTTCGCATACCAGTAGAGGCAAATGAAGAGGCTGCGAAGAAAGAGGACCTCCATGCCTATGTTACAGGTGACTACCATTTTAAGGCCGGATCTGAGACAACAAATTCAAAGTGTTCAACAGCAGAATTTGATTTTAAAGCATACACGGTAAATGGAACACTATGGAAGGACAAGAATGAGGATGGAGTCTTTGATGAAAACTCTCCTGTAGCTGCAGATAGTGGTATCGTTGTAAAATTGAAAGACTCTAGTGGTAACGAAATTGGAACTACAGCAAATCCGGAAATCGGAAAAATAAATGAAGATGGTACATTTTCTATAAGAACAAATCATCTCGATTCAAGCTATACGGTTTCATTGCAGCTGCCAGACGGACTGAAGGTAACAAAGAACACTGGAACTACAGATCCAACAAGCTCGGGTACGGATTCAGATTTTGATAGGAACACTTTAACAACACAAGCCTTTAGTGGTTTTGATGTATCAGGAACAGCAAATAACATATCAGCAGGAATTATAAATTTACCTAAGCTTCCTACTGACGATCAGTTTGTACATGTTACAGATGGACGTCAAAAGCTTGATGTTAAAGCAATAAGCGATAATCCTGATAATATGAATCCAGCAATCGTATTTACAGCATTAACTAATCCAGCAATGGATATAGATACAGATGGATTTGTTACACCAAAGAAAACTGGTGCTGTAGAACACTTACAGATGAAGACTAGCAATACATTAGGGGATACGGTTACAGGCGAATTAAGAGTTTTTGTATATTCAAATGTAATATACAAAAACGATGAATCAAATGTAAATGGCAATGCTCCGGTTGATTCGAAAAAATACTATCCTAGTGCTTCAGAAGATACAGATAAGGTTACAGTGATGAATGCGGGCACGCTTAAGAAATCAGGTTACCAATTAGTAGGCTGGAAAGATGAGAGTGGAAAAGTATATAAGCCAGGCGATAAATTTGCAACAGGGGATGTAAAAACGGATACAGTCCTAACAGCAGTATGGGAAAAAATTCCTCTTAGCAAAATAGCAAAGGCAAATAATAAACCTAATACAGGTGATACAAATAGCCAGGTAATATACTTAGCGATTATGATATCAGCTGCAGCCTTAATACTGGCTTCCTACAAGTGCTCCAAAAAATAGACTGGTTGCACATGAAATCAGCTGAATTTTATAATTAAGTTGTAAGATGAAAATTACAACTTAATTTTTTTGTTGAAAAAACAATGCTTAAGGAGTTTTTTAAAAACAAAAAAGGCAAACATATTAAGAATGAAATTGCTAATAATAGTTGTGATTATCTCTTACTTGGACAAATGTCCACTATTAGATATATATATAGATATTTACTATAAAGAAAGAAGATTACTATCTATATAGTAAATAAGTAAGGAGATTTTAAAATGCGTGCAACTTCATGGGGATTAGTAAAAAGAAAAAAGTTAAAGCTATTAATTGATGAAGGATATAATGCAAAGCATATATCCGAAATCCTGGATATTTCATATCAAGCAATTCTGAATGAAATCAGGAGAGGAACAACTGCGGATGAATATAGAGAAAAAAGATGGGTTAAGTATTCTGTTGAAAGAGCTGCTTACACCGAAGTCAAAGATCTATTTGGAGATGATGTTCTAGAAATTGTAAAAAACTTTGAGGAATAAATATGGAAAATAAAAAATACTTTTATTTTAGGTTTGTGGATAGTTTTTTTGACGAAGAAGTGATTTTTAATATGGAACAATTTCCAATATACGGCGATAAGCTAATTGTTACTCTTTTAAAGCTTTATGTATATGCAACAAAAAATCATGGATACATAAGAATTGAAAAGACCTTGCCTGAAGATACATATGTGATGAAACTTGCAAAACTTTGCAGGGTAGATAGTCAATTTATGGCAACAGCATGTGCATACTATCAAAAAAATAATCTGATGGAAGTTTTTGATAATGAAGATGTTCAATCAATCATATGTAGTTTTCCTTACGTAGCGAATAACACTGGTAAGTCGAGTAAAGATGCTGACAGAAAACGAAAAGAGAGAGAGCTTGAACATAACGAAGTATTAACTCTTGAGCATGATGATGTAAAGCTGCTTGACGAGTTAAGTTTATCTAAAGATAAAAATACTATCAAGTTTGGTGAATTTAAAAATGTTGAGCTTACTGAACAAGAGTATGAGCAGTTTTGCAACACATATGAGAACGCAGAAGTAATAATAAACAGAATGTCTACATATATGTATGCAAATAATAAAGTCTATGATAAAGAAGCTCATTTTAAAAAACTACACTGGTTTGCAAACTTTAATAATTTAGGAATCTTAAAAAGAAAAGAAACAAAGGAAGATAAACAAATAAAAAAAGAAAGATATCTTGCGTGCAAAAATAATGCAGAAAAAGGAATCCCAGTCGCAACAGAGGATAAGCATTATTTAACAGAAAATGAGATAAGTGAATTAAATGAAATCGCACTTAATGTTATTAAGAAGAAAGGTTTTGAAAGTTAGTAATGGCTGGCAAGGTAGAAAATCTGAAGATAAGGCTAACTGTTTGAAAGGATAAAAAGGTGAAAGATGAAAAGTTATTATCAACAGAGAAAAGGTGGCTTTAAACTGCACCAACGTGTATACGAGAAAACAATAAAGGATATACAACTTTACTATCTATGTCAAAGTAAAATAAATTTACTTGAAGAAAAAAGTGATTTAAAGATTACGCAAAATGATGTAGATAATGCGATGATATCAGCAAAATATAAAAATGCTGTTGATGTTGCTCTAGAAAAATATGTAATTAAAGAATATCGTGATGCTGTATTTGAACACATAGTAAATAGAACAGAATATAGCGTGTTAGAAGAAATATATTATCTTTCTACACCTTCAATGAAAAAATGGGTGCAAAGATTTGTATATGGAGTTGCCAAAGAATTAGGCGAGGATTTTGAATAAATTAAGGAGATTAGAATTATGTGCAAGATTATAACTATAGCAAACCAAAAAGGTGGTGTAGGCAAAACAACTACAACATTTAACTTTGCAGCTGAGCTTGCTGTTAGAAATAATAAGGTTCTTTTGATAGATTTTGATAGCCAGGGAAACTTAACTAAAAACAGTGGAATAGCTAAGGGTCAAAACATTGATGATATGGAGATGACAATTGCAAGGGTTATAAATACATACATTAATGATTGTGAAGAAGAACCTGTAATATATAAGATTAACGAACGACTTGATATTATTCCTTGCAATATAGATATGGCTAAAACAAAGATGAAACTTAATATATCTATAGCTAGGGAAATGTACTTAAAACGTATACTTGAAAGTTTAAAAAATAAGTATGACTATATACTTATAGATACAGCTCCATCCTTAGATGTTGATCTTATAAATGCTTTTGTGGCAAGTGATGAGGTAATAATAACAGCAACACCGGATGCGTTTTCAGCAAGTGGAACTAAAGCTCTATTCAAGACTTATATGCAAACAAAGAAGAATTTTAACAAAGAGCTTAGTATTGCGGGTGTGTTAATAACAGGAGTAGATGTAAGAACCAATTTCGCAAAAGATATGATTCAAATAATAAGATCGTCTTGGGGCGAAGGAATAAAAGTCTTTAATAATGTAATACCTCTATCTGTTAAGGTAAAAGAAAGTCAAGCAGTAGGCAAATCTATAGCTGAGTATGATAAAAATAACAAAGCTGCTATAGCATATTCTTTTTTTACCGATGAATACTTAAAGTTAATGAAATGATTTAAAGGAGTTTAAGGATGGCAAAGTATAATTTAGAAAATCTTCAAGATATAGTTAAAATCGAACCTAACGAAATAACAGATATTTTTGGAGAAAATAAAGGAAGTAATATTAACTTTGAAGAAGAACTTGAAAAGCGTGGTGGAAAATATATTGTTGATGTAGAAGTTAAAAGGCTTAAAGATAATCCAAATAATAAGTTTCATAAAATTGATGGAGAAAAATGGGAGGTTTTTGTTGCATCTATAAAAGAATATGGAATAATGCAGCCAATCATTGTTAGACCAGTTGGAAGAGAAAATAGACTTGATACACTTGAAATAATAGCAGGACATAATAGAGTTCGAGCTGCAAAGGAAGTAGGGTTAGATAGAGTTCCAGCTATAATCTCAGATGCAGATGATGTTGATGCAAGTGTTATCATAGGTATAACAAATAATCAGCGTGAAAATACTACAGATCTTGAGTGGGGATGGGCATATAGAAATACATATGAAACTATTAAAAAACCTTCGGGTGAAAGAACTGATTTAACCTCTCCCCTTTCAGGGGATAGGTCAATCCGCCTAACTACAGAGCAACTTGTAGCAAAAAAATATGGGGTTGGAAAGAATACTATATATAGAAAAATGAGGCTTACATATTTAGAACAACAGCTTTTGCAGCTGTATGAATCAAAGAAAATAACTCAAGATATTGCGATAGAATTATCATACTTATCAAGTGTTGAACAAATTAATATTGCAAGTCTTAATGCTGATGGAATGAAGCTTACGCTTGATATAGCTAAAAAATTTAGACAGCTATCAAAAGATGGAGAATTAAATATTGACAATATAAAGGAAATATGGGAGAGTGAAGGAGAACAAGAAATAAAGAAAGTTAGACCTAAAAAGTATATGATTGATGAGATCCTGTTCCCAAAATCAGTAAAAAAAAGCGAAAGAGAAAATTATATAAAAAAAGCATTACAATATATTATAGATAATGATATTAATGTCTAATGCAGAAAAATATTTTATAAAAGTATCCGCAGCGAAATTTTACATGTGATATTATGGTAATATCAAAATAGAAAAGAAAACTAAACTGAATAGTAAGACAATATATAGTTAAAGGATTGGTTCGATGAATAAGTTTTTTGATTTAGACAACAGAAAGAAGTTAGAGTTTTTGTTATCAGATGGATTTTCGCTCACAATAATTCAAAAAAAATTAGATGTTACAAGAAGCATGCTTTATACAGAGATTAAAAAAGGACTTACTGCAGAAGAATATAAATATCGTAGATATGTAAAGTATAATCCAATCAGAGCTATTATAGCTGATATAGAAATAGCTGTAGGAAAAGATAGTTGGAACGAGGTAAAAAACTCTTATTCAAAGAGAAAATATAATAAAAAGAAGTAAATATATGTATTTTGAAAGGATGCTATTATGAAGATTAAGAAAAAAGAACTTATAATAGGCATAGTTGCTATCGTCTTAATAGCAGCTATCGGTATAGCATATGGAATAAGCAAGCAAGGCAGTACAACTGATAAGCCAAAGAAAATCGAGAAGATATCAAAGAAAGAAGACAAAAAGAAAGTAAAGACAACAGGAGTTAAGCCAGGCAAGGCTGAAGATAAAAAAACAGACGCTAAGAGCGATGTCAGGGCTGAAGATGATAAAAAGGAAGAGAGTGTAGATAAAGCCGCTAAAAGTGAAAATAACAGCACTAAAACATCATCAAATTCAAAGCCGAGTACGCATAATGCAAGCACACCGTCACATAGCATTTCATCAGACTCAGGTTCAGCTCCGGCACCTAAGCCTAAACGCTGGGTAGTAGATAAGCCTGCGTGGGATGAGGAAGTCAGACAACCTGTTTATGTGAATACATGGTGGTGTAGGTTAGAAGATGGCACAATGCTTACATTTTATTCAGAACAGGAAGCCTATAACTACTATATGAATAATTTTTGCTCATGGGGAACCGGAGATAGAGTTCCGGATCCAAGTGGAGCAACTGAAGTAGTTGGATATATACACCACGATGAAGTAGGACATTGGGAGTAGATTAAACATAATAATACACATGGAAAGAGCATTAAATATGCTCTTTTTTTATACAGTGAAAGGGGAAATTGTGATGTTAAGGTTTGTTCCACCGTAAATATGAAATTTCAATATATCAGTTATATTAACGCAACTAAGAAGTGGAAAGGAAAGAAATGAAGAAAAGAATAAAACAAATACTTATAGGTAGTATAATGGCGATAATAACACTTTTGCCTATTATATCAAATGCAGCAACAGTACGCACTGGCAGTACAACTGGAGCAAATTTTTCAGCGACTGGAACATATGGTGGTTATACCGTTACATCACAATCACTTGTTAATTTACACATAGCAAGTGATACAAGCGAAAATATATGGTGTTTAAATCCACACGCAGATATTTTACACGATGAAAAAACGGTTATGCCAATTCAAAACTATGTAAATTTATCACAAAGAGAAATAAATTACATAGCATCTGGTATAGATTTTATCATGAATAGATCTGGCATTGCTGATTATAATACAAGAGCTGCAATAGGACAGGTGTGGATATGGCTTCAGATGTCAAGTAGAACCTATTACACACTTAATAACTATAATTTTACTGGAACTGGTTCTGGAGCTTTTGCAGGAGTTAAAGCTCAAGCTGATGCTTGGGCATCATCACACGCAGATTCAGCGATTGGTCAAGGATGGGTATATGTTGGTGCAAATGATGGATTTGCAGTAGATAGAAGCAAAGGACAAATTACAGCAAGATTTTCGGTGAGCTATAATGGAAATCTCACCTTACTAAAGGAAACTTTAAATAATAAACACTTAACCGATTTATGTCCAGAAAATTATTCTTTGGCTGGAGCAACATACAGAGTTTCAGGAAGCCCTAATATGGATCAAAATGCAGGTGAGCTTGTAGTTAATGCTGATGGAACATCTAATACGATATCTTTGCCATCGGGCACTTATTATGTAAAAGAGATTGTTGCCCCTAAAGGATATAGGCTTGATACAAAAGTTTACACTATAAATGTAACAAGCGGACAAACATCAACATTAAGAGTTAGCGATGAACCAATTTTTGATCCTCTTTCGCTTAGAGTGCAAAAAAAAGCAATAGAAAAAACTGACAAAAATCTAAGCCTAGAAGGTGCTGAATATACTGTTAAATACTACAAAGAAAAAACAAATGATCTAACCGGCTTAATACCATTTAGAACATGGGTATTCACAACAAAAAAGCTTGGAAATGACTTTATTGGGTTTAAAATTGATGATCAATATAAAATTGGTGGAGATGAGCTATTTAAAAATGAAAATGGTATTCCTGTAGGTTTGGCAGGCACATATACCGTTGAGGAAACAAAAGCTCCTAATGGCTATGTAAAAACAGACGGCATAATTTCTACACAAATCATAGATAGTGATCATCACGGACAAGCAATAAATGTACTTAAAGATGTTGTAGATGAGGAAAAAGTAATAACTGTAGAAGTCGATAAGGTTAGTGAGGAAAAGACTGGAGTAAAAACAAAAATTAGTGGAGCTACAATGCAACTAAAAAAGGCTGATGGTACTGTTGTTGAAACTTGGACAACAGAAAAAGATAAGAGTAAAACATTCAAGGGACTTCCAGCAGGCAAATACATTTTACACGAAAAGAAAGCACCTGATGGCTACGTAACTGCAAAGGATATTGAATTTGAAGTGCTTGCCGTTAGCGAAGTACAGAAGGTTGAAATGATAGATGAAATTACAAAAACAGAATTTACTAAGACTGATGCTAAGACAGGGAAGCTGCTTAAAGGAGCAACAATGCAGATACTTGATGAAAAGGGAAAGGTAGTAAAAGAGTGGGTATCTGAAGATAAACCAGCTAAGTTTGAAAAGCTTCCAGTAGGCAAGTATATACTACACGAAGCAAAAGCACCGAAAGGCTATGAACTTGCAAAGGACATTGAATTTGAAGTAAAGGATACCACAGACGTACAAGCTTTTACAATGGCTGATAAAACTAAAGTTGGTAAGGTTGTTTTCTTTAAACCAAACAATGTGAATACGGGAGATCACAGTAATATATATATGTTTAGCTTAAGCTTTATATTTGCAATTGCCTTAACTATTTTTATGGCAGTGGCAAAAAAAGAAAAAGGTAGAAATAAATAATAGTTTTAGCATTTAAGCAAGAGGAAGGATGTGTAACCCTTCCTCTTTTTTAGAAAGGATTAACGATGGAGATAACTATAAAAGATATAAAAGAACTAAAAACCATAGTGGAAAATATGAAAGAAAACGAAGTAATAAGTGTTGAGCTAAGCAATGGTGACAGCGATGAAAGAGAAAAATAAATTGAATGTTGTAAGAGTTAAACTGGTTGAGGACATTCCGCTTTATAGTGATGAAATAGTAGGATGTGCTGATGATGCAGTAGACATTTTAAAGAAAGAATTAAGCACTTATGATCGAGAGGTATTTGGAATAATTAATCTTAATACAAAAGGTAAGGTATTGAATTTCAATATTGTAAGTGTTGGAACATTAAATGGTTCTGCTGCTCATCCAAGAGAAACTTTTAAAACAGCTATTTTATCAAATGCAGCATCTTTTATTGCTATACATAATCATCCTAGTGGTTTTCCAAGTCCTAGTCCAGAGGATTTGTTAACAACGCAGCGACTATATGAAGCTGGGGAACTTATAGGAATAGAGATGTTAGATCATATTATAGTAGCAGAAAATAAAATCTTTAGTTTTGCAGAAAATAATCTTTTAGGAAAAACATTTAAGGAAGCTAAGCTAATGTTAGGGATGAATGATAATACCATAGATTATAGAAAAAATAATTTTAGAAATAATGGTACTACGTATACCGTTATTGCAAGAAATAATAATGATGCTCTGCTACAAAATCAAAGTACAAATGCGTATGTCATAGCCAAATCAATTAACCCTGTGAATAACGAATGGGATCAGGGCAAGTATTATGGAAATACTGAGAAGGATTTAGCTATAGCATCTTTCGATTTTGCACTAGAAACAGACAAAACTTTTGCAGAAAATATTTTAGCAAGAATATCTTACCAAGAACTTTTTTATGGAGTTGCAAATATAGAAAATGAAAGATGGTGTGAATTGACTGAAGAACAAAAAGAAGCTGTTTATGAAAAATACATCTATAGTGATAAATACACATCTATACTAGATCAATATCTTCTTGAGCAGCTAGAGGAGTATATAGAAGATGCTCTTGATTCTGTGAATACCACATCAAATGAAAAATCTAAAGGCTTAAATCCCATTGAAAAAGCTATGGAAATCGCTAGAGATAAGACAGCACCTAAAGAAATAGATAATGAAGGTTTTGATTTTGAGCTATAAAAAGAGGTGATTAGGATGAATGATAAGATTTTAGTTTTTATAGACGATGAAACTATTTCGCAAGATGAACTTTTAGAGGGTGATGCGAATGAAGAAAACGAATGAGTTTAGAGATTTAGTTGCTAAAGAATTTATACGCTGCGTGAATGAAAGCCCAAGAGAATGGAAACAAGGGTGGTTTACAGGCAAGTCAGGACGTGCAAGAAATGCAGCTACTGACAAACCATACAAAGGAATCAATCTTTTTTATCTAAAGATGGTAGAAATGCAACTTGGCTTTGACGATAATAGGTGGGCAACTTTTAAGCAAATCAAGGATAAAGGTTGGAAGCTTCAAAAAGGAAGCAAGGGATACAAGGTTGAATATTGGTTCCCTTTAAAATTTGATAGTAAAACAGGCAGAAGAAAAGCTATAACATGGAATGAATATGCTCAGCTTGAAGATGATGAAAAGAAAGATTGTACATTGCAGTGCAAGTATTTCACTGTTTTTAACGCAAGCCAAATCGAAGGTATTCCTGAAATCAAACAAGTTCATAATGATATCTCAGAAAGCGAAGTTGTGGAAAAAATTTCTAAAGGACTTGGTGTTGATATAGAACATTCAGGTGGAGATATGGCATATTATTCTCCTGGTAAAGATAAAATATGCTTGCCTTTAAAAGAAACCTTTTTTGATGATTATGAATATAACTCCACAGCCCTTCACGAACTTGGACATTCAACTGGTGCCGAACATAGACTTAATCGAGATTTGTCAGACAATAACTATGCATATGAAGAACTTGTTGCGGAAATAACAAGTTGCTTTATGGGAGAATATATTTCTGCCGAAATGACAGATTCGCACTTTGAAAATCATAAAGCATATATAGCAAATTGGGCAAATGAAATTAAGGATGATAATGCATATCTTATAAATGCAATTAAAGATGCGGAAGCTGCTGCGGACTATATGATAGAAAAAGGAGAACTTGATCTTGATAAGGACGCTACTATCGAAACGCAAAACAAGTCAATTTATATAGAGCCGTTCCAGGTTGATTTTATAGAAAGCTATGAAAAGTTTGGAGTACGTCTATCCGAAAATCTTGATATTCAGGCACTTGATATAGATGGAGCTTGGGAGACATGGATCACTAAAGATGGTAAATGCATCGGAAATACAGATCAACTTAATATATGGTTTTGTGATAGAAATGTTAGCAATAATCATTATGTAAATCCGAGTGTTAAAGACCTTGAGAATTTATTTAATGAAATAAACTCAAGGCTTCCAAAGGAATCTGAGCTGTCAATTTTAGATTGTGTTGATAAAGAAGATTTGCAGGAATTAGAAGGTGGAAAGTCTTATTTAAAACGAAATGTTAATCTTGAAAAGTTTGTGTCTAAAGAAGAGTTGAATTCAGTAGAAGAAAACATTGTTGAAAACGAAAAAGAGGAAAGTTTTGAAATGTAGGTGAAGGTATGAAAAAAAGACTATTAGTTTTATTTTTTATTGTATTAGCTTTTTCATCGATATGCTATGCAGCAGAGGATGTTAAGCGTGAATACACATTTAAATCTATTGGTAAGGATTTTAAATATGAAAAACATCAAGTAATAAACATTGATGGAGCTAGGTATAAAGTAAACGATATTAAATATGAAGTTATATCTAAAGACACGAAAAAGCTTGTACGTGATTATACAGATCTTAGTAAAAAGGAAGTTCCTAAAACAATTGAAGAAAACGGTAAGAAATATAAACTTGCAAAAACTACATACAAAGAAGTGAAGCAAGATGTTAAACAATCTTTTAGGGGAACCGGAGATTTTGAAGTACCAAAAAGTAAAGAAATAGAAGTGGGTGAAAATAAACAGTTTACTGGTATTTTAAAGAATGTAAATACCAGTTTATCAGATACATTTGATACAAACTTTGAAGTAACAGGAGTTTTTTATGGTGATGAGGACGTACCTGAATATGACTTAAATGGATATAAAATTCCTGCTTCATCTGCTCCAGCATTTACAGGATATCAAAGTGAAGTTCTAAGATATCTTAATCTTGAGCAAGATAGATATATTTTAAACAGTGGTAGTTGGAGCGGCGGATACTATTATACAAATGGTATAACAGCTAGAAATGCTATTTTCAGAGGTGTACAAAAAAGTACAATATATGATGCTACATATGAGATAACCAAATATGATGCAAATAGTATATATGAAAGTAGCGACGAAGATGCAACATATAAAGTTAAGGCTATCGTAAGCTATAAAAAAGTCAGTTTATCTATTTATGAAAAAATATTCATAGGCATCGGGATATTAATTCTCGCAGCACTTGCTGCGTTAATTTTATGGATTATTGCTAAGAGAAAAAAAGAAAACAAGACAGTTAAAGTAAAGGAGAATTAAAAATGGGAAATTTTGCACTTAAGTTAGAGAATTTTGTTTCAAGCGTAGCACCTTTTGTATACGCTATAGTTGCATTTGCATTGTTAGTGCTTGGTATTATGATGATATATCCAAGTGAAAGCAGCAAAGAAAAGGCAAAAAATGCAGTACCGTGGGTAGTAATTGGTAGTGCTGTTGCTATGGGTGCAGTAACGATTGCAAAAGCTATAACAAGTGGATTTTAATAGGAATATAACAATGAGTAATAACAGAGTAAAAATAAGGCTTGAGCGTGCATTATGCACGCTCGATGCTCCGCTCTTCGATGGCGAAATTACATATAATAGATTCTCCCTTCCGAAGGGTTGTACATATGAAGGAAAAAGTTTAGATAATATGTATTTTTATCCATATGTAGCATATGTTGATGATATGGATGAAGGATATTGTGTAGCATCTTTCCCAAGTAAATATAATGTTCAAGTTGTAAATATGAAAAATGAAGATGGTGCATTAGTAAAAAACGAAGTGTATCTTAAAGCAGAAGAACTTAAGGATATAATTGAAAATAGAAATTTAGATTTAAACTGTAATAAAGAAATAGATGCAAATGAAGATTCGAGAAGAATTTCTAAAGAAATAGAGCATGAACAAGAAAATAATGCAGTCCTGGAAAAAGAAGAACTTGAAGAAGAGTTATAGGAGCTGCCATGAAAAAAATATTATATAAACTGTCGTTAAGATATCATTATCCTATGCGTAGTGATAACTTAAATAATGTGATGAAATTAAATAGATTCTTAGCAAATCCGTTAATTATTGCACTCAAGATAATTTTAATGGATGCAGGTATTTTTTTCTTGCTTAATTTTATTGTAAATGTGCTGAAAAATTTAAGGAATTTATATGGTTTAAAGTTTGATATGTACCAGCTTGTTACAGAATATCATTTTAGAGAAGAAGGATTTATAGGTAAAATCTATTTAGCTTTTCTTATTTTTATTGTGGTGTTTAATCTTATATCCATATATAAGACGCTAATTTCTTTTAATTCTAAGGACATAAATAAAGGTACAAGTGGTACATCGAGGTGGACAACTGTACTTGAGCTTGATAAACAATTTAAGGCAGTACCTTTATACCCTTCATCTGTTGAGAATGGAGAAAATAAGACAAATTATTTTGTAGGAAAACCAGGCAGCATAATTTCCAGGTGGAGAGACAACTTATATATAGATACTCAGCTTTGCAACAATTTGTGGCTAGGTACAACAAGATCAGGTAAAGGTGAATTATATGTTTTCCCTACAATCGATGTATGCAGCAGAGCTGAAAAAATAGAAAACAGACCTTCTCTTATATTGTTTGATCCAAAGCTTGAACTATATAAATCAGCAAAAGAGAGATTAGAGAAAAGAGGCTATAAGGTAAGACTGGTAAATTTAGATGATCCAACTAAATCCGCAGGGTATAATCCTTTATACATTGCAACGCAATATTTTAAAAATGGGCAAATAGAAAAAGCACAACAGGCAGCAAAGACTTTTGCCTTTGGTATATATAACAGCAATAACGATATGCAAGAACCTATATGGAAAAATACTGCTACAGACCTTTTTACAGCTCTTATCATAGCAAACATATCAGATTGTCTAAAAATGGATGAGGAGCTAAATAAGAAGCGTAGGGCGGCATTAAAATATAAGCAAGAGAACTTCGAGGAGCTTGAAGATGATGAAGAAGCAAAAAGTCTTGCAATAAAGAGATGGGAAATCTTCAGAAAAAATATAACGGATGATGAGGATCTGTTTATGCGACCTGAAATAACATGTATTCCTGGAGATGTCGAATTTAAGGAAATAAATCTCAATGAAAAAAACATAAACTGTTTCTCTGTAATTAATTTTTTCAAAGAATTGTGTGATAGAGCAGCACTTCAGGCAGACGGAGATAAATCTAAAATGGAAAAAAAGGCAGAAACAATGCTTGACACATATTTTAATCAAAGACCACCGCTTGACTTTGCTGCAAGTCTATATAGTTCTATAAAGAGTGCTGGAGATCGAACTAAAGGCAGTGTATTTATTAATATGCAATCATCTCTGTCAATTTTCCTTTTAAATAATGTTGCAAAGATGACAGCAGAAAATGATATTGACTTTGAAGAAATCGGATATGGAAAGCAGCCTGTTGCTATATTTATGGGAATACCATCTGAGGACAGGAGTAACCACTTTCTTGCTACAACATTTGTAGCACAGGTATATCAGTATCTATTCCAGTTATCAAAGTCAAGAAATGGAAAACTGAGTAGAAATGTAAGATTTATACTAGATGAATTTGGAAATATGCCTAAAATCGAGAATTTTTCAGGCTTTGTTACAGTGTGTCTTGGTATAGGTATGAGCTTTGATATATTTATACAGTCATATAATCAGCTTAAAAATAAGTATGGTGATGAATCCGATACAATAATGGAAAACTGTTCAAACAGAGGATATATACTAAACAATGGCAATGAAAGCACGGAAGAGTTTAGTAAACTTCTTGGTAACAAGACGATGATTGAGGTGCAGCGTTCAGGTACAAGATTTCAAACATCAAAATCATACATGGAAAGTACAAAAGAAGTAAGATTGATGTTGCCTTCAGATCTTCAAGTTCTTAAAGAAGGAGAAACAGTCTTATATAGAGGGGCTAAAAGAACAGATCTTTCAGGTGCTTCCATAAGATCGTATCCAGTCATAAACGAATATCTTGAAGGACTTTATTTTAGAACAAAAATAATAGTATTTTTTAAGGTGATTATTAGGAGACTTCGCAAAGACAGATTATATATAAATGATCTTGAAAGAGAAGCAAAGTTTGCTGAGCAATACGAAAGAGAAAAAAGTAAATTGCAAAGTTATTTAGGCACAGCACTTTTGTATAGATATCAATATATGGCAAGCGATTTTCCTAATCCTACAGAAATTAAATTTGATGATATCTGTAACGAGAGCAGGGAACACATAGACTATTCTAAAAGAGTTAATAATCCTGAAGCTGTTGCAAAATATCTTAGTAAAAAAATCGCTGATGGTGATGAACAATGAGAAAAAAAGGAAAGAAAGAAAAACATAATAAACTTAGAAAAAAACTGGCTTCAGCAATAGTCAGTTTTTTTGTATTCACAGTGTTTTTAAGTGTAAAAGTATATGCTGAAGGTACTGCGGATGAATATATAAACGTATATAAGAATAATGCTGATATCCTTGAAAATAATAGTATCATTTCGAGTGCCATAAGGAGCTTATTATGGTACATAACAAAGGCAATCGTATTTATTGCAGATGCATCCGAAAAGCTTTATGATACAGCTTTTGGTTTTATTGACATTACACTCAATGATAAAGTATCCGCATTTATAGATGCGTTTAAGCCGGTTATAGTAGGCATCATGGCACTATCACTTTTATATCTTGGGTTTGTTTTTATCTTATCACATGATAAAAAGCCGAACTTAGCTATTAATATATGCATATTTGCACTTGTTGTAACCATGGGAACAACGCTTTTTGCAGAACTAAATTCAGGAATTTTAGCATTTAAAACAGGTGTTGATAGCATTACTGATAAGAAAAATAGTAGTCAAGTTTACAAGGTAATTGATGATAATCTTATAGATCTTGTAGATATTGCAAGCCTTGATGGTAGTAAGTTTAAAAGCCTGGTAAAACTTGATTATGCACATGCAAGTAAGAACAGTAAGGATGGTAAAGATACATATTATCATTCAGGAATCAATAGAGAAACATTTTCTCAAATCGACTATAACGAAGTCCTTAATTATGATGGTGCTCAGTTTAATTGGGATACTGCAAGTAAAAAAATTTTGCAGAATAAATTAAATGTTGTTGTTCCAGGGAAAAAATTCACAACAAGAGAAGTATATAACGGATTTGGTTGGAATAGCGGTGACGATGCAGATATGGGAAATGAATTTTATTATAGATACAAATTTCATTTTCTAAATGCCTGGATTAGTCTAGCAGCATTAATAATCATATATATCACGATGTCATATAAATGTGTAAGAGTAGAGTTTGAGTTAGTTGTTGCAAGGCTACTTGCATTTTTATATAGTGCAGAACTTTCAGGTGGCGAAAAAATTAAGAAAATCCTTGTCTTTATAAGAGACAGCTATATCTTACTTTGTATTACAGTAATTTGTATAAAAGTATATGGTATTATGACTGGTATTATACACAGTCGAATAGATAATGGTTTTGTAGAAGCAGTCTTTGTTTTATTTACAGCTTTCGCAGTCATTGATGGACCAAATCTTGTAGAGAGATTGCTAGGACTTGATGCAGGTTTAAAATCGAGTGCAGCAAGGCTTCTTGCAGCATATGGAGCTGCAAAAGGTGCAGCAAAGGGTGTAAGAAGTGGAGCAAAGGGTGCGTCACAGAAAATCTTTGGAACTAAATCAGCTCCACCGATGCCTAATGATGGGAAAAGACATGGCGGCATTATTGATAAGCTAAATGGAAAAGAAAAAGAAGCTAAGGAAATCGGTAAAAAAGAATGGCAGGATAGAAAAAATAAAGGCTCAAATGTAAGCAGTAGTTCTGCAAGCACAGGAAATAGTGATGGAGAACAACCTGGTAAGTCAAGCGGAGATAATAATCCAGGAAATGCAGGAGAAAAGCCCGATGTTAACAACTCTAAAAGCAGTAGCTTTATGAATAGTAAAGACAAACATAGTGGCTCAAATGCAGGTTCATTTATGAATAATAAACGACAAGAACCTAGAAGCACAATGCCACAAAAATCTATAAAAAACCACAGCAAATATATGGACAAAAATAGTACAAGAGGTGATAAATAATGAATAATGAAGTTATCATAACTGAAACATTAGAAAGTAGGAGTTCAGTTTTTTTAAATTACGATGCTTTTGACTTTCTTTTTATGGTGCTTTGGATGGGTGCTGCTTTTGTACTTATGAAAAATGTACATGAAAGCTTGAGCGTGATTTATATGATTTTTTCGTTTCTTACAGGATTATTCTTATGCACTAAAAGTACGATGAATTCTAAAAGAAAAAACTATGAGAGTTTGTATTTTATACTAACAAAAGACTTAAGAGTATTTAGACCTTTTTTAGATATGGGAGAAGATGATGAAGAAGAAAAAAGATAAGGATAATGTAAAAAAGGGTGGCGAAAAAATATATACCAACCTAGAAATTTTGAAAATAAGAAGATACGATGAAGAAAAGAAATGCTTTGAGATGGATGATGGCAGCAGTCTTGATCTACTTGAAATAATTCCAAGGGATAGAGATAATGCAAGTGACGACGACGTTAGGCTTGATATGTACAGAATGATGAGGTTTTACAGGCTTTTTAGTTCTGATATTAAGATATTGTCACTTAATTTTCCAATATCAACATCAGGACAGCAAGATGCATTAAGGCGAGCAATTAAGGCTACAAGCAGTCCAGTGAGAATAAAATGGATGGAGAGAGAAATAGAAGAGCTTATATTACTTGATGAAAATATACAGAGAAGAGAATATTACTTAATGTATTTTGCAAATAACGAAGATACATTTGAACGTAATAGAAGTGATCTTTTAACTTTAGTTGGAACAGGGAAAAATAAGCTTGTTAGAGAAATGGGAAAGGGTAAAAAAATCCAGGTTGTAAGGAAATTAAACAATATGAATATGCTTATTATACCAGGAGAATTTGAGGAGGACAGTGATGAAAAGTACGAATAAAAAAATGCTGAAGTCCGGGAATATAGATGTAGAGCTTTTTGAATACATTCAGCCTTTAGGTGGGATTACTTTTAAAGAGCCGGATTATATAAATACTGGTGATGGGTATGTTAAGGTGATACATGTTTGTCAGCTACCAAAAAGTATAAGTGATTTTTGGCTTGATAAAATCTTTAATATCGATGGTACTGTTGTAACAATGGATATACACACCAAAGATGTTAATGAGGTAAAGAAAAATATAAAGAAATCACTTAAAGAGGAAAAATCAAGAGGAAAAACTACGAGAGATGAGCTTGAAGGTGATGATGCCTTTATGCGAGCAGAAGAACTTAAAAATATATATCATGAGTTGACCCGCTTTGGTGAAATAATAAAAATGGTTGATTTTAGAATATATGTAATGGGGAGAAATCTTGTTGAACTTGAAGAACGCTGCGAAACTATACTGAAGTCACTTGAGGGAGATTCTTATTTAAGCACAACTTTTTTAAACGAAACTAAAAGAGAGTGGCAGAGCATGTTTGAAAGTTATAAAACGCAGCATAGCAAGCCATTTTCTTTTAAACCTCATCCGCTAACAACGGAAGCTCTTGCGATTGGTAATCCATTTAAATATAGTGAACTTATAGATCCATACGGAACGCTTTTAGGATTTAGTGATGTTGAAGGTGCAGTTATCTTTGATGAGTTTACAAACACTAAAACGAGAAATCATTATAATACTTTATGTTGTGGAAATATGGGATCAGGAAAATCTACATTCTTGAAAAAGCGTTTTAAAGCAAATGCAGCAAAAGGTAACTTTTTAAGAGTTTTTGATGTAACTGGAGAGTTTACAAATCTAACAAAGGAATTTGGTGGCAAAGTGCTAAAATGCAATGGAGAAAGTGGAATACTTAATCCGCTTGAAATTCTTCGTGCAGGAGAGGATGAATATAGTTCATATGCAAGGCACATAACAAAGGTTTCAGCTTTTTTTATGTGTATAATGCCTACCATGACGGATAAAGAAATAATAAATATACAAAACTACTTAAGGGAATTCTATCAAAGATTAGGTCTAACGCCTGATGGCAATAGAGTTATAACAGGTCGAAGGGCAGCAGATTATCCAAAGCTTTCGGAATTCAAAGCATTTCTAGAAATGGAACTAGAAAAAAAGAAAGCAATCGAAACGGATAATGCAATTCAAGAAGAACTTGTTAAAGCAGAAGCATTAGAATTAAATTCTCTTCTAAAAATAGTTAAAAATCTTGTTTCTAACTACGGACAGATGTTCGATGGACATACAAGTGTGGATAATATTATAGATGAAAAAATAGTAACATTTGACATATCAGAGATTAAAGATCTTGGTAATGTATTTGTAGCACAGATGTTTAACATGGTAAGCCTTTGTTGGGATAACGCTATAAACAACGGAGTTGTTATGAAAGAAATGTGGGAAAAGGGAGCTATTGATATCCGTGATGTTACAAGATTTTTAATACTTATAGATGAAAGTCATCGATGGGTTAATACTAAAATGCCGATGCTTCTTGACTTGCTAATAAAATATCTAAGAGAAGCAAGAAAATACTTTGCAGGTATCACATTCGCATCACAATCTGTAAGAGATTTTATGCCGGAAGGAATACAAAATCAAAATGTAGATTTGATTAAGACTTTGTTTGAATTAACACAATATAAATTTATGTTTAATCAGGATGCATCAGCAACAAAAATAATAGGCGAAGTCTTTAATAATGCATTAACTCAAACGCAAATTGATATTATACCAACCTTGGAAAAGGGAGACACCATTCTATCAATAGCTGGAGATAGAAGCATAAAATTTAAGGTTTGGCTATCAAAGGAATATGAAGAAACTCTATTTGCCGGAGGTATGTAAAATGCTAAAAGAGGCAAAAAGAGCCATTGTGATTAGTATTGCTATAAGTATCGTATCTATAATCCTTATAGTAGCTGTCATTATATCATCTGTTGCAATGCAGCTTCTTGCTCTTAATAAAAGCAAGGATAACGATATTGATATGAGCCTTTTTAATTTGCCTGCTTGCATTACTGAGGATATTATACGTGCAGCTGTTTTAAGCTATGAAAAATATGGAGTTCCGGCAAGTATAACTATTGCACAGATTCTAGTTGAGAGTGGCACGGAATTTAGTGAACTTGCGACAAGAGATAAAAATCTTTTTGGTGTAAAATTCTTTGGAAATGGAATAGAAGGAGTAGATTTCAACTATTGGAAAACCAGGGAAGAAAACAGTCATGGTAGTTATTACATAAGAGCTAAATTCAGGAAATATAAAAGTTATGCAGAAAGTATTGATGCACATGGCGAGCTTTTGGCTCAACCAATGTATAAAAATAGAGTAAAAGATTTAAAATCGCCTGATGCATGGGCAGATGCTCTTCAAGGAAAGTATGCAACAGCACACAACTATGCAAGTACCTTAAAAAAAATAATGCAGCAATACAATTTATACCAGTTTGATGGTGTTAAATCAAAAAACTTAAAAAGTCTTGGTAATGTAAACAATATTGGTGCAGCGAAAAAGGCAAGTTCAGCTCAAGCTGCAATCGTAACAGCTGCACTTTCATCTCCCGATCCGTTTAATCATGGCTATCGAAATCTCTGTGAGGGATGGGTATGTGATACATATAGAAAAGCAGGGTTACATTACTCAGCTTCTTGCTGTGCAAGTCATGCAAGAGAGCGTTTTGCTATAAAAACAGGAAAGATTCCAATAGGTGCAGTTATTTACAGTAGTAAAGGATATAAATCAGGTGTTCGCTGCTCTTGTGGTCGTGATGCAGGACATGTTGCTATATATATTGGTGATGGAAAGGTTGCAGGAAGTCAAACTCCATATATAATGGATATAAACGATTGGATTGCACTTTGTGGCTATGGCGGTTATAGTTTTAATGATAATAATATAAAAGTAAAAAATTAGGAGCAGAAAAAGTTCTAGGCTGAGTTATTTGCTTTACGTAGAAAGGAAAAGAGAGATGGATAAGAAGAAAATTGGAATGGTACTGGTTCTTGTTGGTTTTTTTATAATAGGCTTTCTTGTTAAAACCGTTTTCTTTAGTGATAATGGCGATGCAGCAAAGAAAATTCCTGAAAAAAACAAAACAAAAATCGAGCGTCAGGTTGTAAGCCCGGATGAAAAAGATGGAGAGCTGCCAGGACAATCAAAAGATAATCCGAATATCGAAAGTATTGACAAAAGTCTTGGGTTAAAACTCCCAAATGAAATTTTAAAAATACTTCCAAAAGGGTTTGAAAAATCATTTAGAGAATTTATGGATGAATCAAATTTGTGGACTGAAGGTACTACAGGTACATCTGATGGATATTTAATAAGAGATATAAATAATGACGGATGGGAATTTAATATTTTGTTAAATAACTATGGTAAGACAGTTATTACTGTCAAAATTGATAAAAACGGAAATATACAATATTTATATAGGTAATATAATATAACAAGGCTTTAAAAAATCGCTTAAAACTGATTTTAAAGCCTTGTTTTTTCGGAGAAAATGAGATGAATAGAAAATGTTATTTAAAGGCAAGCGAAATTAAAAAGGAGCTAATTAAGGAAAAGCTCAGGAGAAAATATATGCTTGTATTTGCTCAAGATAGAGCTAGTGCAGATATATTTGTGATTTTGGAAGAAGAGGATGGACTTACTGAAGAACAGAAAAATGATATAGATTATGCAAATACATTTGGTATAGATGTAAGGGTGATTGATGCTGCACTTATTGATAGTGTTGATGACCCTTTATTATTAAAAGATGCTTTGATAGCAAAAGAAGTGGCATATACAAACGATGAATTGGAATATGGACTGGAGATATAGCTATGTTTGATACCTTTAAAGAAAGAGTTAATAAACTCAGAAAGAGAAGATACAAAAGTTATAATAAGCGAATGAAATATTTTATGGTGGTTTTCATAGTCGGGTATGCTATTTTTTTTACGTCACAACTTTGGTTACCACCTACATATGTAGGTGTACCTGTCACAAAAGTAGGTGGCAGCATAAGTGCTAATAATCGACAAGTAAAGGTAGATAGTATTGACTACTCTAAAAAAGACAGAGTGATCGAAGTGATACTAGAAATTGACAACTTATCAATTGATGGAGTTAATAGCTATAATTTTAAAGCAAAGGATAGACGAGGTAACCTTAAGACAGAAGTGGTTTCGGAATCTAATAAGTTTGTTGTGTTGCATATAAATAAAGTTAGTAGAAGATGGACAGAAATTGGCATTGTTATAAGTTTGAAACCTGAAGATGAAAAGAAGAATACAGATTTTGACCCTATGAGAGTTTATATATCTAATAAAATTGCTAAAAATGTAGACACTATAGATATTAAAAGTGATGAAGGATATGTAAGGCTTGCTAAAAAAAGACAAATAGAGGGAGTTGAAGAGCAAATCACAGAACTTAAGCATATCATTAGTAAAAATAACAAAGATATAAAGTCTATTAAGGGAAAAATTAGTGAGTTAAAAAAGGAAAAGGAAGTTCAGACAGTTAAGGAAAAACAAGTGACGGACACAAATATAAATGAACTTGAGCTAAAGAAAAACGAACTATCATTAAAAAATAAAGATGCTAAAAATGATATAGCAGATTTACAAGAAAAAATAAAGGTACTAAACGGTGAATAAAATGAAGGTGAGTATTGATGCAATCAAGGAAAATAATAGCATACTTGATGTTGCAGAAAAACTTGGATTTACGGTAGTAAAAATCGGCAATTATTATACCTTGAAAGAACATGACAGCGTAAGAATAAATCCAAAGAATAATCTATACATACAAAATTCTACGGGCAAAGGTGGAACTGTAATAGACTTTTATATGAATTTTTCGGGTCTTTCACTAAAAGAAGCTCTTAAAAAACTAAGCGAAGGAACTATTACAAGTAGTTATAAACCATATCAAGAGCATAACATAGTAAAAGCTAAGCATGAAATCAAGGATTTAATACTACCTAAAGCAGATGAAAATTTGAAAAATGTATATGCATACCTGGTAAGTACGAGGGGAATTGATAAGGCTATCGTGTCTGATTTTATAAAACATAAGATGCTGTACCAGGATATACACAAGAATTGTGTTTTTGTGTCATATAAAAATCGTGAGCCTATGTTTGCAGCAGTGAGGGGTACTAATACAAAAAAACGATTTTTAGGAGATGTTGAAGGCTCTAATTATGATTATCTTTTTTTTATTGATAATAACGGGGAAAATCTTGTTATTGCAGAAAGCGTTATTGATGCAATGAGTATAATGAGCATTTATAAATCAAATGGAGACAATTATAAAAAAAATGATTATATAGCACTTGCGGGAACTCAAAAACATGAAGGTGTATTTAATCATCTTGCCAAGAAAAAGTATGAAAGTATTTTAATATGTCTTGATAATGATGAAGCAGGTAAAAAGGCTGCTGTAATGCTTGAAGAAAAAATTAAAGAAGTGTATCCGATGCAAAACATCAGAAAAATCTTACCTATGAATGGAAAAGATTTTAATGAGTATCTGCAAATCCTCAAGGGGAAACAATCCATCATAGGTAAAGCTCTTGAGAAAAACAATATAAACAATAAAGTTCCCAGGATAAAGCAAAACTACGAAGATGATTTAGATATATAAAAAGGAGAAGATTAAAACAATGTATATAATTTTTGTTGGAAGCAAGGGTGCCGGATACTTTATTGATGAAGAAGTTAAAAGGCTTAAAGGTGAGATTGAGTTTGTAGAATCAAAAGCCCATATATCAGAACAAATAAATACAATTTTACCACTTGCAAAAAAAGGCTGCACTGCAATTATATATGATGCAGAGCAATATGTTGATAGTGCTGAGATTATTGCTGCCGAAATCGAAAAAGTACATAAAGCAATAAATGCGAAAGCTATTGTCCTGGCATCTACTGCAAATCCAAATAATGTACTTATCAGAGCTTGTTTGGATCACGGAATTAAAGAGTTTATCAATATTGGACTTACAATTACAGACCAAAAGGATCAATTTATAAAATGCGTTACTGATTACTATAAAAACAATCCGGATGAAAGACAGGATATCAGAGATATTGAAAAAATTAAGGATGAAGAAAAAAAGAGAGTAGGAACGTTAAATACTATAGGCGTTGTTGGTTCAATGCATCGCATTGGAACAACAACACAGTGTATACAAATTGCAAAATACATAAATTACTTAGGATATACATGCTGCATTATAGAAATGAACGAGAATAAATATATAAACAAAACATCGTCTGCACGACTACATGGAAAAACAGAGTTGTCATATGCTGAAAAAACAATGGCTGTCTTTGGATGTGAATTTATCGATGAGGAACTTGGTATATTCAAGATCGAAGGCGTAACTATGTTATTTAATAAAGATAAATTTAGCGAAATTCTTAAAGCTGGATATGACTTTCTTATTTATGATTATGGTGTATTTAGTGATATTGACTTCAATAAAACTGCGTTCCTAAAAGATGATCTAAAGTTTATTGTAGTTGGTACAAGTGTAACTGAAATAGATATTACTAAAGAAATTGCATCGAATATATCATATCAGGATGCCAAATTGATATTTAATTTTATTCCTGAAATAGAAAAAAATGAGGTGCTTAGCCTCATGGATACAATAAAAATAGGTGATAAATCGAATACAGCAAGAACTTTTATGACAGATTATACTCCTGATCCATTTACTCTAACAAACCTATCATTTTATAACGAACTTTTATCAATTGAAGAAAGAGAACATGAAGAAAAAAAACATAGAGGTTTTAGTTTAAAAAGGCTGGTGAAAAAGAATGGGTAAGTATGATATCTATATTGAAAATCTAAAAAAAGAAGAATCATTTAATAAAGAACAAGATAGACTGCATAATAAACACAGCGATATTGATGAAAATAAAGTAATAGTCGAAAAATCTAATACAATAAAATTCGTTTTATCTTTTTTGCGTGCTAGTATTAAGACGATTGCTACAATTATTCTTGTTTCTCTTGCAGCAATCGGCATAATAACCTTGATTTATCCCGAAATACGAGCTGAATTTATAGAGGTTATTCTAAATATATTTAATGAAGGTAAAAAAATGATATAAAGTGTTGAATTTTACTTAAAGTAATGGTAAAATTAGTTTAGTAACAAGAGAACTGTAGGTAGTAGTCGCCTACACCCTACGTTGGGGGTCAGAAATACAGCGTTCGTCAAGAACTATTACCGTAAGGGATACGGTAAGCCTAGCGTGTAGCGATATACAGCGACATCCCATATTGAGTTAGGAATTGCCTAGCTCTTTTTTTATACAAAAAAGTGTGTGTTTTATAGAAAAAGAGGAATATATGAATAATAAAATTGAAGAAATATTTAATTGGTGGAATAAATTTAGCAATAAAGATATAAGAATTATAAGCAAAACAAAGGATTTATATTTACACATAGATAATAATGTTTTACCACATTTATTAGGATTACAGTATGTAAATAAAGATAGCAGAAATATGCGTGGATTGAGACTGTACTATTATATAAAAACAAATGGAATAGATGAGGCTACTTTAATAAATAAAGTTAATCAAGTCCATGGTCAAAAAATAGCAGGACAAGTATCGAAACGAATCGATACATTTAAGAATTTTATGGAAGAACTTGATAAATCAATTTTAGTTAATAACAGCCATGTTAGTTCTACAATCAGAAGTGACTATATGGCTATAAAGGTTGATCAAAAAGAGTTTAAGCATCTTGCTATTTTAGAGACTAATGGAGTTGCAAGTATATGTGGTTATGAAAATGATAAAAATATAAATGTATTTGAAACATATATTGTACAAGGAAATAATAATTACATAAAAAACAGCGTTGATTTTGAAAAAATAGAGCAGATACTTTTTTATGAGCAGGGAAAAAATCTATGGAGAGCAGGTAGTTTTAACCTGGAAAAAGATAAAATACTACAAGATACTGTGCTAGGTATTGCTGATAGTGATTTTGATGAAGTTATAAAACTAATTCATAATAGAGAAAATGAAATTATTAGGTATAGAGATTTTTCCTTTTTACCGATTAGAAAATTTACGAATGAAGAAAATCACATGGATTTAAGAGGCATATCAAAATTTTTAAAAACAGATGGGCTTATAAATCTTGGCAATGCAGATGATTTTTACAAGTTGGTTGCAAATAATTGCGACCTTTTTTATTGCATAGATAATAGAAATATATATGTGCCAGGATCCAATGGTTTTCAACAATGGAATGTCCCTGGTAATGAAATTCTTGAAATGTTAAGAGAATCTCAACTCAAACATGAATGCAAAATTGATAAAAATAATCCGATTGCAAAAGCAATTTCAAAAATAAAAAATATAGAACCTAAAATGATATCCTCAGAATATGATAGTGGAGAAGAATTATGAGTTTGATGGTATATTTAGCAGAAAAGGAAAGTGTTGCAAAAGCTATTGCAGAAGCCAAGGAATTTAATACCTCAAAAAAGACAGAAGATGGATTTTTCTATAGTGAAGAAGATGAGATAATTATAGCATATACTAATGGACATTTACTTGCAGTAAAAGAACCGCATGAAATAGATACTGAATACAAAGAATGGCGGCTTGATATGTTGCCAATAAGATACCAAGCAAATCGAGAATATTTGACAATCATAAATAGTAAACGATATCTATATCGAAAGGTTTCTAAACAGCTTAAACTTGCTAAATCAATTATTCTTGCCGGAGATGCAGGAAGAGAAGGAGAATTGATACAGCGATGGTTGCTATCTAAAATCAATTTAAACGATAAATATGTAGCAAGAATGTGGATGCAGAGCTTAACAAAAGAGGCAATAATAAAAGCTGAGGAAAATCTATACATATTGAATGTTCCTGAACAAGAAAGCATTGTGAATGGATACAAAGACAAAGTTAAAACCTTTAATAATCTATATGCAGCAGGTGAAGCACGAGCTTTTATGGATGCGATATTAGGTTTTAATTATAGCAGGGCTTTATCGCTTGCAAAAACTAACGGTGTAACTGTTATATATGGAAGATGTAAAAGTCCTTTAACTCACGAAATAATAAAACGTGATAAAGAGATTGCAAATTTCATACAAGAACCTTTTTCATATATAGAAGCAAGCATTAATAATAATGAGTCTTGTAAGCTTATGCTTATTGATGATAATAAAGATAGAATAGTGTATAAGGAAAGGTGTGATGCAGAAAAAATTATTGCTACTATCCCTAAAAAAGTCGTGGTAGAAAGTGTTTTAAAAAAAGAAATTGTAAGACATCCTAATAAACCGTATGACATATTAACATTACAGAAAGAAATGGCTAAAAGGTATGATTTTACCGCAGATAAGACATTAAGTATATGTCAAGAGTTATATGATAAATATAAAATACTTAGCTATCCTAGAACAGACAGTAGATATTTTACTCATGACTTATGCGATGAGCTTAAAAATATTACAAAATATTTATGTTTTGATAAATTTGAAAAAGCAGCAGTATTAGCAAGCCTTGCAAATACCCCTAAAAGGTACATTAACGATAAAAAAGTAGGAGATCATCATGCACTTATGCCAGTCGGAGATAAAGATATAAAAGAACAATATAATTTATTAAGTGAAGATGAGCAAAAAGTCTTTGATGCAATATGCGAAAATTTCATATCCTTGTTTCTGCCGGATTATGTATATGATGAAATTGAAATTATAGCTACAGCTGAGAAATATAAATTTATTCTTAAGGGTAAAGTCATTAAAGATGAGGGCTATTCATCCTATTTTACTGAAAATGAAGATGAAAATATTGCACAAGAAATAAATGACATCGAAGAAGGAATGATCCTTGATATAGAACCTATAATAGTAGATAGTGTAACAAAGCCTAAAAGTCATTATACAACTGAAAGCTTGTTAAATCTTATGAAGATATATAATATAGGCACAGGAGCAACAAGAGATAGCATAATTAAAGAGCTTGTGACACCGAGGGGAACTAATAAAGAAAGCTATATTATTAAAGACGGAAGATATTACATATCTACAGAATTTGGACAAAAAATTGATGATTTAATTCCTGAAGATATTAAGACCGTGGAATATCTTTCTTTTTTAGATAATAAGATCAAGGAAATAGAAGATGGTGTATTGGATAAGGATTTATTTCTTAACGAACTACAAAATGAACTTGATAATAATATAATAAAATTAAAAAGTACAGCAGACATAAATAAGCTGACATATAAAAGCAAAACTGAATTAAAGCTAAAGTGTCCTTGCTGCGGGGGAACTCTTGTTGAAAAGAGGGATTTTTATGGTTGTGAAAATTATTCCAGGGAGAAGAAATGCGATTTCACAATAAGCAAAAGTTTTAGAGGAAAAAAATTATCGGAAAAGAGTATAGAACTATTGCTTACAAAAGGTAAGACTGGTAAATTTAAATTCAAATCGGAAAGAGGTATTAACTACGAAGCACATATTGTTTTAAAAAATAAAGATGGTAAGTATGGGCTTGAAGCTGAATTTTAAAATAAAGGAGAGAAACAATGGATATTAGTAACACACAAGAAGTAAAAGTATTTGACTTAGAATTAAATCAAAAGAGAAAAAATACATACACTGGAAAGGTGTCAAGTTTTGAGGGAAAGGATAATGATGGTGACAACAAATATTCTTCCTGGTTTGCAAACTTTGTAGGTGATGCATTTGAAAAAGCTGCAAATCTAAAAAATACCGATACAATTACTCTATTGAGGGCTAAAATTGAAAATCAATATAACAAGGATAGTAAAATGAGATATGTTACTATTACTATCTTTGATTTTGAGAAAGTAGAAAGAAAACACACAGAGGAATAATATGTTTTTAAGTGAAAGAGAGCTTAAGGAGACATTTTGGAAAAACTATAATTATTCTTCCAGGGCTAAAAGGTATCAATTTGAAGTTCCAATAAGAGAAGGAAATGCAGATCTTGTTACAGTAGAGGTGTTTCAAGGAGACGTGCAATTCAATTCTTTTGAATTTAAGCTTTCAGATATAAAAAAAGTCATTCTTCAGGCAAAAGGCAATGTGCCTTATGTACATAAATCGTGGATTGTTATTCCTGAAGAAAAGGAACTTTTGATTAAGGACAGATATCTTAATCAACTCAATATTTTAAAAAATATTGGTGTAATTACAGTAAATGAAAGTGGAAAATGGAAGATGATTTTTAAACCCAAATTTAATAATGATATAAAAATCAACCAGGCAATATTACGCATGATGCTTATAGATTAAAGGTTTTTTATTTTATCGAAAATGAGGAAATACCCGATTTTAGGGTATTTCTTTTTTTTACATAGCTTGCTATGTGAAAGAGCATAAGGAAAAACTGTACGCAAATAGTTTGCTAAGTTGGTAGTACCAACTGTTTTATATGCTCGCACAAATGTGTGCAAATATACCTATAGAGGTATATTGATAATAGTTAAAATATTGTAATTTTAAGCAAAATATACCTGCATAGGTATATGAAAAAATAACATTAAAGGTAAGTATACCTACATAGGTATATTTCAGATTAGCTAAAAAAAAGAGAAAAGAGGTAGTTTGTTATGAAAAAACATTATGATTTGCCGGAGCATATTGTCGATATTATTCACTCTGTGATGGAAGAATATTCAATAGTATATGAAGTAGATGCTGTAAAATTTATAATTCAAGATTATGCAGCAGGACTAACTGTAGCGGAAAAAACCGCTGAAGTTATCGATGAGAAGTTTAACAAGATATTTACACGACTAAGACTTGGAGTAAGAACTGCTGAACAAAACTCTATAGTTATCAAAGATGCATTAAACACTTTATTATATGAATTCCCGGACATTGATTGTTGTATGTATACGGATAACAATAAGCACAAGGTTATTGATGAAAGTGAAGAGTTTCTTAAAGAAAAGATAGCAAGATATAAACAAATTAAAGATAATAGTATATTTGAAGATGAGGAGAATTAAAAATGGATATTTACATTAGAAATATTGATCCTGGAATTAAAGTTAAATTAAAAGAAAATGCTAAAAAGAAAGGAATAAGCTTAAATGAGTATGTAAAAAATATACTTGAAACTGCTGCACTTTCTATAGAGGTTACATCACTTGATGATAAATATAGTAATCTCACCAAAGAATTACTGTCTATATACACAGGTATAATTGAAAAAAACACGAGCGTTATTGCCGAAAATAATTATATACTATCAAAGCTAATTAAGGAGAAGTAGAATGGGTGATATAGTAGCAGGCATAGTTTGCACTACTAAATTCTGTAAAAGTGCTGATAAAGCATTTAAATCATATATAGATTATATAGATAGAGATAATGCGACGAAAAAGGATAACCTGGATAAATTTAACTTGTTTAACGACTACCTTGATTATGTGGGAGATACAAAGAAATTAGGATCTCTATTCACAAAGGATAAATCTCAGCTTAACGAAGAAGAGAAGCAAATCTTAAAAGATGGATTTATGAAAGCTCAAAGCAATGGTAGCCTTATGTGGCAGACGGTAATTTCTTTTGACAATAGATATCTCATTAAAAATGGACTTTATGATGCAGAAAATAAAACTTTAAATGAGGGGCGGCTCAAAGCAGCTGCGACTAAAGCAATAGTTAAGATGCTTGAAAAAGAAGGTTTAGAAAATGCATTATGGGCAGCCTCATTTCACTATAACACTGATAATATACACATACATGTTGCTACAGTGGAGCCTATGCCATTACGAAAAAAGAGTTTATATAGGCAATATGAAATGACATCTGAAGGTAAATATAAAAAAACAAAAGATGAAAAATCAGGAAAACTTGAAAAAATTCCTGTAGTTGATATTGATGGGAAGCCAGTCTATTTAGAAGAATATAGGGGCAAGTTTAAGGAAAGTAGTTTGCACGGTAAAGATGGGTTACGAAGCACATTAAGAGCTGAAATAGAAAATAGCAAGGAAGATACTATTGAGATTACAAAGCTTATCAGGGATATAGTTGCTGATAAAAAAGAAAGGTCTCTATTATCTAATGACGAGTTTGCAGAGAAAATGAAAGAGTTATATTGTAATCTTAAAGAAAAAAGTAATGGGAAAAGAGCATATCTTAATCTTTGGGCATATAATACGAATTTCATGAATGATTTTAAGGCTAAAATCGACGATATAAGCAACGATTACATAAATAAGTACCAAGAAGATGCGTATAAAGTTTTAAAGGCTAAAATAAGCGATAAAGAGGCTGCTTATAGAGAAAGTTATGGCGGAGATATTAACTATATGCAAAATCAGATAAAAAAGGAGCTATATCCACGACTAGGTAATGCAATATTGAGCGAATTGAAAGCATATGAAAAAATACAGCAAGATAAAATTAGAGAAGTTACATATGCGAGAAAATTAATTGGTAAGGGTAATATTGAAGAAGGAATTGAGGCGTTAATTAAACAAGCTGCTTTAGGCTCCGTTCCTGCACAAAATACACTTGGTTTTATATACCTTAAAGGTGAGTTTGTAGAAAAAAATATAAAAGTGGCAAGAGAATACTTTGTGAAAGCAAGTCAAGAAGGTAATGATATAGCTAAAAAAATGATTTATCGCATCGATGCTGGAGAAATGACAACAAATCATTATAGTAATAGAAAAGGCTATATCTTGTCACATTCAAGTATTGATTTTGCACGTGCACTTTCAAATCTTAAAAAAAGCATGAATAAAACAATCGAAAACTATAAGGCACAGCAGGCGTATGAGGAATTGCAATGGGAAATAGAAGAACGAGGCGAAGAAATATAGCATTTTAAACAATCAATTTTTTAGTTGAGTATGGGCGTGTATGAGAAAGTTCTCATACACGCCCTATTTTACGTTTTTGAAGAATTTAGTATTATTGTTAGAGAAATAGATTCTGATGTAAATAACTTTGCTCAAAACGTAAATTTAAGCCTTGTGATACGCATGCACTACTTGGCCAAGAGGCTAGAGCCTCTTAGCTTGTAGTTTCAACATAAGACGGCAACTAAAAAATTGATTTTATATGGGAAAGTTTAATTCTTATGAAAAATTATCGACACCTAAGCTGGAATGATAGACTTACTATTGAAAGAATGCTACTAAAAAAATATCCTAAAAAAGCTATTGCAGATGCTATTGGCTGCTCTTTAGGAACTATTTACAACGAGCTTGCAAGAGCAAAATATATACATACTAATTCAGATTTAACAAATGAAGAACGGTATTCACCCGATTTAGCTGAGCAAAGATATAGACAAATGTTAAAGAAAAAAGGGAAGAAACCACTTATTATACAAGATAAGAAGCTATGTCAATATATCTCATACATGATCAAAGAAATGAAATATTCTCCGGAAGCTATTTTGCTTGAGCTTAATAACAACAAAGGTATTTCTTTTGATATAAAAATAAAGTCGGTCAACACTATATATGATGCAATAAAGAAAGGTTATATTCCTGGTATCACAATGGAATATTTACCAAGAAGAGGGAAAAAAATCAAACGGAAAAAATCAGTTACAACAAAGAAAGCTGCAAAAGTTGCAACCATTGGAATAAGTATTGAAAAAAGACCAAGTGAAATTAATTACAGAGAAACATTTGGGCATTGGGAAATGGACTGTGTTATTGGCAAAAGTAAAAATAAAACTACACTACTTGTTCTTACGGAACGACTTACCAGGTATGAAATTATTGAAAAATTAAAGGCACATAATACATCTGAAGTAATTAAAGCTTTAAATAGAATTGAAAAAAGATTTAAAAGTAGCTTTTACAAAATTTTTAAATCTATAACGGTGGATAATGGTAGCGAGTTTAAGGATTTTTATGGAATGGAAAAAGCTCTTTATCGAAAAGGGAAACGGACAAATGTCTACTATTGCCATCCATATGCACCTCATGAACGTGGCAGTAATGAAAATGCAAATCACCTTATTAGACGTTTCTTTTCTAAGGGAATAGATTTCGATAAAGAAATAAATAGAAACAAAATAAAAGTCGTAGAGTATTGGATTAACACATATCCACGAAAAATTTTGAAGGGATATACAGCAGAGGAGATATTCTTGAAAGAGTTAAAGCGGCTTGGATATTCATTATATGACTACTAATTGTTTATATATTAAAATGGTAATTTCTATATTTAAAAATGAAATATAGTATATTTAATAATGCATTATTATATAACGCATTATTTTATAATGTTAAAAATATAGAGTTATTTATAGTACACTTAATTTTATTTACGCTAATCACGTTAAAAATATATAAAATTTACTAATCTATATTTATATCTTGACATAAATATATTTTTTTATAAACTTTTTCTAATTTTCACTTGACATTTAGG
>QWCT01000386.1_pt1 | contig 39456 bp, 36 predicted proteins | sample 1972681 | NCBI WGS metagenome assembly QWCT01 (sample SAMN09866701, study PRJNA288562) | Human oral metagenome isolate pre3_saliva, whole genome shotgun sequencing... | isolation source: mouth | host: Homo sapiens | place: USA: California | reverse complement strand
CCTGCCCGCGGGTGCCTCCAAGCCCATGCGTGTCCAGGGAGCCTGGGTCTCGGAATCCGAGATCCACCAGATCGTCGCCCACGTCAAGAGCCAGATGGAGACGCACTACCGCGACGACGTCGTGCCGGAAAAGAAGGAAGCCAAGGTCGCCGAGGACATCGGAGACGATCTCGAAGACCTGCTGCAGGCAGCCGAGCTCGTCGTCTCCACCCAGCTCGGCTCCACCTCGATGCTCCAGCGCAAGCTGCGCGTCGGCTTCGCCCGCGCCGGCCGCCTCATGGACCTGCTCGAATCGCGCGAGATCGTCGGCCCCTCCGAAGGATCGAAGGCACGCCAGGTGCTCGTCACCCCCGAGCAGCTGCCCGAGGTCCTCGCCATGCTGCGCGGCGAGTCCGCCGGCATCGCCGAGCCCGAACCCGAGCCCACCCCCGCACCCGCTCCGGCCGCTCCCGAGGGGGCGCCCAGCCCGGCCATCGGTGCTGCCGTGGGCACCGCGGGGGAGGAGCCGGCCTCGTCCCAGGTCGATACGGGATACGCATCCGGTTACGAAATGGGCACGGCTGGTGCCGGCGATTCGCGCGCGAGCGGGGTTGACCCGTACTCTGGACATAACTTTGGTGGGTCTTCGCCCGACTGGGTCGACGAGGAACCCGAGGACAACGAGGACGCTTGGCAGCTCACGGGCCGCTGAGTGGGAAGGAAACGGTCATGAGCGAGAACGTGTCGCGCGTGCAGCGAAACAGCAAGGTTCCCGTGGTGAACCTGCCCAACGCGCTGACCGTTTTGCGCCTGGTCCTCGTTCCGATCTTCGTCGTTCTGGGCCTGCAGAGTCAGTCGTGGAGCGCGCTGTGGGCGGCCTTCTTCGTCTTCGCCGTCGCCGCGATCACGGACCGCTTCGACGGGGAGCTCGCGCGCTCGTGGGGGCAGATCACCGACTTCGGTCGCATCGCCGACCCCATCGCCGACAAGGCGCTGACCTTGTGTGGCTTCGCACTGCTGTCCTACCAGGGCTTCCTGCCCTGGTGGCTGACGATCCTCATTGCCGTTCGAGAGCTGGGCATCACCGCGATGCGTGGCTTCTTCCTGCGCCGCGGAGTCGTCGTCTCGGCAAACCAGGCGGGCAAGCTCAAGACCTTCATGCAGATGGTGGCTCTGGGGACCCTGCTGATCCCGTGGACGCACTTCGCGGCGCTGAATGAGGCCAATGAGTGGTGGGTCGTCCTTCTTATCCGCCTCGGGCAGATTTTCGCGGGCGTGGCTCTCGCGCTGACGCTCTACTCGGGCGTCATGTACGTCATCGACGGCGTGCGCCTCATGCGCGGGGTGAAGTCCGACGAGGCAGCGGCTGAGCCTGGCGCTCAGGACGAGCCGGCTGAGCCCGCCACGAAGAGTCGGGGGACCGCGGGCCAGCACGTTCAGAGTTGAGTCTGGGTGACGCAATCCATATCGAAATCGACTCTTCGGCGGAATAGGTCCGAAATGCTGCGCGTTGAAGGAGTATGAACGCAACGCGAGGAATGACAGTGGAACGTCACAGCGTTTCGATGCGCGAACTAACAATGCGCCCCTCAAAAAAGAACGGCTACAGTAACAGTATGGAAAAGACACTGAGCGAAACCCCGCTGCTGCGCAGCGAGCTGGGTGATGTCCTTCGCGGCATTCGCCAGCGCCAGGGTCGTACCCTGCGCGAAGTCTCCTCGGAGGCCCAGGTTTCCCTCGGCTACCTGTCCGAGGTTGAGCGCGGCCAGAAGGAAGCGTCCTCCGAGCTGCTCGAGGCGATCACCTCCGCCCTGCGCGTGCCCCTGTGGTTCGTGCTGCGCGAGGTCTCCGAACGTATGGCGATCATCGACGGCGTCGTAATTCCCGACGCGGTCCCCGATGACATCGTGCCCGTCACGCTGATCTCCTGACGCGTGAAGCACTCCGAGTTTTACGAGGCGGTCGAGGCGACCTTCGGGTCGGCCCTCGGCCGCTCGTATGTTTCCGATCTTTACCTCGCCTCGCTGGGGGCAACCGCGCGCGATGCGCTGTCCGCCGGTGTGAATCCTGACGAGGTCTGGGCGACCCTGTGCGAGGAAACCGGCCGCGAAGATGCGCGCTGGATTGCGACGACGCTCCGACGCGTGTCATCCACAGGGGTGACGTGCGCGGGACGCAGATGACGATGGCCGGTCGCATACTCGTCATGTCGCCTCGGAGAGGGGTGGCATTCCAGGCCAGGACACCCGCAGGCCGGAGAGGCCGCAGACGAAAGGATCACCATGGCAGCCCGTAAGGCACCCGCAGCAAAGCCCGCGACCAATGACCGCAATAAGGCTCTCGAAGTCGCCCTGTCGCAGATTGATAAGCAGTTCGGTAAGGGTTCCGTCATGCGCCTGGGCGATGACAATCGCCCGCCCGTTCAGGTGATCCCCACGGGTTCCCTCGCCCTCGACGTCGCCCTCGGTATCGGCGGCCTCCCGCGCGGCCGCGTCATCGAGGTCTATGGCCCCGAATCCTCCGGTAAGACCACGGTCGCCCTGCACGCCGTCGCCAACGCCCAGAAGGCCGGCGGCAACGCGGCCTTCATCGACGCCGAGCACGCTCTCGACCCGGTCTACGCTCGCGCCCTGGGTGTTGACACCGACTCCCTCCTCGTTTCTCAGCCCGACACGGGCGAACAGGCCCTCGAGATCGCCGACATGCTGATCCGCTCGGGCGGCATCGACATCATCGTCATCGACTCCGTCGCAGCCCTCGTTCCCAAGGCCGAAATCGAAGGCGAGATGGGCGACTCCCACGTCGGCCTGCAGGCCCGCCTCATGAGCCAGGCCCTTCGTAAGATCACGGGTGCCCTGTCCGCGACCGGCACCACCGCGATCTTCATCAACCAGCTGCGTGAAAAGATTGGCGTGTTCTTCGGCTCCCCGGAGACCACGACGGGTGGTAAGGCACTGAAGTTCTACGCTTCGGTGCGCATCGACGTGCGCCGCATCGAGACCCTCAAGGAGGCCGGCGCCCCCGTCGGTAACCGCACGCGCGCCAAGGTCGTCAAGAACAAGATGGCCCCGCCCTTCAAGCAGGCCGAGTTCGACATCGTGTACGGCAAGGGTATCTCGCGCGAGGGCTCGATCATCGACATGGGTGTCGAGGCCGGCATCGTGCGCAAGTCCGGCTCCTGGTTCACCTACGGGGATGACCAGCTGGGTCAGGGCAAGGAGAACGTGCGCCAGTTCCTCGTGGACAATCCCGAGCTGGCCAACGAGATCGAGCAGAAGATCCTCGTCTCGCTGGGTATCGGCGAGGCCCCGGATCCGGACCAGGCGTCCCAGGACGTGCCCGACATCGATCCTGATGAGGATGCGGGCTTCTGAGTCGTGGTCCGCTATCTGGATCCCGAAGATAACCCCGAGCTGGGGGAGGAGCGCCGCCGGCGTTCCTCCCCGGGCGAGAGGCTAGCCCGCGCTCGCGAACGCAACGCGGCCCTGACGGGCACGGCAGCGATTGAGGCAGCGCGCGAGGTCGCCCTGCGCAAGCTCGACGCCCGCGCATGCTCGCGCTCCGAGCTGACAAGTGCCATCGAATCGCGCGGATTCGCTGCCGATCTGGCTGTCGAGGTCGTCGATCGCCTCGAGGCGGTCGGCCTCGTCGATGACCAGGCCTACGCGGACGCCCTCGTGCGCTCGCGTTTCTCGGGGACGGGAGCGTCCGGTCGCGCACTGCGCGAGGTCCTCGTGCGCAAAGGCTTGGACTCCTCGACGATCGAGCGTGCCCTGTCTCAGATCGATCGGGACGACGAGGCGGAGCGTGCGGCCCAGCTGGTGGCTCGCAAACGGCGGTCGCTCGCGGGCGTCCCGCGTGAGACCGCCTACCGTAGACTGAGTTCCATGCTCGCACGCAAGGGATATTCGCCGTCGGTCGCCTCTGCCGCCGTGCGCGAGGCCCTCGATGCGTGGGGTAGCGGCGAAGAAAGCGGAGAGGAGAGCTGGCAGTGGGGACTGTAGGCAGCATGGACGACGAGCGTGTCGCTGAGTTGATCGCGGATCTGACCCAGCGCGGCCTGACGCTCGCCACGGCGGAATCGCTCACGGGCGGGGGCCTCGTCGCGCGCCTCGTCGACGTTCCCGGTGCCTCTCACGTCGTGCGCGGTGGAGCCTGCACCTACGCGGTCGATACGAAGGCGTCGGTGCTCGGCGTCTCCGAGAGCCAGCTGGCGCTCACCGGGCCCGTGGATGAGCAGGTCGCTCTCCAGATGGCTCGCGGGGCCCGAGTGCTCTTTCGCGCAGACATCGGCGTATCGACGACCGGTGTCGCAGGCCCCGGTCCCGCCGATGGATTCGACGCGGGAACCGTGCACATTGCGTGCGTCCACCCCGCGGGGGAGGCACACCGCCTCGTGCACTTGGAAGGCGATCGCGCCGCCGTGCGTGCGGGTTCGATTGACGCCGCGCTGGCCCTCGTGCGTGACGTGCTCGACTTCGCCGGCGTGCGGGCAGGCGACTAGACTTCAGTGCGATGAATACGATGACGCTGGACGGCGCCACGCTGCCCCGCACCTACGCGGTGCGCACGCTCGGCTGCCAGATGAACGAACACGACTCCGAACGCATGGCGGGTCTGCTGGAGCAGGCCGGCCTCATCCCCGTCGAGAAGGTCCCCGAGGCTGCCGCCCGCGCGACCGACGCGGGCGATATGGGTGCCGACGTCGTCGTGATCAACACCTGTTCTGTTCGTGAGAACGCCGCGACCCGCCTCTTTGGTAACCTCGGCCAGCTCGCCGCGGTCAAGCGCAAGCGCCCCGGCATGCAGATCGCCGTCGGCGGCTGCCTCGCCCAGCAGATGCGCGACGGTATCGTCGAGAAGGCTCCGTGGGTCGATGCGGTGTTCGGAACCCACAACATCGACGTCCTCCCGGCGCTCCTGCGCCGCGCCGAGCACAACCGCGAGGCGGCCGTCGAGATCGAGGAATCCCTGAAGGTCTTTCCCTCGACTCTGCCCACTCACCGCGAGAGCGCCTACGCGGCCTGGGTGTCGATTTCGGTGGGCTGCAACAACACCTGCACCTTCTGCATCGTCCCGCACCTGCGCGGCAAGGAGCGTGACCGTCGCCCCGGAGACATTCTCGCCGAGGTCGAGGCCGTCGCCTCGCAGGGCGCGATTGAGGTGACCCTGCTGGGGCAGAACGTCAACTCCTACGGCGTCGGCTTTGGTGCGCGCGGCGCTTTCGCGGATCTGCTGCGCGCCGTTGGCCGCGTCGAGGGGATCGAACGCGTGCGCTTCACGTCGCCTCACCCCGCGGCGTTCACGGACGACGTGATCGCTGCGATGGCGGAGACGCCCACGGTCATGCCGAGCCTGCATATGCCCTTGCAGTCGGGTTCCGATGCGATCCTGCGTCAGATGCGCCGCTCCTACCGCCGCGAGCGTTTCATGGGCATCCTGGAGCGCGTGCGCGCCGCGATCCCCGAGGCGGCTATCACGACGGACATTATCGTTGGCTTCCCGGGAGAGACCGAAGAGGACTTTCAGGCCACCCTGGACGTGGTGGAGCAGGCTCGTTTCTCTTCCGCGTTCACGTTCCTGTACTCGCCGCGTCCGGGCACGCCCGCCGCGGACCGCGAGGACCAGGTGCCCGACGACGTGGCTCTCGAGCGCTACCAGCGCCTCATCAAGCTCCAGGAGCGCATCTGCGCCGAGGATAACGCAGCGCTCGCCGGCACCGAGGTCGAGGTCCTCGTCTCAGAGGGGGATGGCCGTAAGGATGGCGCTACTCACCGTATTTCGGGCCGCGCTCGCGACAATCGCCTCGTGCACGTCGCCCTGCCCGACGGTCTCGCCGAGGCCGACCGCCCGCGCCCGGGCGACATGATCCGCGCGACGGTCACCTACGGCGCGCCGCACCACCTGATCGCAGACTCGGGCGCCCAGGGTGGTCTTTTCGAGATTCGTCGTACCCGTGCGGGGGACGCCTGGGAGGCCCGTCAGGCCAAGGAAGAGCACGAGAACACCGTGTCGCTGGGCATCCCCACGCTGCGAGTGGGCGCCCCGAGCTGACCCTGACCTGCACTGTTGTGAGCCTCCCCGAGCCGTGTGCTCGGGGAGGCTCACGCGTACCGAGGTGCCCTGCGCGGCGAGCGCTGCACGTTTGATCGTTTGACAGTGTGACAAACGGGAAAACGTTCGACGCAAACCGATGTGTGACGTGGGACTCCTGCGTTACTTTTGTGTCGTGGCGATCGTCACGACGGCGAGGCGATCGTTATGCGGGAGCACTCTCGGTAGTGCGGGTCGATTCGAGCCCCCTATGCGACCCGTGGCCCCTTCCGCGCACGCGGTACGTGCCGCGCCTTCGCATGTAGTCGGCGCACACTCAACCGAGAGTGCCCCGCTCCTCCCAGACGGAGGAGCGGGGCACGATTCGTTGGAGGCGAGGCTGGCGCTACTTGACGGACTCAGCCAGCATGCCGGGCAGCTCCTGAGCTGCCGACAGGCCGATGACCAGGCCGCGGCGCAGCATCGCGTGGATCTGGCGATCCGACAGACCCTCGCCCACGAAGAAGCGGGAGGCGGCCACGAGGACCCACTGATCGCCGTCTTCGATCGGCATGACCGTGGGCTGGAGGTGCTCGGTGTTCCAGCGGTTGGCGACCGCCTGGAGGGACAGCTCGGTGTGGCCCTCGCCCTCGGGTTCGATGCGGGTCTCGATCTGCAGCCAGGGGGCGTCGACGGGCTCGCGGTGGATCTGGAAACGCACGTCCTCCAGCTGGGTGACGGCGATGAACTCACTCGACCCGTGCGGCAGGCTGTCGCCCTCGAGGACGTTCTCGATGCGAGCGATGCTCACCTCGGAGACCTCGGTGCCCCACTTGGCGGCGTACTCGTCGGCCTCCATGGCGGGGGAAGGAGCGGCGGGGGCGGGCGTCGCCTCGGGCACGGCCTCGCCGCCCTCACCGAAGGTAAAGCTCTTCCACTCAGGCATTGGTGCCCTCCTTGGTCCACTGGTCGGGGAACATGATGTCGAGCTGGTTCATCATCGCGACGGCGGCCATGATGAACTGGGAGACCTCGGCGGTCACCTGGGCGTCCGAGGCACCGACGACCCAGTTGAAGGTGTGCTGCAGGTGCAGGGCGATCGCGCCGGTCTCGGTCGTGCCGGAGGTAAGCTTCGGCAGGTAGGTGGAGGCGTTGAATCGGCGCACCGCGGAGGCGATCTCGTCGGCGTGCGAGGGATCGAAGAAACGCGGGTAGTCGGCGACGCCCTGGGCGGGGTGTCCCTCGGGGACAGCGATGCGGACGGTGCGGTTCGGCAGGATGGCCGCGACCTGGCCGGTGTTGGACACGAAGGGGATGAGTCCCACGGCCTCGACCGCCTGGGTGATCCGGTCGAGGGTGACCGGGGGAGTGTCAGTTGTGCTCATGGTCTTAAGCCTAGCCGTTGTTGGGTGGTATCTGTGGGAGGCACCCGTACACTGGTGGCCATGGAGACATCGGTGAGGCGCGCGTCGGACGTCGTGTGCGCGGTTGTGGGGCCCACGGCCTCGGGCAAGTCGGATCTGGCCCTGGAGCTGGCCTGCGTGCTTCCGGAGGTGCTGGGCGCGTGTGGAGCGGGTGAGATCGTGTCAGCGGACGCCCTGCAGCTCTACCGCGGCATGGACGTGGGGACGGCGAAGACCCCGGTGGAGGAACGCCGAGGGATCGCCCACCACCAGATCGACGTGCTTGACGTGCGGGACGAGGCCTCGGTGGCCGCCTACCAGACGCACGCCCGTGCCGACGTGGCGGGAATCCATGAGCGCGGGGGCGTCGCCGTGGTCGCGGGAGGCTCCGGCCTCTACCAGCGCGCGCTCCTGGATGTCATCGAGTTTCCGGGCACGGACCCGGTTGTGCGCGCCCGACTCGAAGAAGAAGTAGAGGGGCCGATGGGCTCGCGCGGCCTGCACGATCGCCTGGCCCGGCTGGACCCGGTGTCCGCCGAGCGCATTGACCCCCATAATGCCCGCCGGATCATCCGCGCCCTCGAGGTCATCGAGCTGACGGGGCGCCCGTACTCGTCCTCCATGCCGCGCCACGAGTTCGTGCGCCCTTCGCTCATGGTGGCTCTGCGCCGCCCGATGGAGGAGCTCGACGAGCGCATCGCGCTACGCACTCGCGCCATGATGGACGGCGGGCTCATCGAGGAGGTGCGCGCCCTCATCGACCTCGGCTTGCGCGAGGCGAAGACCGCGTCGCGCGCGACGGGGTACGCCCAGGCGCTTGCCGTCATCGACGGGCAGATGAGTGAGGACGAGGCCGTGGAGTCGATCGCGCTGGCTACCCGCCAGCTGGCGCGCCGCCAGGTTAAGTGGCTGCGCCCGGACCCGCGCGTGCACTGGCTGGACGTGGAGAATTTCGACTCTAACGAGGCCGTGGTGCGCCGCGTCGTCGAGCTGGCCGAGCGCGAGGCAGAGGCCGCCCTGGGACGCTCGTAACACGGGCGGGGGCTGCGCTCCCGGGAGCCGGGGGCTACGGTGGAGCCATGGTGAACACGCAGCTGCCCGCCCACGCCCGCGTCGTCAAGGCCCACGGTGCCGGTAATTCTTTTGTCGTCGCCACGGACCGCTTCGACGACTACGACCCGAGCGAGGTCGAGGTGGCGACCCTGTGCTCCCCGGCCTTCGGGATCGGCGCGGACGGCTTCATCCGGGCCGTTGAGCGCGACGGCCTGTGGTTCATGGACTACCGCAACGCGGACGGGTCGAAGGCGGAGATGTGCGGCAACGGCGTGCGTGTCTTCGTCGATCACCTGCGCCGCGAGGGGCTCGTGGATCTGCCCGTGGGCCAGACCCTGGACGTGGCCACGCGCGGCGGCATCAAGCGCGTGACCCCCGAATCTGAGGACGAGGGGAGCGGCGCGAGCTACCGCGTCGACATGGGGCCGGCCGCTTCACCCGCGCGCGAGATGATCGAGGTGAGGGTCCCGGGCATCGATGGCGTGCTGGGCGGTATCTGGGTGGACATGCCCAACCCGCACACGGTCGTCGAACTGGCCGATCTGGAGCAGCTTCGTGGCGTGTTCCTGCCGACCGTTGACGTCTCCCAGAATCCGCAGGCCCAGCGCCCCTCGTATGATCCGGCGCCCCAGGCGGGCACTAACCTCGAGCTGGTCGTCGATCTGACCGAAGCCGGTGCGGAGAGCGGGCACATCGCGATGCGCGTGCTGGAACGAGGTGTGGGGGAGACCCAGGCGTGCGGAACCGGATGCTGCGCGGCGGCCCTGGCCACCGCCCTGCGACGCGGCCCAGAAGCCCCCACCCAGTGGGTCGTGGACATTCCGGGCGGAACGGTCATCGTCGGTCTCGACGGCGTCATCGACTGGACCGGCGAACACCCGCGCATCACGGACGCGTCGGTGTTCCTCACCGGCCCCGCGACCCGCGTGGCGGAGATCCGCCTGCCCTGAGCTCGGCCCCCAGAAAACGGCACCGGACAGCTCGACGAGGCCCAGGCCTCGTCGATGATGAAGAACGCGTCAGGAGGGGCGCACCTCGATGATGCGGAAGCCCTTCTTCGACGCGTACTTCGAGGCCTGAAGGCCCTGGCCGTTCAGCCACGTGATGAGCGAGTCAGCGCCCAGGTTACGCTGGACGACCAGGTAGGCGACGCCGGTGGGTGCAAGCCTGCCCAGCCACGCCAGTAGCATCTCGTGCATCGCTTCCTTGCCGATGCGCACGGGCGGGTTCGACCAGATGACGTCGAAGCGCGTATCCGACTCTCGCGACTCGGCCAGAGCCTCCTCGGCCTTGAGCGCGCGCACTCCGCTCGCGCTGTTGGACTGGGCGTTGCGCTGCGTGAGGTCCACCGCGCGAGAGTTGACGTCCACGGCCCACACGGCGGCATTCGGGGACTCCAGAGACATGATCGTCGCGATCGGACCCCACCCGCAGCCCAGGTCCAGGAATGTCCCGTCCTTAGGCAGGTCCGGGGCGATCTCCAGGAGCTGGCGCGTGCCCAAGTCGAGCTTGGAGCCCGAAAACACGCGCGACGACACGCGCATCGACAGGTCGAAGCCGCGCGCGCTCACCTCGATCGTGTGGGTCTCCTCCGCGCTCGCAGGGGAAGAGTCGGTGAAATACTGTTCGTCCACGGAAGAAAGCCTATCGCGCCCGCGCGCGCAGGCGCAGATGGGGGCGGCGCGTGCGACACTAGAAGCCCCCCACGAAAAGGATGGTTATGGACACGACCCACACAGGTGCGGACTCCTCGAAAGAAGAGCGCGACCAGCGCGTCAACGACGTTGTCGCGCGTATCCTCGCGCGCTCGGGAACGGCGCTCGCATCGACGACGGGTCAGGACACCTCCCAGGACGCGGGTGACCTCGAACGTGAGGCCCGCGCGGGCACGCGCCGCGTCGACACGGGCGCCTCGGACCGCGAGGACATCTCCGAGGTCGAATACCGTCAGGTGCGACTCGAAAAGGTCGTGCTCGTGGGCCTGCGCACCACGCAGAGCGAAGAAGAGGCCGAGAACTCGCTGCGCGAGCTGGCCGCGCTCGCGGAGACCGCCGGTTCGCGCGTCCTGGATGGCATCATCCAGCGCCGCATGAAGCCCGATCCGGCGACCTACCTGGGGTCGGGCAAGGCCCGCGAACTGGCCGATATCGTGCGCTCCGTCGAGGCCGACACCGTCATCGTCGACGAGGAGCTAGCCCCCTCTCAGCGCCGCGGCCTGGAGGACGTCGTCGACGCCAAGGTCGTCGACCGCACGGCCCTCATCCTTGACATTTTCGCCCAGCACGCTAAGTCCCGTGAGGGCAAGGCTCAGGTCGAGCTCGCCCAGCTCGAGTACCTGCTGCCGCGTCTGCGCGGCTGGGGTGAGTCGATGTCCCGTCAGGCCGGCGGTCGCGTCGCGGGTGGCGCGGGTATCGGTTCGAGGGGCCCCGGTGAGACCAAGATCGAGCTGGACCGCCGCCGCATCCGCACGCGCATGGCGAAGCTGCGCGCGGACATCGCGCGTATGGAACCGGCGCGCCGCACGCAGCGCAACTCGCGCCGCCGCGGGGGAGTGCCGTCGGTGGCCATTGCCGGGTACACGAACGCGGGCAAGTCGACGCTACTCAACCGCCTGACGGACGCGGGCGTCCTCGTCCAGGACGCCTTGTTCGCAACCCTGGACCCGACGGTGCGTCGCGCACGCGCCGCAGATGGTCGCGAGTACACGCTCACCGACACGGTCGGCTTCGTGCGCAACCTTCCCACGCAGCTGGTCGAGGCCTTCCGCTCGACCCTGGAGGAGGTCGGACAGGCCGACGTCATCCTGCACGTCGTGGACGCCGCCCACCCGGACCCGGTCTCCCAGGTGCAGGCCGTGCGCGCGGTCATCGACACGATCGAGGGCGCCTCGGACATCCCCGAGCTAATCGCCCTGAACAAGGCCGACCTGGCCTCGCCCGAGCAGATTGCCCTGCTACGCACGGTCTTCCCCAACGCGGTGCCGCTGAGCGCCCACACCGGCTGGGGAGTGGACGCGCTGCGCGCCGCCCTCGAAGACATGCTGCCCCGGCCTCGCGTGGCTGTCGACGCGATCCTGCCGTACTCGGCCGGCTCCCTCGTGCACCGCATTCACGAGGAGGGCGACGTCGAGCGCGAGGAATACGTCGAGACGGGCACGCGGATCGTCGCGCGCGTCGACGAGGCCCTGGCCGCCGTCATCGCCCGCGAGGCGGTGGGCGGCACCGTGGGTGACGCGGCGGTGAGCGGGGAGTGAGCGCGGACCTGGTCGAGGCCTCGGAACGCGTCCTTGACGCGGTCGTCGCCCAGATGGGCGGGTCCCCGCGCGAGGGACAGGCCTCGATGGTCGCCGAAGGCGCCGCTGCCCTGGAGGACCGCCAGCACCTCCTCGTGCAGGCGGGCACGGGAACGGGCAAGTCCGTGGGCTACCTGGTTCCGCTGCTGACGCACTGCACGACGAACGGCGTGCGCGGGGTCGTCTCGACGGCGACGCTCGCGCTGCAGCGCCAGATTCTCGTCAAGGATGCGCCGGTGGTCGTCGACGCGGTGGCCTCGACGACGGGCACGCGCCTGAAGGTCGCGGTGCTCAAGGGATGGTCGAACTACGCGTGCCTGCACAAGCTGGACGGCGGGTACCCCACAGAGGGCACACTGTTCGAGGACCGGGACATCAGCGTCGGCCCGACCGGCGAGCTCGGTAAGGAGATCCTGCGCATCCGCGAGTGGATCAGCGAGACCACGACGGGGGATCGCGACGACCTGGTTCCGGGCGTCTCGGATCGCGCCTGGCATCACGCCTCGGTCGCCAAGCCCGAGTGCCTGGGCAAGCACTGCCCTCTCATCGAGGAGTGCTTCGCGCAGGCGGCTCGCGTGGAAGCCGCGGACGCGGACATCGTCGTCACGAACCACTCCCTCTTTGGAATCAACGCGTGCGGCGAGGGCGAGCTTTTCGGCGAGTACGACGCCGTCGTCATCGACGAGGCCCACGAGCTGGCCGATCGCGTGCGCTCCCAGGCGGCCGCCGACCTGACGGTGGCGCGCGTGAGCCGCGTGGCCCGTTCCCTGCGCTCGAACCTGTCCATCGACTCCACCGACCTGGACGAGGCCGGGGCCGGGCTGGGCGCGGCCATGGCGCCGCTCGAGGAGGGGCTGCTGGAGTATCGGCCGAGCGCCCTCGTCGACGCGATGATCGTGCTCGACGGAGCCGCGCGTCGGGCCAGCCACGAGGTCTCCGAGGCGCAGGGAGATCCCGCCGCCAAGCTCCTGGCGCGCGCGGCCGTCGACGAGCTGATCGGCGCTCTCGACGCGTGGGGGCGCGACCCCGACCAGTCGATCGCCTACATCACGAAGGACGAGTCGGACAACGCGCGCCTGACGGTGGGACCCCTCGACGTGTCCGCTGCTATCGGCGGGACCGGCATCGGTGAGCGCCCGGCGATCCTCACCTCCGCGACCCTGGCGCTCGGCGGTAACTTCGATTTCATGGCCGCGCAGTCCGGCATGGCGGTCTCGGGGGTGCCCTGGCACGGTATCGACGTCGGCTCTCCCTTCGACCATGGCCGCCAGGGCATCCGCTACGTCGCCACACACCTGCCGCTCCCGGGGCGTGACGGCCCCTCCGAGGAGCTCCTCGACGAGCTCGTGGAACTCGCCGAGGCCTCGGGCGGGGGGATGCTCGCTCTCTTCGCCTCCAGGCGCGGTGCGACCGCGGGCGCGCAGGCCCTGCGCGAGCGCACGGACCTGACCGTTTACCTGCAGGGCGAGGAAACGCTCGCCCAGCTGATCCAGCGTTTCCGCGACGAGCGCGACTCGTGCCTCGTCGGCACCATGTCCCTGTGGCAGGGCGTCGACGTCGCGGGGGATGCCTGCCGCCTTGTCGTCATCGACAAGATCCCGTTCCCACGCCCGGATGATCCCGTGTCGCGCGCCCGCTCCATGGACGTCGAACGGAGGGGAGGCAACGGCTTCGTGTCCGTCTCCCTCACGCACGCGGCCCTCATGATGGCCCAGGGCGTGGGACGTCTCCTGCGCTCGACGGATGACCGAGGAGTCGTCGCGATCCTCGATCCGCGCGTGGTGACCAAGCGCTACGGCGGCTTCATTATGCGCTCCCTGCCTGCCATGTGGCCGACGACGGATCCCGCGGTTGTGAGAGGTGCGCTGCGACGCCTCGCCAAGGACTGCGACGACTAGGGCCGAGGGCCTCCTGAGCGCGGAAAACGTCGCGCAGATAACGGGCGAGCAGGGGTGTCTATCTGAGACAATAGGGGTGCCCGCAGACTCTAGGAGACACTCGTGGAAAACCAAGCGCAGACCCTGTACCCGTCTAAGTCCTCCGGACGTCCGTCCAAGATCGCCATCATCGGTGCTGGTGCCGTTGGTACGGCCGTCGCTTACGCCTGTGCGATGCGCGGCGATGCCCGCTCGATCGTCCTTCAGGACATCAACAAGGCCAAGGTAGAGGCCGAGGCCCTCGACATGGCTCACGGCATCCAGTTCACGCCCGCCGGCTCGATCGAGGGCTCGGATGACGTTGAGATCGTTCGTGGTTCCGACCTGATTATCGTCACGGCTGGCGCGAAGCAGCAGCCCGGGCAGTCCCGCCTGGAGCTGGCCGGCTCGACCGTCAACCTCATGAAGAAGATCGTGCCGAACCTGCAGAACGTGGCCCCCGACGCTCACTTCATGTTCATCACGAACCCGGTGGACGTCGTCACCTACGCCGCCCTGAAGATCACGGGCCTGCCCCGTAACCAGGTCTTCGGCTCGGGCACGGTGCTCGACACCTCTCGTTTGCGCTACCTGGTCTCGCGCGAGACCGGCGTGGCCACGCAGAACATCCACGCTTACGTGGCCGGCGAGCACGGCGACTCCGAGGTCGCCCTGTGGTCCAGCGCCGAGATCGGCAACGTCCCGCTCTCCCAGTGGGGCCCGACCCTGTCCGGCGGCATCTTCGACTCCGCTCTGCGCAACTCCATCGCGCAGGAGGTCGTCCAGTCCGCCTACAAGATCATCGAGGGCAAGGGCGCGACGAACTACGCGATCGGCCTGGCCGCCTCGAAGATCGCCGGCGCGGTCCTGCGCGACGAGCAGCGCGTCCTCACCATCTCGACCCTGCTTGAGGACTGGGAAGGCATCTCGGACGTCGTCATGGCCGCCCCGACCATCGTGGGCCGCGACGGCGCCGGACGCGTCCTGCACCCGCCGCTCACGCTCAACGAGCGCGACGGCCTGACCGCCTCGGCCCAGCGCCTGCGTCAGGTTGCCCGAGACCTGGGCTTCTGAGTCTCAGCTACATAAGACGGTGGCGCCACCCCTCGGGGTGGCGCCACCGTCTTATGTAATGCGTCAGAGCGAACGGATGACGGTGACGACCTTGCCGAGGATGGTGGCGTCGTCGCCCGGAATGGGGGAGTAGTCCGCGTTGTGGGGCAGGAGCCAGACGTGGCCGCCTGTCACGGAGAGTTCCTTCACCGTGGCCTCGCCGTCGATCATGGCGGCGACGAACTCTCCGTTGCGGGCCTCGTTCTGAGAGCGGATGACGACGTAGTCGCCGTCGAAGATGCCGGCGTCGACCATTGACTCGCCGCTGACTTCGAGCATGAAGAGGTCACCGTGCCCGGTCATGGACGTAGGCAGACGGAAAACGTCCTCCACGTGCTGCTCGGCCGTGATGGGGGTGCCGGCCGCGATGCGACCGACCAGCGGAATCGCCGTGCCTTCCTCCTCCACGTGGGAGACGGGTACCTCGATGCGAACGACCTTTTCCGAAGGGGACGAGGAGGGGGTGATCCCGAGCTCGGCACGCGCCCGATCGGTCAGGTCCAGCGCACGGGGCAGGCCGGGCTCGCGAACTAGGTACCCGTCGGCTTCGAGCGCATCAAGGTGGTGCTTGACCGTCGAGGGCGACGCCAGGCCAACCGCAGATGCGATCTCGCGCACAGATGGGGGAAAGCCGCTAGATGCCAGTTTTTCGTTGATAACTCGCAGGATCGCGCGGTGTCGATCGCTGATCGAACGCTCGGTCATGGCATCTCCTTCGCAGTAGGTGGACGCAAATGTGCATGGGTGGGCGTCCACTAGATACGTCAAGGATAAGCCGATTTCGCGCAGAATGAAACATATGTTCGAGTGGGTCTCGACATTGATCATCAAGCGTGCTATCGTACAAGTGTTCGACGAACAGATGTTCGATGAAAGTATTCTGGAGGATCTCATGAGTGTTCCCGTTGCAACGAAGACTGCCGTTTCGTTCCCTGCGCGCCGCTCTCCGCTTCGTGTCGTGGAGGATGCGCCTCTGGCGACCGTTCGTGACATCTCCAGTGCGCCGTCTGCGCGTCGACGTGTTGAGGCTCAGCGCGTCGATGACCCCTCGTACCTTCGCGCTCCCGCAGCGCCGCGTCGTCGCACTCGATCTTCTCGTCGTGGCATCATTGCCGGCGCGCTCGCGACGGTGGTGCTCTCCGTGGGGGCAGGCGCCCTGGGGCTCGCCATCCAGCCTGACGCCTACGACGGCCCGACGGTCACCAAGGCCGTCGTCAGTGGTGACTCCGTGTGGTCGCTCGCCCAGAACGTGAAGACGGATCGTCCCCTGGAGCAGGTAGTGTCCGACATCGAGCGCCTCAATGATGTGCAGGGCGCTCTTCAGCCCGGGCAGCGGGTTCTCGTGCCCGTCCGCTGACGGCACCATGGAGCCTCGTGTCCCTCCGCTGTTGGTGACACGTGGGACTCCTGTGACAGACGGGGGTCTCAGCGTGTACCGTTGAGGGGTGCACTGCCCTTTCTGTCATAACCCGGATTCACGCGTCGTCGATACGCGTATTGCGGACGACGGCGCCTCGATTCGGCGTCGCCGTGAGTGCACGCACTGCAAGAAGCGCTTTACCACCCTTGAAACGTCCTCGTTCCAGGTCGTCAAGCGCTCCGGCGTCGTCGAGTCTTTCTCCCGTAACAAGGTTGTATCGGGCGTGAAGAAGGCCTGTCAGGGGCGGCCGGTCTCGGATGATCAGCTCGCGATTCTGGCCCAGCAGGTCGAGGAGCAGCTGCGCTCCACCGGCGTCTCCAACGTGTCGACGAACGAGGTTGGCAAGGCCATCCTTCCGTTCCTGCGCGACCTGGACGTGATCGCCTACCTGCGTTTCGCGTCCGTGTATCGCCAGTTCGACACCCTCGAGGACTTTGAGCAGGCCATTCAGGCACTGCGAGAGCGCTCTCAGGCCGGCGAGGCAGCGCCCGAGGCCGGTGCCCAGGCCAACGCCGAGCCGGCGGCGCCCGTGCCCGCAAAGAAGCCGCGCAAAGCCCGCTCCACGCGCAAGCGCCCCGTCTCCAACGCGCCCACGCTGCTGGAAGACGAATGACGCGACGAGCATGAATAGTGCCCGGCCCCCAGGAGGGGCCGGGCACTATCGCTTCGATGTCGGCAGGTGGCTACTTCTCGTTCGTTTCCTCGTGCCCCTGCGTCGCCTCATCCGGTGCGGCGTCGGGCGTGGAAGCGCGCCCCTCGGAGGACGCTGTGCGAACCCCCGCGACAGCCTCGGAGACCGACTCGCGCGCGCCAGCCACGGCCTCGGCGACAGAATCGCGAGCGCCGGCGATCGCCTCGGAAGCGCTTTCTCGGACGCCTGCGACCTTCTCCGACATGGATTCGCGTGCCTCTGCCACGGCCTCGGAGACGGCACCACGAGCGCCCGCGACAACCTCGCGTGCTTCCGCGACCTTCTCCGACATGGATTCGCGCGCCTCTGCCACGGCCTCGGACACGGCGCCACGCGCCCCGGCAACCGCCTCGCGCGCCCCCGCAACCGCGTCGGTTGCGACGGCCTGTGCGCCCACGATCTGCTCGCGCACCTTCTTGCGCATGACCTTGCCGAGCTGTGAGCGGGGCAGCTCCGTCATGACGACGATCTGACGGGGGAGCGCGTAGTGGGCCAGCGACTTTTCAGCCCACTTGCGCAGGTCTGTGAGCGTCACCGAAGCGCCTGCCTCGAGCACGATGGCGGCGACGACGTCCTCACCGGACTCTCCGGCCGGCACGCCGACGGCCGCGACGTCAGCCACGCCCGGCATTGAACGCACGGCGTTTTCCACCTGCGTGGGGTAGACGTTGAAGCCGGAGGCGTTGATCATCTCCTTGCGGCGATCCGCCATGTAGATGAAACCGTCGCGCACTTGGACGAGGTCGCCCGTGCGCAGCCATCCATCCTCGGTGAACACTTCGGCGGTCTCGTCGTCCTGGTTCCAATAGCCGGAGAACACCTGCGGGCCGCGGGCAATGAGCTCGCCGACCTCGCCATCTGCAACCTCGCGGGAGGGGTTTTCCGGATCGACGATGCGCACCTGGGTGGAGGGGAAGGGGATGCCGAGCGCCCCGCGTGCTCGCGAGGATGCGAGGGGCGATCCCAGGAGGATCGGGGAGGCCTCCGTCATGCCGTAGCCTTCGATCATGAGGCCGCCGGTGGCCTGCTCCCACTGCTCGGCCAGCGGCGCCGAGAGGGGCATCGCGCCCGAGAGCGAGAAGTGGATGGAGGACAGGTCCGCGTTCGTGCCCTCCGCAGCCGCGAGCAGGCGCTCGTACATGGGCGGGACGCCCAGGAAGAACGTGCAGGGCAGGCGGCGTTGAGCTGCCAGTACCAGCGCGGTGTCGAACTTGGGGAACATGGCGATCGTCGCCCCCAGGCGCAGGCCCGCCAGGAAGCCAATCGTGAAACCGAAGGCGTGGAAGAGGGGCAGGATGCAGTAGAAGACCTCGGCACCCTCGTGGAGGACGGGAACCCACGCGATCGACTGCTCGACGTTCGCTGACAGGTTCGCGTGAGTGAGAGCGGCGGCCTTTGGTACGCCGGTCGTGCCACCCGTGTGGATGAGGAGTGCGACGTCCTCCATCGCTGCCGGGCAGTCGCCGCGCCATGGGGTCGCGGTGCGCAGGGCGCGCGTCCAGGAGCGAGCCCAGCTCGGGCGCGGGCTGGAGAGCTGTTCGCGCTTCTCGCGGGCGGCCTTGACGGGAAGCTTGAGAGCCATGCGCGAGGCGGCGGGCAGGGCGGACGTGAGGTCCATGGAGAAGGTGGTGTGGCCGCGCCCGAGGAAGGTGAGTTTCTCCAGTGACTTCGACCAGGCGATGGTCACGCGAGCACCGTGGCGCTCGTACTCGCCCTCCAGCTCGCCCGCGGGGGCGAGCGGATTGTGTTCGACGACGACCGCGCCGAGGAGCATTGTGCCCAGGACGGCGACGGCGTGCTGCGGGCAGTTCGGCATGACGAGGGCGACGCGGTCGCCTGCGCGCACGCCCGCCTGGTGGAGGGCGCCCGCGGCCTGACGCATCTCCTGAGCGAGCTCCGCGTACGTAAGCTGGCGCGCGAAAAAGTCGATCGCGGCGCGCTTCGGGTAGCGGGAGGCGACCTCCAGGACCATGTCCGGGATCGGACGGTCGGGAATCGCGATGTTGTAGGCGACCCCCGGCGCGTACAGCTCGCGCAGCTTCGTCGTGAGATCCATCTGTCCTCCTTTGGAAACGATTCCCCTACGATACCGTAAGTTATGCCTCGTTTAACCAGCTGGGAACGCGATGAATGCGACAGTTTTACAGCGGCGTGGCGATCAGTCGGACAGTTTCGGGCAGGTGGCTCAATTCCTCGAGCGCCTCGCGCCCCAGGCCCGCCGAAATGTCGGTGAGCACGTAGCCGACCTCGTCGACGGTGGCCAGGATCTGGGCGTCGACGTTTGCTTCGGAGGAGGCGAAGATCTGGTTGACGCGCGCCATGACGCCGGGCACGTTGCGGTGGATGAGGCGCACGCGGTAGCGCGAGCGCTTGCCGATGTTCATCGTCAGGTTCGGCAGGTTCACGCTCATGTCGGTCGATCCGCTGGCCTGGTATTCGCCGATCTTGGCGGCCACGAAACGACCGATGTCGTACTGCGCTTCCTCCGTCGAGCCGCCGATGTGGGGGGTCAGGATGACGTTGTCGAGGGTTGCCAGGGGCGAGTCGAAGGGGTCGCCGTTTGCGCGCGGCTCCTCCGGGAACACGTCGATGGCCGCGCCACCCAGGTGGCCCGAGACGAGCGCCGCGTGCAGCGCGTTGATATCGACGACGTGCCCGCGCGACAGGTTGATGAACAGTGCGCCGGGCTTCATCAGCTCGAACTCGACTCGTCCGATGAGGTTCGTGTTGGATTCCTGGCCGTCCACGTGCACGGAGATGATGTCGGCTTCGCGCAGGACCGCCTCCATCGTCGGCATCTGGGTGGCGTTGCCCAGGGCGAGGCGCTCGGCCGCATCGTAGAAGATGACGTTGAGGCCCATGGCCTCGGCAAGGACCGACAGCTGGGTGCCGATGTTGCCGTAGCCGATGATGCCCAGGGTGTGCCCGCGTACCTCGTGGGCGCCGTCGGCGCTCTTGTCCCACACGCCGCGGTGCAGGCGTGAGTTCTTCACGGTGACGCGGCGCGACAGGTCGATGATCTCGCCGATCGCCAGCTCGACGACGGAGCGGGTGTTGGAGTAGGGGGCGTTGAACACGGCGACACCCATCTCGGTGGCCGTAGCCAGGTCGATCTGGTTCGTGCCGATGCAGAAGGCTCCGATGGCCTTGAGTTCGGGGCGTGCGCGCAGCACGCGCTCGGTGACCTCGGTCTTGGAACGCAAGCCCAGGTAATCCACGCCTTCGAGCGCGTCGATCAGGTCGTCCTCGGATAGGGCGCCCGTCACGCGGGTGACCTCGATGCCGAACTTGGCGAAAATATCGTCGGCGACGTCGTGCGGGTTTTCCAGGAGCAGTGCGCGTGTCATGCCCCCATCATGGCAGACGGGAGCCCAAAGGGACGCGCGGTGTCAGGGTGTGGTTGCTCCTACCACTCTTCCATGCCGGCGGGCAGTGGGGAGCGGTGGACGACGTGCACGTCGTGGGTGGCGCGGGTGAGGGCGACGAAGAGATCGCCGACGCCGTCGCTGAGGATCTCCGAGGGCTCGACCAGGATGACCGAGTCGAACTCGAGTCCCTTGGAAGCCACGGCCGACAGCAGGGAGACGCGCTCGGACAGGGCGGTCTCGCCGTCGAGGTCGGCTCCCCACGCGCGGGCGCGCTGCTCCCCGACGATGATGGCGACGCGGCCACGAGAGGCACCGGCCTCGCGGTCGAGGCGCTCCTCGGCCTCGCGCTGGGCTTGGGCGACGGCGCGCCACAGGGCAGAGTCCTGAATCGACGAGGCCGGGGCCTCCTCGGGCGCGTCCACGTGGGTGACGCGGTAGCAGCCTTCGACGTCGCGCACGGCGGTCATCGGATACAGAACGGGGACCCCGGCTCGGGCGACGACGCCTTCGGCGAGGGTCGTGAGGGTGGCGGGCGTGCGGTAGGAGACGGTCAGCGCGTACTCGGCCGCGAGGGCGCGTGCCGCCGGTCCGAGTGCCTTCTCCCAGGTGGGTGGGCGCTTGGAGCCGCGGCGCTGATCGAGGTCGCCGACCACCGTGAAGGAACGCGACGGGCATCGGCGCAGCAGGGCGCGCCAGGCCATGGGGGAGAGTTCCTGGGCCTCGTCGACCACGATGTGGCCGTACGCCCACGTGCGGTCCTTTGCGGCGCGCTCGGACAGCGGCGTCCAGGTGTTCTGGCCGGCCACCTGCTCGGCGAGCATCTGGGCGGTCACGATGCCGCCACCCAGGTTCTGGGCCTCGATCGCCTCGCGGGCGCGCTCGATCGCTCCCTCGTCAGCTTCTCGCGACGTCGTCGAGGACGACGGCATGGGGCCCAGCAGTTCCTCGCACTCGTCCAGGATGGGTACGTCGGACACCGTCCACGGGGCAGAACGGGGACGCACGAGGGCCGCCAGCTCGTCGGGACGCAGGGGAGAACCGGCCTTGCGGTTTGCGGCCGCCAAGACCTCGGGGCGCGCGTAGAGCCTGCGCAGCAGGGTCTGTGCGCTCGTGGGCATCCACGCGGTGTTGATCGCGCGGCGGCAATCCACAGAATCGCGGATCTCGATGAGCCATGAGCGCTTGACCTCGGGATCGACGCCGCCCTCGGAGTCTGCGTCCCCGGCCTCGCGCGCCAGACGCAGGGCCAAAACGTCCATGAGTTCGCGCGCGAAAGACTCGCGCGCCACGTTGTGAGGGCGCCCCGAGCGCTTCGCCCGGCGCCTCGCCGTTTCCACGTCCGCGCGCGTGAGCGTGACCTCGCGGTTCCACACGCGCAGCACCTGGTCGCCGTCGGGGAGCTTGGCCAACGCCCGCACGGCCTCCTTGACGATCTTCGCCCACGCGGGCAGGCCCTTGACGCGGGCCACGGCCTCGTCGTCGCTGCCCCGAGCGTTCACGCCGGGCACCAGGTCGCCCAGCGTCACCGAGACGACGCCCGTCTCGCCGAGCGACGGCAGGACCTGCTCGATGTAGCGCAGGAACAGGCGCGAGGGGCCAACGAGGAGAACACCGGAACGCTCGAGGCGCTCGCGGTGGGCGTACAGGAGGTAAGCGATGCGGTGGAGCGCGACCGCCGTCTTGCCGGTGCCGGGGCCGCCTTGGACGACCAGGAGGCCCTTGTCGGAGGCGCGGATGATGCGGTCCTGCTCGGACTGGATCGTGGCGACGATGTCGCCCATGCGGCCGTCACGCGCCTCGCTGAGGGCGTGCATGAGCGCGCCTTCGCCCTGGAGTTCGAGCCCGGACGCGCGCGAGGCATCCAGCAGCTCGTCTTCGAGGCCGGTGACGCGTCGGTCGCGGGTGGAAATGTGGCGGCGGCGTACGACGCCGTCCGGCTCGGCCGACGTGGCCTGGTAGAAGGGGCGCGCGGCGGGTGCGCGCCAGTCAACGAGCAGAGGAGTGCCGTCCTCGTGAGACAGGGAGAGGCGACCCACGTGGCGGGTCGAACGGTCGGCCATGTCGAGGCGACCAAACACCAGGCGCTCTTCGACGCCTTCGAGGCGGGCGGCCATTTCACCCAGGTGAGCGGACAAGGCCTCGCGCTCGGTCCATCCCTGAGCGTTGCCGACGCCGTGGGTGGAGTGAACGCGCCCCTGGCGATCCCGATAGGAGGCGCGCAGTGCGTCCAGGCGCTCGTAGGCGCTGTCCACAAATTCCTGTTCCGGCAACGGAAGGTCGGTCGACGACTCGCGATGAGTGCTCGTGGCCATGGGTCCTCCTCGTTTATGGGCCTTCTATTGTTCCCTACTTTTGCCCCGCGTGCTGTTTCGTCTGCGGAGTGGGCGAACTTCGCCGCAAGCTCAAAACCCCCTCCCGCGTGACGCGGCGGGCGCGTCCCGGGTACGTTAGACATGAGGCAGAAGAACGAGCATGAGGAGCAGACGTGAGTATCAACGCCACTGACCTGTATGCCGACGGTCCCGCCGCCGGCGCGAAGGCGAAGATTCTCCTCATCCACTTTGATGGGGCGATTGACGCCGGGGCCGCCGGACGTATGGCGATCGGCCAGCTCCTGCGTTCCCTGCACAACGAGCGGGTCGCGACCTTCGACGCGGATGCGCTCATGGACTACCGCTCGCACCGCCCGATCGTGACCGTGGACAACTGGGTGTCCTCCCCGGACATGGTGATGCCCGAAACTGTCCTTGACCTCGTCGAAGACGACATGGGTAACCCGATCCTGGTCCTGCACGGCGCCGAACCCGACGCGCACTGGGAGTCGTTTACGAACGCGATCAATGACCTGTGCGAGCGCGCCGGCGTTGAGATTACGTTCTCCCTGCACGGCGTGCCCTCGGGCGTGCCGCACACGCGCCCCACGCCCGTGCACGTGCAGGCCACCGACGCCTCGCTGCTGCCCCCGGGGTCCACCGCAATCTCGAATCACATGCAGTTCCCGTCGCCGCTGTCTACCTTCATGCAGATCCGCATGGGGCAACGAGGCATTGGCGGGCTTGCGCTGCTCGGCGCAGTCCCGTACTACATGGCGGACACCGCATACCCGGCCGCCTCCTCGGCGCTGCTCACCTCCTTCGCGAAGTTCGCGGACCTGTCTTTGCCCGTCGGCGACCTCGAGCAGGGTGCCGCGCAGGATCAGGAGAACATCGCCAAGCTCGTCGAGGGCAATCCCGACATCTCCCACACGGTCTCCAACCTCGAGGAGCACTTCGACGCGTGGACCGGAGGGGACGGGGCGATTCCCCTGCCCGGACTCGGCAAGCGCGCCGCGTCCGGCAGCGAAGAGAAGAGCCCGAAGGACATTGGTGACGTGATCGAGGCCTACCTGGCTCAGGTGTCGCGCGCCCAGGACGAGGAGATCGAGTCCGTTCAGCGCGCCCCGCGCACCGAAGAGGTCACGGAACCCCCCAAGCCCGACACGATCGAGGACGTGCTGGCGCGTATCGAAGCGCGGCGCAACGGGCGTGGACCCGGCCCCTCGGCACCGCGCCACCGCGCCTGAGGAAGACGCCGCACCTAGGTGTGGCGCGCCTGTGCCCCACGGCCTCGTTAGTCGGCCTGCGGGTATCCGACCTGCGCGTCCGTCAGCGCAGCAGTGCCCGCCACCCAGCGCGTCAGGTCGACCGGCCTCGTGATGCGGGCCGGGAGAGCGAGTGTGCGCAGCGCCCGATCGATCTGATCGACGTCCACGACGTCGCTTGCGCTCGCCAGGGCAACCACGTTGCCGCGGCGTCCGCCCCGGCCAACCTTCGGGTCCTGGATGGAGGCCACGAAGGGGAAGACTTCCTGCAGGGCGGCCACGTCCTGGCGTGCGTTGGCTGGTCCTCCGTGCGCGCAGTTCACCAGGTAGACGCCCGAAGCGGTGAGGGCTCGGCGCGCCCGATCGGCGCACTCGACCGTGCGCAGGTGATCGGGGGTCACGCCCGACGCGAAGGCGTCACGGACGATCACGTCGAAAGACCCCTCGCGCGTCTGATCGAGGACCGCGCGCCCGTCACCCACGCGGATCTTGACCTGAGGGGCCTTGGGGATGGGGAAGTGCTCGCGCACCTGCTCGGCCAGGAGGCGGTCGACCTCGACGGCGACATGGCGGGACTGTGGGCGAGACGAGGACCATGCGCAGGCCAGCGCGCACGCGGCGCCGCCCACGTGGAGTGCGCGGAAACGATCCTGGGGACCCCACAGGGAGGACACGACAGCGTCCATGTGCTGCATGTACTCGAACTCCAGGTACGCGGGGTCCGACGTGTCGACCGCGGAGGATTCGACATCTCCGAGGAACAGCGTCGCGCGCGGACCGTCCCACCGGATGCGGGCCGGACCGAAATCCGTGTCGAAGGAGATGTCGCGTGACGAAGATGAGCGTGCCATGGTGGACACTGTAACCACGGACGAGGCCAACGGGCACAGGAGGTGACATGTCAAACGCTCCCAGGGACGTGCGCGCGAAGCGCGACTGGGGATCGGACGATAGCGCCACGCCGATCCTGCACGTCGACATGGACTCCTTCTTCGCGCAGGTCGAAATGCGCGAGGACCCGAGCCTGGTCGGACGCCCCATTATCGTGGGCGGCACCTCCGGGCGCGGGGTCGTCACATCCGCCACCTACGAGGCCCGGGCACTGGGTGTTCGCGCCGGCATGCCTACCTCGCGCGCCCGCGCCCTGTGCCCGACTGCCGCTTTCGTCCCCGGCAGCCACGGCCTCTATCAGCGCTACTCACGCCAGGTCATGGCGATTCTCGCCACCGTCACCCCTGACCTCGAACAGGTATCGATCGACGAGGCCTTCCTCGACGTGTCCGGGGCGCGCCGCAGGCTCGGCTCTCCCACACAGATCGCCCACCTGATCCGCACCCGCATCCGCGAGGCCGTCGGACTACCCGCATCCGTGGGGATCGCCGCCACCAAATCGGTCGCCAAAATCGCCTCCTCGCACGCCAAGCCCGATGGACTGCTCCTCATCCCCAAGGATGCGACGGTTGAATTCCTGCACGGACTGCCCGTGGGAGCGCTGTGGGGAGTTGGGGGGAAGACCGCGGCGATCCTCGACCGGGAGGGCATCGATACCATCGGGGATCTCGCCCACGCCCCGCTCACGCGCTTGACCAAGCTCCTCGGCGTCGCCTCCGCCCACCACCTGCACGACCTGTCGTGGGGCATCGACCCGCGCCCCGTCGCCCCCACTCGCGCCGAGAAGTCCGTCGGCATGGAGCGTACCTTCGAGGAGGATGTGCGCTCGCGGGCTCAGATCGAGGAGTTCATCCTGGCGGCCTCGCACGACTGCGCGCGCAGGCTTCGCGCTGGTGGCGTCGTTGGGTGGACCGTTGGCATCAAGATGCGCAGCACGGATTTTCATACGATCACACGCAGTGTGAGCCTCGTGGCGCCCACCGACACGGGGCGCGAGATCGCCCAGGCAGCTCAGGGGCTGTTCGCCCGCGAGGATATGCCGATCGGGGGAGTGCGGCTCTTCGGCGTGCGCGTGGAGGGGCTGCAGGCTCGCTCGGGCGGCGTCGCCGTCACGCTCGACCGAGATGACAAACCCGCGGCATCCGAGCGCGCGATGGATCAGATCCGTGACAAGTTCGGCGCGGGTGCCCTCGCCCCCGCCACGCTCCTCGGAAAGAAGGTGCCGGGCAGACGCTCCTTCGGCGCGGATAGTAACGAGGCCGGGGCCCCTCCCGCTGGCACCGGCCCCCAGGCGCAGCGGCAGGGGAGCGACCCCGGAGAGGAAGAGCCCACGCAGGGAACGCTCCTGTGAGGCCAGTTCGTCTCCGACATGTCACACGCGCTAAGCTGAGGACAACACCGTCCGAAAGGGGCAACCAATGGCTCTCACCGAGTATGAGAAGAAGATCCTCGAGCAGATGGAAGCATCCCTGCGCGAGGAGGACCCGGCGTTGGCCTCCCAGATGTCCGCACCCGCGGCCGAGGAGGAAGAGGAGCCTGCTCACGGACCGCGCGCGCCGCGCCGCATCGCCCTCGGCCTGACGGGAGCTGTCCTGGGCATGGTCGTCCTGGTCGCAGCCGTGTCGCTGGGCTACTCGATCCTCTCGATCCTCCTCGGTGTGGCTGGATTCGCCCTGACGGTCGCCGGAATCCTCTATGCGCTGTCGCGGCCGGGATCCCAGACTGATGAGCAGGGCGAGGACTCTTCCGCGAGTAAAGCAGACAAGAGCAGCGGATGGAGCTCCTTCATCCAGGATCAGGAGCGCCGCTGGGACGACCGTCGAGGCAACGACTAGGCGTTTCGAACAACTGATGAAGCGGGGCGAGCCGGAGTAACCGGCTCGCCCCGCTTCGTGGTCTCCCCACTGTGCTCCCCACTGTGCTCCCCACTGTGCTCCCCACTGTGCTCCCCACTGTGCTCCCCACTGCGCTCCCGGGGATTCCCCACCGTCCTCCACGGGAGTGCCAGCGGAGCCCTCGGATTGTGCCTGCGCCCCCTGAAATCCTTGCTATATCAAGGATTATGGCCCGATTTGTGCGGTGTTATCGCCTCCGGCATCTGGTGCTCGCCACGGCGCGACTCACCGAGTGTGTGCAAGATTTCCCCACTTTTCTCCACCTGATTTTTTCGGCGAAATTCCGCCACTTTTATCCGATGTATTTCGCGCCACGCCGTAAGTTTCTGTGTAAATATGGGGTTAGGTGGGTTAAAGTGGGGGAAAGTTCCGAACAGGGGAGGGCGGTGACATGTTCCTCGGTACGTACGAGCCCAAGCTCGACGACAAAGGTCGCATGTTCCTGCCTGCGCGCTTTCGCGAGGACATGGAGGGCGGAATCGTCCTCACTCGCGGACAGGAGCACTGCATCTACGCATTCCCTGCTTCGGAGTTCGAGAACATGACCGCGGAACTGCGCCGCGCGCCCCTGTCGTCCAAGCAGGCGCGTGACTGGATCCGCGTGATGCTCTCGGGTGCCTACAAGGAGGTCCCGGACAAGCAGGGGCGCATTAGCGTTCCGGCTGACCTGCGTGCATACGCCGGTCTGGGTCGTGAACTCGCCGTCATTGGCGCGGGTTCGCGAGCCGAAATCTGGGACGCCTCGGCCTGGCGCGAATACCTCGCGGTTCAGGAAGAGGTCTTCTCCAACACAGCAGAAGAGATTATTCCCGGGATGTTCTGACCCGTACACCCAGGTCTCCGCCCGCTGTTCCGACATCACTTCCCCGGTGGCGGAGCACGGTGGGGGACCTGAGTGGACGGATCGAGGCGACAGACGTAAAGGAGGCGCGACATGCGCGATGCATCGGAGTCGGTGCGCGATTCGTCGCGCCCGGCGAGCGAGCGTCACGTGCCCGTGCTGCTGCGCGAGTGCCTCGACATGCTCGCCCCCGCGATCGAGCGTCCCGGCGCCGTCCTCGTCGATGGAACCCTGGGCATGGGTGGCCACACCGAGGGTGCGCTCGAACGCTTCGAGGACCTCACCGTCATCGGCATTGACCGCGACCCGCAGGCTATCGAGCTGGCGTCGGCCCGCCTCGAGCGCTTCGGGACGCGCTTCCGTGCGGTGCACACCACCTACGACAACATCGACGCGGCCGTCGAGGAACTGCTCGGTGAGGGAGCGCGCGTCGACGGCGTCCTCATGGACCTGGGGGTGTCCTCCCTGCAGCTCGACGAGGCCGACCGCGGCTTCGCCTACTCGAAGGACGCTCCGCTCGACATGCGCATGGACGCGACGAGTGGACCGAGCGCGGCGGACCTGCTGGCCACCGCCTCGGAAGGCGAGCTGATCCGCATCCTGCGCACCTACGGCGAAGAGAAATTCGCGCCGCGCATCGCCAGGCTCATCATCCGACGCCGCGACGATGCCCCCATCACGCGTACGGGTGAGCTCGTGGACATCATCCGCGAGGCGATCCCGGCGCCGGCGAGGCGCACGGGCGGTAACCCGGCAAAACGCACCTTCCAGGCGCTACGCGTTGCGGTCAACGACGAATTGACCATCTTGGAGCGGGCGCTCCCGCGGGCGCTGTCGAGTCTGAGGATCGGCGGGCGTCTGGTCGTGGAGTCCTACCAAAGCCTCGAAGACCGAATAGTCAAAGATGTGCTGCGCCGCGGCTCCACGTCCGCAGCTCCTCCCGGACTGCCGGTCATCCCCGATGAGATGGCTCCCAGCCTGCGCCTGCTGACGAAGGGCGCGAACAAGGCCGACCAGGCCGAACAAGACCATAATCCCCGATCTGCTTCCGTGCGACTGCGCGGAGCGGAGCTCATCCGTGAATGGAAGGACCTCGCATGAGTGCAGCAACCGCGAAGGCACGTCCCGCAGTGCGCCCCGAGCTGCGCCGAGACGAGGTCCACGAGCTTCGCCTCGTCCAGGGCACCCGCCCGCGCCGTTCCCTCGTCGCCGTCGTCGCCCTCCTCGTGGCGGTCGCGCTGGCGTCCGTGGTGGCGTCGATGGTGCTCAACACCCGCATGGCGCAGACCTCCTTCGAGATCCGCGAGCAGCAGCTCGCGCTCAACGAGCTCGAGGCGCAGTCGTGGACCATGCGCGCCGAGCTGGACCGCAAGGCCTCGCCGACGGAGCTGGAGAAGGCCGCCAAGGCGAACGGCATGGTGCCCGCAGGCAAGTCGGGTTTCATCACGCTTGAGACCGGCACCGTCGAGGCTGGAACCCCCGCGAAGTAACTCGGAGGCGAGTGCGTATGGATACCGTCATGACGCGTTCGCGTTGGGTCTTGGGGTTTTTCATTGTCGCCCTGAGTATCTGCGCCGTGCGCCTCGTACAACTGCAGATCATCGAAGGTCCGTCCCTGGCTGCTCAGGGACAGCGAGTGCGTACGTCCTCGACGGAGGTCGCGGCGGCGCGCGGAACGATCACTGACGCGACCGGCGTCGTGCTGGCGAACTCGATCCAGACCTACGATATTGCCGTCAATCAGGTGAATATCCGCGCCTACGTGCACCGTGACGATGATGGCAAAGAGGTCGGGCGAGGTCCCGCTGAGGCGGCTCGTCAGCTCGCCCCGCTCCTCGACATGAACGAGGCCGAGCTGGGCGGCATGATGCTGGGCGATTCGACCTACGAGTACATCAAGCGCAACGTCGATGCGGTGACCTACCGCGAGATCCGTAAGCTCGACATCTACGGGATCGAGTGGGAGTCCGTCTTTGAACGCGAATACCCCAATGGCAACGTGGCTGCGCCGGTCATCGGTACGGTGAACGCTGAGGGGCAGGGCTCCTCGGGCATGGAGGCGCAGTTCGACGCCTTCCTGACCGGTACCCCGGGCGCGCAGGCCTTTGAGATCGCTCCCAACGGCGCCGTTATGCCCGGCGGCAAGAAGACGACGGTCGAGCCCAAGAACGGCGGTAACGTCGAGCTGACGCTGCACGCTGACCTGCAGCATCAGGTGCAGGATCTCCTTGACGCGCGAGTCGCGAAGCACCAGGCTGACTGGGGTGCCGTCGTCATTCAGGACGTTGCGACGGGACACGTGCTCGTCATGGCGGACTCGAACTCGACGGAGCCCGACAACGCCAAGCCGCAGAAGGTGCATGCCGTGCAGGACACCTTCGAGCCTGGCTCGGTGGGCAAGCTCGTCACAGTGGGGGCCGCCCTCAATCAGGGAACGATCACCCCGACGAGCGTCTTCCAGGTTCCCTACGCGCTCGACCTGCCCGATGCCGGTGGGCCGATCACGGACTTCCATGAGCACGACGGCGAAACGCTGACTGCGACGGGCGTCCTGGCGGAGTCCTCGAACACGGGAACCGTGCTCATCGGGCAGACGATCAACGATGAGCAGCGTTACTCCATGATGCGCGCCTTCGGCTTTGGCGAGGAGACGGGCATCGAGCTGCCCGGTGAGTCTGCGGGTCTGCTGCGCAGCGCCGATCAGTGGCAGGGCCGTGATCGCTACGTGACGATGTTCGGTCAGGCCTACGCGATTACGGCAATGCAGGAGGCGTCCGCTCTGGCAACGATCGCGAACGGGGGAGTGCGAATCTCCCCGCATATCGTGAAGTCGTGGACGAACGCCGACGGAACAGTCGAGGTCCCCGAGTCCACCCAGCCCGTGCAGGTCATGGAAGCGCAGGCAGCCGCGCAGCTGCTGACGATGATGGAATCCGTCGTTGAGGATGACCTGGGTACCGCTGGCGCCGCGAAGGTGCCGGGCTATCGCGTGGGCGTGAAGACGGGTACCGCAGAGACCGTCATCGACGGGGCTGCCGGCCTCGTGTCGACGACCGCGGGCATCATCCCTGCGGACGCGCCGCGCCTGGCGATTGCCGTCGTTCTGTACAATCCGAAGGTGGCGTCGGTCTCATCTGATTCGTCAGCCCCGCTTTTTGGCGACATCGCGCGTACGGCGGTTGCCAACCTGGGTATCCCCGCGTCTACGGGGTCCGCTAACCTGTATCCCACGACCCCGTGAGTCTGAAGGAGTAAAACATGCAGGCATCAGCCCAGTGGATCGCTGAGGCAGTGTCGGGTCGCCTCGTGGGCAACGACGTTCCCGTGACGGGGCCCGTGGTGACGGATTCTCGTGAAGCTCAGGCAGGGTCGCTCTACGTCGCGCGCCGAGGCGAGAGCGCCGACGGTCATGCGTTCGTGTCCGGCGCGGTCGAGCGCGGCGCGGTCGCCGTCATCGTCGAACACGAGGTTGACGAGGCCGTGGCCCAGATCGTCGTCGAGGATTCGACCGAGGCGCTGGGGGCGCTGGCGCGCGCTCACGTCGAGAAGCTGCGCAGTGGCGGTGACCTGGATGTCATCGCGATGACGGGATCCGTCGGTAAGACGACCACGAAGGACCTGCTGCTCCAGATCATGAGCGAGGACGGGCCGACGGTCGCCCCCAAGCTCTCCTTCAACAACGAGGTCGGCCTGCCCCTGACGGTGCTGCTGGCCGACGAGACGACGCGCCACCTTGTCCTGGAGATGGGTGCCTCCGGTCCCGGCCACATCACCTACCTCACCGACATCGTCGCCCCGGACGTGGCCATCGAGCTGTGCGTGGGACACGCCCACGTGGGTGGCTTTGGTGGTTTCGAGGGCGTCGCGGCTGCGAAGGCCGAGCTCATCAAGGGCACGCGCCCGGGAGGCCCGGTCATTCTCAACACGGACGACCCCAACGTCGAGGCCATGGCGCCTCTGGCGACCGGACGCGTGATCCGCTTCTCAGCTTCGGGCAACGAGCGCGCCGACATCGTCGCGCGCGACGTGCGCCTCGACCGTGCTGACCGCGCCTCCTTTACCCTGGTGACCCCCGAGGGAGAGGCTCCCATCGAGCTGAAGATCGTGGGCCGCCACCACGTTGCCAATGCGCTGGCCGCCGCCGCGGGCGCCCTGACGCTGGGTGTGGATCTGGAGACAGTCGCAGCGGTGCTCTCGCGTGCTCGGGCGCTGAGCCCACACCGTATGGACGTGCATGAGCTGAGCGTCGATGGGACCGAACTGACGCTCATCGACGACTCCTACAACGCGAATCTCGATTCGATGCGCGCGGGTATCGCGGCTCTCGCGTCGATTGGTCGCGATCGCCAGCGCATCGCCGTTCTCGGCGAGATGCTCGAGCTGGGGGAGGAGTCGCAGTCGCTCCACCGGCAGGTGGGTGCGCTGATCGCCGATGCGGGAGTCGACACACTCATTGGTCTTGGCGCAGATGCCCACTACTATCTAGCAGGTGGCTGACATCCTGCGGGAGAAGGGAACGACCCGGTGATTGGACTTATTGCCGCGTTTATTATCGCGATGGCCCTGTCCGTGACGGGCACGCCAATCCTCATCCGCTTCCTGGTGATGCACCAGTACGGACAGTTCATCCGCCAGGACGGGCCCACTCAGCACCTGACCAAGCGCGGAACGCCCACAATGGGCGGCGTCGTCATCATCCTGGCGACGGTCGTCGCGTGGCTGATCGGTTCGATGGTCGCGGGCGCGGGACCCTCGTGGTCCGGCCTGCTGCTGATCTTCCTATTTGTCGGCCTGGGCGTTATCGGCCTCCTCGACGACGGCATCAAGATCATGCGTCAGCGCTCCCTCGGCCTGCACCCCTCCGGCAAGATCATCGGTCAGGTTGCCGTTGCCTCGCTCTTTGCTCTTGGCACGCTCATCAAGCCCAACGAGTTCGGCGAGTACCCGGGTACCCTCGCGATTTCTTTCGCGCGTCCCACTGCCATGACCCTGGGCTTTGCGGGCCTGGGGCTGGGAATCGTTCTGTACCTCATCTGGACCAACCTCATCGTGACGGCCTGGTCGAACGCGACGAACCTGACGGACGGCCTCGACGGCCTGGCCGCGGGCGTCTCCATCTTCGTCTTCGGTGCCTACACGTTCATCGCCTACTTCCAGCGCATCCAGGCGTGCACGCAGCTCGGTGCGAATCAGGCGAACTGCTACTCGACGCGTGACCCCCTCGACCTCGCGATCTTCTGTGCCGCACTGATCGGCGCGCTCGCCGGCTTCCTGTGGTGGAACGCCTCGCCGGCCCAGATCTTCATGGGCGACACGGGCGCACTCGCCCTCGGTGGTGCCGTCGCTGGCCTGTCGATCCTGACCCAGACGCAGCTGCTCGCCATCGTCGTCGGTGGCCTCTTCGTCGCCGTCGTCCTGTCCGACGTGATCCAGATCGGCGTCTTCAAGGCAACGGGTAAGCGCGTGTTCCGCATGGCGCCCCTGCACCACCACTTCGAGCTGCTCGGGTGGAAGGAAGTCACGATCGTCATCCGCTTCTGGCTGATCGCCGCGATCATCGCCGTGGCCGGCGCGGGTATGTTCTACGCGGAGTGGGTGTCCCTTCGATGAGTCGTCTCGCTGCCGTTGTCGGCTGGGGAAAGTCCGGCCAGGGAGCAGCGGGCGCACTGCTCGCCCGCGACTGGCAGGTGCGTGCCTTTGACGCGCGCGCAGGACAGTCCCTCTCGTTCGAGGACGTCGCGGGCGTTCCCGTCGATGCTCACGAGGATCCCGACGCCCTCGCGAGCGCTGTCGTCGAGGCCAACCCCGACCTCGTCGTTGTGTCTCCGGGTGTTCCCGCGCACCATCCGATCTTCTCGGCCTGTGAGGCCGCAGGCATCGACCTGTGGGGCGAGGTGGAGCTCGCCTGGCGCCTGCAGGAGGAGGGCCCGCACGCGGGTCGTCCGTGGCTGGTCGTGACCGGCACGAACGGCAAGACGACGACCGTGGGCATGCTCGGTGAGATCCTGCGATGCGCTGGTGCGAAGGTCGAAGAAGTCGGCAACATCGGCACCCCCATCACGCGCGCGATCGACTCCGACGCCGAGGTCTTCGCAGTGGAGCTGTCCAGCTTCCAGCTGCACACCGCACGCACAGTCTCGCCCCTGGCGTCGATCTGCCTGAATGTGGACGCCGATCACCTGGATTGGCACGGCAGCGTCGAGGCCTACGCGGCCGATAAGGCTCGCGTCTACGAGAACACGATCCGCGCATGCGTCTACCCCGCGTCCGATCGCCGCGTGGAGCAGATGGTGGAGAACGCCGACGTGGTCGAGGGGGCCCGCGCGATCGGGCTGACCCTCGGCTCGCCGAGTGTCTCTCAGTTCGGCATCGTCGAGGGCCTGCTGGTCGACCGCGCATTCGTGGAGGACCGCGCGCGTCACGCCGCTGCCCTCGCGCACATCTCCGACCTGTCGGGGGCGTACGGCCCCCACCCGTCCGCTGCAGTCGTGTCGGACGCGCTGGCCGCCGCGGCCCTCGCGCGTGCCTACGGGGTTGAGCCCGAGGCCGTGGAAGCCGGCCTGCGCGCGTTCCGTCCGGCCGGGCACCGCCGCGCGATTATCGCCCAGGCAGCCGATCTGACTTGGGTGGATGACTCGAAGGCCACGAACGCGCACGCTGCGCGCGCCTCCCTTGCCGGCCTGCCGCCGCGCAGCGCGATCTGGATCGTCGGCGGTGACGCGAAGGGGCAGGACTTCACCGAACTCATTGAGCAGGTCGAGCCGATCCTGCGCGGCGTCGTCGTCATCGGCGAGGACCGCGCGCCCCTCGTCGCAGCGCTCGATGCCGGTGCTCCCGACGTGCCGCGCGTCGAGGTCGACGGTCACGAGGACTGGATGTTCTCGGTCGTTAACGAGGCCGTGGCCCTGTCCATGCCGGGCGATACCGTCGTGCTCGCCCCCGCCTGTGCGTCGTGGGATCAGTTCGACAACTACGGGCAGCGTGGCGACGCGTTCGCCGACGCGGTCTCGCGCCTAGCGGCCCAGTGGGGGAGCGCCGGTGGCGACGAATAAGCGCGGCTGGCACATCCCGACGGTCACCCTGCCTCGTATCCGTTTCGGATCCGGCAAGGAGCGCGAAGACGATCCGGCGATGACGTACTACCTCGTCATCGTGCCGGCCCTCCTGCTGTCGATCTTCGGCCTCATCATGGGGTTTTCGGCTCAGACGGTGACCGCGATCGCGCAGGGCGAGAACCCCTACACGGCGTACGCTCGCCCGCTCATCATCATTCTCGCCTCGCTGGTGATCGCCACGATCGTCCTCCTGATACCCCAGCGATGGCTCATGCACCTGGCCCCCGTCATGTTCGTGGGGGCGCTCGTATTCCAGTCCCTGGTCCTCAGCCCTCTGGGACGCTCGGAGGGCGGTAACGCCAACTGGGTGAAGGTGGGTCCGATCATGGCCCAGCCCTCTGAGTTCCTGAAGCTCGCACTCATCGTGTTTTTGGCTTTCATGGTCTCGAAGTCCGCGACCAAGCGCGGTGATTGGAAGACCATGAGTGTGGCTGTCGGCCTGCCGATCCTGACGGCCCTCGGCGCGGTCATGCTGGGCCGCGACATGGGTACCGCCATGGTCGTGGCCGTTGGAGCGCTTGGCGCGATGTGGGTGGCCGGTCTTCCCAAGCGCTGGTTCGCTGGCCTCGTCATGCTGGCCATCCCGACGATGATCCTCCTGGTGTTGTCGAACCCGACGCGTATCCGTCGTATTTTGGCGATCCTCCCGGGTACCTCGAAGGGGCCGGACGAGTCTGCTCCCGAACAGATCGATCACTCGCTGTGGGCGCTGGGCTCGGGTGGCTTGACCGGCCTCGGACCGGGTGCCTCGCGTGAGAAGTGGAACTACCTGCAGGCGGCACACACGGACTTCATTTTTGCGATCGTCGGTGAGGAGTTTGGTCTGCTGGGCGCACTGGGCGTGCTGCTGTGCCTGGGGCTGCTGATCTGGGGCATGTTCCGTGTCGCGCGCGAGTCCTCGGATCTCTTCGTGACGATCGTGTCCTCTGGCGTGGCCTCGTGGATCGGTATCCAGACGGTCATCAACGTCCTGTCGGTGACGGGCCTGGGCCCGGTCATCGGCGTTCCTCTGCCGCTCGTGTCCTACGGCGGTTCATCCTTCATGTTTACGATCACCGCGATCGCGGTTGTTGCCTCGTTTGCTCGAGCGCGCGCGGGAATTTGGATGATCGGTCGCCCCGACGAGGCCTCGGCTGGGCGTGACCCCCGCCTCGCTCCCCGCCGTCGCTCGGCGCGCTAAGACGCCCGTGGCGCCTGGTGGCCTGCGCGGCTCGCTACACTGGTGTCACGCACACGCGTAAAGGAGACGCATATGGTCAAGGTTGTGATGGCTGGCGGCGGTACTGCCGGTCACGTGAATCCTCTGCTGGCGACGGCGGTGCAGCTGCGCGAGAGCGGCGCTGAGGTTGTTGTCCTGGGGACGAAGTCTGGTCTGGAGGCGGACCTGGTTCCCGCCGCAGGATTCCCGCTCATCGAGATTCCGCGTGTTCCCCTGCCCAGGCGCCCCTCCCTGGCTTTCTTTACTCTGCCCGGCCGCTTCGCCGATGCCGTGAAGCGCTGTGCCCAGGCTCTCGAGGGTGCGGACGTTCTCGTCGGTTTTGGTGGCTACGTGTCGACGCCCGCATACATCGCAGCGAAGCGCGCGGGCGTGCCGATCGTCATCCACGAGCAGAACGCGCGTCCCGGCCTGGCGAACAAGGTGGGTGCACGCAACGCAAAGGTCGTCGCCCTGACGTTCCCCTCCTCTCCGCTTAAGGCCCGCAACGGTAACACCGTCGTCACGGGTCTGCCGCTGCGTGCGGCGATTGCCGAGCTGGCCAGCCGCCGCGCCGATGCTGAGGGCGCCGCTCAGGCGCGCCGCGAGGCAGCCGAGCGCCTCGGCGTCAACCCGGATGCGCCGACGCTGCTCGTCACGGGTGGCTCCTTGGGCGCCCTGCACGTGAACGAGTCGATGACGGGCGCCGCCGATGCTCTGCCCGAAGGCGCGCAGGTCGTGCACCTGACGGGCCGTGGCAAGGACGAGGCGGTGCGCGCAGCTGTTGAGGATGCCGGGCTGTCAGACCGCTGGCACGTGATCGACTACCTGACGACGATGGAGGATGCTCTGGCCGTCGCGGATCTCGTCGTGTGTCGTTCGGGCGCGGGGACCGTTGCCGAGATGGAGGCCCTGGGCCTGCCGTGCATCTACGTACCGCTGCCGATCGGTAACGGCGAGCAGCGTCTGAACGCCGCGGACCACGTGGCCGCCGGGGGCGCGCAGCTCATCGACGACAAGGACTTTACGGCCGACTTCGTGCGCCGTAACGTCTTCCCGCTGCTGGGCTCGACCCGCCTGGCGGACATGGCGGCGGCCTCGCAGTCGCTGGGCCGCGCGGGAGCTGCTCGCGCGCTGGCTGATCTGGCTCTCGAGCAGGTGAAGGAGGGCGGCCATGAGTGAGCCGACGCTGCAGGATCGTTTCCATCTGATTGGTATTGGCGGCGCGGGCATGAGCGTCGTCGCGGAACTGCTGGCCTCTCGCGGCGCCACGGTCGAGGGCTCTGACCGTGAGGAATCCGCCGTTCTCGAGCACCTGCGCTCGGTGGGCGTGCGCGCTTTCGTGGGGCACGAGGCCTCGCACGTGGACCCGGCCTCCGTGGTCGTGGTCTCGACTGCGATCCGCGAGGACAATCCGGAGCTGGCGGTCGCGCGCGAGCGCGGCCAGCGGGTGATTCACCGCTCGCAGGCGCTGGCGCTGGCGGCCTCTGGCATGCGTTTCGTCGGCGTGGCCGGCGCGCATGGGAAGACGACGACGTCGGGCATGCTGGCGATCGCGCTGTCGGCGTGCGGCCTGGATCCGTCGGTGGCCGTGGGCGGCGTGCTGCCCCAGCTGGGCACGGGTGCGCACCTGGGCGGCGGGGATGTCTTCGTCGCCGAGGCCGACGAGTCCGATGGCTCGTTCCTCAACTACACCCCTGCGATCGAAATCGTCACAAACGTCGAGCCGGATCACCTGGATCGTTACCATTCCCGCGAGGAGTTCGAGGAGATCTTCGTCGAGTTTGCTCGCCGCTTGGTCCCCGGTGGCCTGCTGGTGACCTGCGCGGAGGACGAGGGTGCCGTTCGCCTGGCGCACTCCGCGCGAGCCGAGGGCCTGCGCGTTGTCACCTACGGCCGCCCCGAGCGTTCGGTGGACACCCCCGACGTCGTGATCGCCGACGTGCGCGTGGAGGCCCACGGCGCAGGCGCATCCCTGACGTGGGGAGAACGAAGCGCATCGCTGGCGCTGAGCGTGCCGGGTGAGCACAACGTGTTGAACGCCGCCGCCGCATGGGTGGCAGGTATCGAATGCGGCCTGGATCCGCAGGTGATCGCCGACGGCCTGGGCGCGTTCACGGGCGCCGCGCGTCGCTTCGAGGCGCGCGGCCAGGTCGGCTCGCGCCGCCTGTTCGACGACTACGCGCATCACCCGACCGAGGTTGAGGCTGCGATCCGCGAGGCGCACGTCGTCGCCGGCGACGGCGAGGTCAGCGTCGTCTTCCAGCCGCATCTGTACTCGCGCACGCGCATCTTCGCGGAGCGTTTTGCCCAGGCACTGTCGGGCGCGGATCACGTCGTGCTGGCGGGCATCTACGGTGCCCGCGAGGATCCTGAGCCGGGAGTGGACTCCACCCTCATCTCCTCGCGTGTCGACGGCGCGTCCTACGTCGAGGACATGCATGAGGCTGCCCGCCTGGCCGCTTCGCTGACCCCTGAGGGCGGCGTGTGCCTGACGATGGGTGCCGGTTCGATCACTCACTGCGCGTCCAATGTGCTCGATGAGTGGAAGCGGATGGGGGCATGAGGCCGCCTTCGCCGAGGCGCCCTGGGGGTTCGCGCTCCCACGAGGAGGAGCCTTCGCGCGTGGAGGAGAACTCCTCGTCCTTCGACGACATCGTGTCCCCGGCCGCGCAAGAGGAGGCTGAGGAGCCGAAGCGTCGTCCCGGCTCGCTCACGGAGCGCCGCCGCGCGCGCTCGGCCGTCGATCGGCCGATGCCCGTCGCCGATGCTGCGGCTCTGTTGGGCGGCGAGGAAGCCACGGACCTGGGGGACCGCCTGCGTGAGCGCACGCGTGCGCGTCGCGTCCTGCTCGTTCGACGCATCGCGCTCACGGTTGTGACGCTCGCGCTCGCAGCGGGCGCCGTATGGGTCGCCTTCTTCTCGCCCGTATTCGCTTTCTCGTCCTCGGCTGTTGTGGTGTCGGGGGAGGATGGCACGCTCGTCACGGCGGAGTCCGTGCGTGAGTCGATCGCCTCCTTCGAAGGTGTGCCGCTGACTCGCCTGAACACGCAGGCAGTGGCTCGCGCCGTCGAGTCGAACGTGGCCGTGCGCAGCGCGACCGTGTCGCGCCGCTGGCCCACGAGCCTGCGAGTGTCCGTGACGATGCGAACGGGCATGGTCGTCGAGGCAACATCGAGTGGCTACTGGCTGGTGGATGATCAGGGTGTCGCCTTCCAGCAGGTGGCGTCGGCGGGCGATTATCCGGTGGCGACGCTGCCGGAGGATCGAGCGACGGGCGCCGCGGATATCGCTTCCGTGCTCGGCGCGCTGGACGAAGCCACACGCTCTCAGGTGTCGGCTGTGACGTCGACGGGGACGCAGGTGAACTTCACGCTGCGTGGCGGACAGACTGTCAAGTGGGGAACCCGCGGAGACGCGCCGCAAAAGGCGCGCGTGTTGGCCACGTTGCTGGCCAATGTTCAGGCGAGCATCTACGACGTGTCGTCGCCGAATCACCCTGTGACCAGTTAAGCCTTTTCTTTTGTCCGCGTGTTGGCTTGAAGGATTGCGCGCGGACCCCTAGGTTCTTCCCGACACGAAGCACGTTAAACATCAACCTTCAACTAGAGGTTGAGGGTCTGATGCAAGGGAGACATCCATGGCGACACCGCAAAACCACCTGGCAGTGA
>QWCT01000242.1_pt1 | contig 39612 bp, 24 predicted proteins | sample 1972681 | NCBI WGS metagenome assembly QWCT01 (sample SAMN09866701, study PRJNA288562) | Human oral metagenome isolate pre3_saliva, whole genome shotgun sequencing... | isolation source: mouth | host: Homo sapiens | place: USA: California | reverse complement strand
CATATACAAAGATACTAAAAAACCATGACATACGCAAGTATTTTACTGATTATCAATGTGTTATAATGTTAAAAAGATGTGTAGAAAGAGTAGCCCCCGCAGGGAGGGGCGTAGTATGTGAGGTTACCCCTACAAGACTGCCATTACGGGACATAACGAAGCCTACATCCTTCTTATAGGGGTATCTCGGTGATCACTCCCCTTCCCTTCGGGGGAGGGGAAGGGGGAGGGGCCACTATCTTCTATGAGCTTGTGTGTTCTGTTCTTCTGTGTAATTCTGTGAGAAAAAGAAATGTCCTCTGTGAGAGAAACAACTACTCTCCGTGAGAAAAGGATTTGTCCTCTTCGAAAGAAAGAATTATCCTCTGTGGGGGAAGGGACGCTAATCAAATAGATAGAAACTGTCAAGATATTTCAGCAATCACACTCCTCTCTTTTCAACGACACGCCCTTCTCCGTTGAAGAAGACGCCCTTCAACAATCGAGAACATGCCCTTCTTGCCCCAAGAAGGGCATGTTCTACAAGCAAGAAGAGCATGTTCTTAAACGATGGATGTAATGTGTTGATTTCGTGAGGGTTATGGTGTGCTTTGTAGTGGATGAGATACTTCCATGTAGAGGGCATTTTATTTGATGGGATGTAAGGACTTTTCATTATCTTACTGACAGTTGAGAATAGGGGAGGGTATTTACATCTTTTGCCGATATACTCAATCCTTTGCAGCGTTAGTTTCGTCATGTAAGGTAGCTTACAAAGGTGTTATCTTTGGTTGTGTGACGATAAAATAGATTTTACATCGACATCACTTCTGAGCCTGTCAACGCCAATAACGTATCGAGAGAAGGGATGGAGCGCAAATTGCGTGTACATCTTGTTGAGGCTTAAAAAGGGCTGCTTGGCCGTCAGATTTTGGCATTTAGAAAGTTTTTTGTATATTTGTACGATAAATGATAGGGCACCCCTCCACACCTTATAATATATAGGTAGGGGGATGAAAGGTAAAGGAACGCTATCAAACAAGGTTATGTAGTAATAACAGGAAACAACAACTATGGCAAAATTAACAGTTAACAATTACGAAGAGCTTGCTGCCCGACTGGGCGAGAAGCTTGGTGAAAGCGAGTGGTTACTCGTCGATCAGGAGAGAATTAACCTCTTTGCTGATGCGACACTCGACCATCAATGGATTCATGTCGACACAGAGAGGGCTGCTGTCGAGAGCCAATACAAGAGCACAATAGCCCATGGCTACCTGACACTGTCGCTTCTTCCGCACATGTGGCAGGAGATTATCGAGGTTAACAACCTAAAGATGATGGTCAACTACGGTATGGATAAGATGCGCTTCGGCCGTCCTGTCCTCGTGAACTCACGTATCCGTCTTGTCGCTTCACTCGATAGTATCGAAAATCTAAGGGGTATTTGTAAGGCTGGAATCAAGTTCCAAATAGAGATAGAGGGCGAGCGCAAGCCTGCTCTTGAGGGTATTGCTACCTTCCTTTATTACTTTGAATAAACGGCCTTTGGCATTTAGAATAATCGTAGGTGACCATGGATGAGTGCTGCTTGTCTGTGGTCACCTCTTTTGTTGATGGTTGGCAGTGGGGTAGGCGAGGGTTGCGAGAGGAATAGACGATGTCGCTTTGACGTTGACTATAAGTGGGTTATGTTCGGAGAAGATAAGAGGAAAGATTAGAAGAAAAAGTCAAAAGAAGCCTTAAAACTACCGTGGTTCAACGTAATTAATGTTAAATAAGATGCAAGACAATTAACGAAAAATATAATTTATTGTACCTTTGTACACCGAAAAAGATTATTTTAGGAAACATTAGAACTCAAGACCAAAAAAGGGATTTGACGTTTAACAGAACATTATTAAGTAAATAAAGTATGGTATATAACCAACTCAAATTGCAGAGTCAACTCTGTTTTAGATTGTACACAGCGAGCAGACTTGTTACACAAACTTACTATCCATTGCTTGACGAGTTAGGTCTCACCTATCCTCAGTACCTCGTTTTGATGGCTCTTTGGGAAGAGGATCATCAGAAGGTGATGGCACTCGCCCATCGACTCTACCTTGATTCCAACACGATGACGCCACTTCTTCAGCGCATGGCTCAGCTCGGTTTGGTTGAACGTGTCAAAGGAGAACGCGACGGAAGAGAGACTTATGTGTCGCTGACCGAGCATGGTAAGGAACTACAAGAGAAGGCTAAGGACATCCCTTCTTGTATGGTTAATAAATTGTTTGACGATGAGGAGGAGTTGAATAGATTTAAGGAAATAGCCTTAGACCTCGACCGCTTGATAGCTCATCTGTCTGAACAGCGTGCGAAGGAGAAGGAGGCTGTGATGGAGAAGATGCGCGAAGAGCGTTTAGCCTCTAAAAGACGTAGACGGTAAAGTGCGTTAACTGGTTTTCAGAATATATACCGAAGGTGTATCATGGATGGTTTTCTCCGCCCTGATACACCTTTGTAGTGTTTCTACCCTTTGCCTCCTTGCTGTGTCGGGGATGGTTTTCTCTCTGTCCGATACACCTTTGTTGTGTTTCTACCCTTTGCCCCCCTTGCTGTGTCGGGGATTGTTTTCTCCGTCCTGATACCCCTTTGTTGTGTTTCTACCCTTTGCCCCCTTGCTGTGTCGGGGATGGTTTTCTCCGTCCTGATACACCTTTGTTGTGTATCTACCCTTTGCCCCCTTGCTGTGTCGGGGATGGTTTTCTCTCTGTCCGATACACCTTTGTCGAGTTTCGTTCGTTGGGTCCGTCACGTTGTTATGGGGCGGTAGATACTTTCGGCAAAGGGCTGATTTCTAAGAGAATACATTTTCAAGAAAGGTGGTGAACGGCATCGTGTGGCTTTGAGGTAAGTGTTTTCTCTCGACTTATATTGTTTTCTGACGGACGTCCTACACGGTCCTCATTCTTATAGCGTCAGTTTCGCTACACGTATCATTCGTATTTGTAATGCTATGAAAAACCTTTACACACAATAGACCTAATGCTCTACGAAATAGAAGTATATTCTTCTCTCTATTTGAATTTGTAACCCACAAGAAATCAGAAGTTTACAAGCAGCGTTCGAGGATATGCCTTTCTTGCCTCAAGAAGGGCATGTTCTTGCCCCTTGAAAGGCCTCTTCTCGATTGCATAAAGGCGTCTTCTTCAAGCATGAGGGGCGTGTCCTCGAAAAGAGAGGGGCGTAGCTGTTGAAATCTTTTGACATTCTCTTTTCGATTGGTTAGCGTTTCTTCCCTCACAGAGGATAATTCTTTCTTTCACAGAGGACATTTCTTTTTCTCTCGGAAGACTGTTCTTTTTCTCGCAGAGGGTAGTTTTTTCTCTCACAGAACTCACAGAAGAACAGAATACACAAGCTTTCACAGAGACATTAAGTCAACCGATATCACAGTACCTTACAGCCAACATCCATCACCCAACACCCATCAGAAGCCTCACCCCCAGCCCCTCTCCGAATGGAGAGGGGAGTGATCACCGAGATACCCCTACATTTCCTCCGTATGTTAAGCAGCCTATTTCCTATCAGTAGCAGGCCAATAGGGGTAACCTCACATACTACTCCCCTCTCTATTCGGAGAGGGGCTGGGGGTGAGGCCTCTGTGTTCTCTGTATGCCGAAGGCCTTCTGTGTGCTCGAAATGTGCGCCAAAAACCTCCGTGAACTCTGTGTGCTCTGTGAGAGAAAAACCTCCCCAGCGAGTTGTTTGTGTGTCATCTCATAGAGTGGGTGCGTTCTATTTCTCACAGAAAAACACAGAAGAACAGAACACACAGCATTCCACAGAGACATTAAGTCAACCGATTACACAGAACCCAACACCCATCTATAGCTATTCATCAACACCCAACATTCAACACCCAACACCCAACAGAAGCCTTCCCCCAACCTTTTTTCCCTCCTTTTCTTGCTCATTCTCCATATTTTTCATAATTTTGTAACGTGTCGGAGTGGGGCTGCGTCAAAACGAGGGTGGGCCCTATTGATACGGTATAAACGAACGAAGAAGAATGAAGAAAATACTCCTTTTACTCGCTATCTCCCTCTTTACGGTAGGTGCACATGCTCAGAAAGATGTTGTCTCGGTTGCTGATATGATTAAGATCTTCCAAGCCAAGACGCTACAGATGGGTAAGCAGGTGCTTGAAAAACAAGGTTATGTCTATAAGGGTGTGTCGTCTGACGCTTACGGAAAGGACTATAACTGGGTGAAGAACATGAATTTAACGAGCGACTTCTTGCCTACTGCGATGGGACGTGGTAACTCCAGTATGGTCCTTCTGGCGCAAGATGGTAAGACGGTCTACGTCTATGTCTTTAATCGTACGGCCTTTGCAGGACTGCAGGCACAGGTGAAGGCGATGGGCTACGACATGGGATCGGCGGTGAAAGGGGATAAGAGTACGCTGATATGTACGAAGGACAATCAGCCCACCATCAGTTTCCTTACGCTCCAACAGCCGTTGCCTTACTGCCTGCAGATAACGGAGTAAGTGGATAAGGGATTGAATTAAAGGATAAGAAAGAAGCTAATGAAGAAGAAACCAACCTATAAAGTGCCAGTGTCTATCTGTGCTATTGTCTTGTTCGTCGGGGCTATTGTACTTGCTATTCTTATGGAAACGCGACAGATGGCACCCCCTCGTAAGTATGAGGTGGACATGTCTGGTGAGGTAATCGGTATTGATAATGGTCCGAAGATACCTGTATTAACAAAGGAGGAGGTCAAAGACGAGGAGGTTAAAGAGGAGAAGAAGAAGGATAGTGGTAAGCCTGAAGCGACTGAGACAGAGGAGTCTCAGGAGTCGGAGGAACCTGTCATCGTTCCTACTAACCCTGATGGGCAGTCGGAGCCGGCTATTAAAGCTCCTGTGCCAGATATTAAGAAGCCTACTATCGACCAGATAGATAATTAGGGCTCGGCCTTTGCTTCATACGATATTACGATTGGGATATAGCAAGCATGCCTTGTTATATCCTTTTGTTTTTAGCCCTTTTGAGACGGAGAGGGACATAGAGTCTCTGATAGAAGAGGCGTTACACCTTATTATATAATATGCTTTACCTCTGTTGTGGGACAAAGGGTCTCTGATAGAGGAGGCGTTACACCTTATTATATAATATGCTTTACCTCTGTTGTGGGACAAAGGGTCTCTGATAGAGGAGGCGTTACACCTTATTATATAGTAGGTCTTACCGCAGTTGTGGGACAATGGTTTTCTGATAGAAGAGGCGTTACACCTTATTATATAGTAGGCTTTACCTCTGTTGAGGGGCAAAGGCTCTCTGGTAGAAGGGGGCGTTACACCTTATTATATAGTAAGTCTTTCCTTTGTGGTAGCGTCACTCTTGATTGTTCACATAACTTTGTTGTGATAGAAGGCGTTATGTGCTTGGAATGAGTGAGGGCCGAGGGGATATAAACAAAAAGGTAGGAACCCCTCTAATAGTTGGTTCCTACAATCGTTGCCCCTACTCATAAAGTGAGAAGAGGGTAGTGGAGACAGGTCGCCTGTGGACTCTATAGGTGTAAAAGAAAACCTTTCGTCTCCCTGTGACAGCTGTGAGAAATAAGTCAATCAAAGCCTTTTAGAAGGATAGTCCATTCTATCCTTCCAACGAGCTCGGCCTTAAGACTAAATTTGATTCCAGTTGACTTGTGTGATTCGGCCGCCCTTTACGGTGGCAGAAATGACGTAGCTACGTTTAGACTTACCCCCCTTACGATCGATGTCCAGTGTGGCAGGGACTTTAATACGTAGTTCAGCGTCATCATCATTACTGCTTTTCTTCACCTCAGCAGGTGAGCCAAGATGCCAGTTAATGGTCTTCACGTCAGCTTGATAGAGTTTGTCGGTCATATAACGACGCACATCTTTCACCGTGGCACCGCTTGCCCCGAGGAAATTAAACGATGAAGCAACAGCACCAGAAATCTTGTCAGTACTCTTACTGTTCATTCCCTGCAGCAGTTGACGTACCGCACTGACAGCTTTCGTCTTATCCCCCTCCGATACAGTTGGTACGAGGATTGTCTTCAGCTTCTCGTCGGCTTCCTTACTGTGGAGGCCATTTGGGTGTTGAGCTTTGTATCCGAGGAAAGCATTCTCATCGTTTTTAGCCACGGCTTGCGCCCAGTCTATCTCGTCAATCTTAGCCTCTATCTCCCCTCGATGAGTAGAGTTAGGATACTTAGCGATGAACTGCTGTAACACATCCTTTGAATTGCTTGCTAAGGCAACAGCCAAGTCATTATTGGCTTGTTGGGCATTTGCCGTCGTTGTTGTCAGTGCTTTCAGTCGTGCAGCGATACTGTCACGATGCGCCTTCGGTGCTGATGGGTTCCCATCAAGGTAGTTCTTCAACACCGTAGCCTCGTTACTACTAATCGCTTGGGCGTAGGCGTCCTGCTCAGGGTTAGCCTTGCTTGACCCTATCTCTTGGTTGTAAAGGAAGAGCAAGACGGCAGCTGTGATGGCAGCAATGAGCAAAGAGACAGCCAAAGAGAGGTGGTTATCCTTAGACGACTTGCTCTCCTCTTCCTCTTCAGTGGTCTCTGCGATTGCTTCAGCCTTTGCTATCACCTCCTCATCGGCCTCGTTGTCCATGATGAAGTCGGCATCTACCGTCCCATCCTCTATCCCTTCGTCTTCGAAAGGCTGCTGTGGTTCAACGTTGTTATGGCTTGAGTCCTCTTCAGCTGTAGGATGTTCGGCCTCCTTCTCCTCGTTTGCTTCGTCCTTGTCGACAGCGACAACGACAGCAGGAGCGGCTGTAGCGTGTTCGTTAGAAAGTTCGTTTGAATTCTGTTCAGTAGTATTTTCGGAAGGTTCAAAGTGACTTTCCGTATGATGACAATTAGGACATGACGTCTCTTCCTTGAGGTATAACTCACCACAATGAGAACATTTAATGATATGTCCAGCAATCTCTACACCGCAACTGGGGCATACGGGAGCCTTATCGCTCACTTGATGGCCACATTCAGGGCATTTGATGATCATTTATCTAACGTAAGATTATAGTAGTTTGGATAATTATCTTTTTCTTTTCTCTTGGTCGGCTATCTTCGTCGTCGTGGGAATCTTAGTTCGCGCATACTGTGTCTTCCCATCAAGCGCGACTTGTCGACATATCCGTTTACACCATTGATGCGCCCTTTACCAGTGTATTGCCAAGCGAAGATGTCCCTTCCGTCTTGCAGTACCGGCTCTCGTCCGTTATACTGTGCGATAAAGAGCTTATAGCCATCAAGGGCCCCACTGAGGTAGCGATCATAGAAGTTTGTGTAAGTGTAGACCAACGGTTTGACCCCATACTCCTTTGTCATGAGTACGAGGAAACGCTGAAGACTATCGCACAAAGCCTCTCTGCTCAGTCCGCCAGTAGTCTCAATATCTACCATCGGAATGAGGTCTTGGTCCTGTGGGCGGCATTGCATGCGAAAGTTCCTAAGCTGTTCTTCTTGTGGGACAGTCGGACGATAGAAATGATATGAGCCTACGTTCATACCGTAGCGTTGTGCCGCTTCGATATTGTCAAGATAGCGTTGGTCGATACGTGAGCCTCCTTCAGTAGCTTTTAAGTACACGTAATTGAGTTTGTGATTACTGTTCTCGGCCACTGTCTCCCACCATACGTCACCTTGATAATGGCTCATATCGAGTCCGTGGATGTGACTGCAGGTGTCTTCGCATTGTATAGTATATTGCGCCTTAGTACCTGCAAAAGAGAAGATGCAGGCTATGAGGAATATTACTCTTATTAACTTCATAGCTGCAAAGGTAACATTTTAAGTTGAGATAGCGGAGTGAAGGATGTATAAATATCTCTCTTTTAGTATTTCTTAATCCATAATTCGTATGTAATTGTCGGTCGTTACTTATCGTGTTAACTGTCCGTAGCGAATTATTTACACGATAATAATTATTTATTTTCACGACTGGAAATATTTTTCTTCACGACTGGAAATATTTCTTTTCACGTAAATAATTCGACAAGACGTTGCCCCTCAGCCTTACAGAAAGAGCTTTGTTATTGGGCCTATTAGGCTTATTAGAGGGCTTATTAGCCTTATTTATTAGCCCAATTGGGCCTTATTTATTGGCCCAATTGGCCTTATAGGGCCTATAGGGCTTATAGATTATTAGCCTTATTGGGCTTATTTATTGGCCCTATTAGCCTTATTGGGCCTATAAGGCTAATAGATTATTGGCCTTATTAGCCTTATTTATTGGGCCAATTGGGCCTTATTGGGCCTATAAGGCTAATAGATTATTAGTCCTATTAGCCCTAATAACGACCTAAGGGTAAGGCGAATTCTATTCCTTGGCAGCCTTAAGATACTGTTCGTAGAGCCATTTCTTTTGTTCAGCAATTGTGAGATTACTATTGTCGAGTTCGATGGCATCATCGGCTTTACGGAGTGGTGACGTGGCACGATGAGAGTCGATATAGTCGCGTTCTTCCACGTTCTTGAGTATATCTGCATAGTCGGCATCCATCCCCTTCGCCTTTAGTTCGTCGTAACGACGCTGTGCCCTCACCTCTGCAGAAGCGGTGACAAATATCTTTAATTCAGCCTTTGGGAACACTACCGTACCAATGTCTCGTCCATCCATAACAATACCCTTCTCTGCACCCATGCGTTGTTGTTGTGCTACAAGAGCCTCACGAACAAAGGCAAGGGTGGCGATAGGGCTCACATGAGACGATACCTCCATCGTTCGGATGTCGTTTTCAACGTTCTCACCATTGAGGTAAGTGTCTGGACGACCAGTCGTTTTATTAAGTTGGAAACTTATGTTAATATCCTTCATCTGCTCCTTCAGTTCCTCTTCACGGATAGTTCCGTCAGCGTTAAAGAGGTTATGATGGAGTGCATAAAGGGTTACAGAGCGATACATAGCTCCTGTATCCACATAGATATAGCCAATCTCTTTGGCCAAGTCCTTTGCCATTGTACTCTTTCCACATGATGAAAAGCCGTCGATGGCGATAGTTATTTTCTTCATATACTTACTTTTCTCGTATTTATCATTACCTTATCTCGCTGCATCTACCTCCCTCGCAACCTATCATTTCATCACCACCCAACACCTAACACCCATCACCTAACATTCAATACCCATCACCCAATACCAAACACCCTACGCACATTCTCATTGGTTCTCTGGGCGAACTCGGCCTCATCAAGGCCATAGCTTGCAGCAAGGGTACGCATCACTTCAACGATGAAAGCACTCTCGTTGCGTTTACCACGGTAGGGGACAGGTGCCATGTAAGGGCTATCTGTTTCGAGAACGATGCGGTCGAGGGGTACTGCAGCAGGCAGGTCCTCACGAAGATGACTACTCTTAAATGTAGAGACACCGCCCACACCTAATACAAAACGGTCGAAGCGTAGGAATGCCTCAGCCTCTCGTTGATTGCCAGTGAAGCAATGGAAGACACCACCCGGCAGTTCCTTCTCATAGTGTCGCATGATATGTATCATCTCGTTCTGGGCCTTCCGACAGTGAATCATCAGTGGTAAGCGTGTCTCCACACTCCATTTCACAGCCTCCTCAAAGGCCGCCAACTGTTCTTGTTCGTATTCTCTCGACCAATAGAAGTCAAGTCCTACCTCACCAATGGCGATGATTGTCTCACCAGGTAGGGCTGTTCCTTCCTCCTTCTGTTTGAGGGAAAGCATGATACGTTGGTGCATTGCGTCTAATACCTCACGCCAGTCTTTGCGCACCTCTTCGGGTTGTAATCCTATCATTGGGTAACAGGTGTCAGGGAACTGACGGCATACAGCCATCACGGTATCCATTGACTTGAGGTCGATAGCTGGTATGAATATCTTTTCTACGCCCGCTTCACGAGCGCGACTGATTACCTCTGGGAGGTCTTCTGCAAATTCTTCTACATCTAAATGAGCGTGAGTGTCGATAATCATTGGGTGTTGGGTGTTGGGTGTTGGGTGGTGATAGTTGGGTGATGAGTGTTGGGTGTTGGGTGTTAATGGGGTGTTTATAAGGGTGATGGGTGATGTCTTTAGGGGTGTTGGATGATGAGTGTTGGGTGTTAATGGGGTGTTTATAGGGGTGTTGGGTGATGAGTGTTGGGTGTTAACGAGATGTTTATAGGATATTGAAGAAGCGTATATAAGCTGAGGAATGATAGATGTTGAGAACAGTTACTCCACGTTTATTACGCTTTTATCCAGCCTGTCCTGTTAGGGCTCCCCTCCTTCGGAGGGGCTGGGGGAGGTCCCCAGTTACCTCTTCCTATGCAGCATTCTCTGTGCGTATGCCACCAGTTCAGTTTTCCTGTCAGCGCTCACCTTCACCGCATCGAGGTATTTATTAGCCTCATCGAAATAGTAGTTAATACGTTCGATAGCCATCTTGTCGACCCCAATACTATTATAGAGTGCAGTGACGGCAGCCACCTTCTCGTTATGATTAAAGTTCTCACAGCCAATCCATCTCTCCAACTCTTTACGTTGGCGGACGTTCGCCTTGTTGAAAGCATTTATCAGCATGTAAGTCTTTTTATTACTGATAATATCGCCACCTATCTTCTTTCCGAACACTTTTGGGTCTCCATAGACATCGAGGTAGTCGTCTTGTAGCTGAAAGGCCAGTCCTATCTGTTCGCCAAACTTATAGAGGTTGTCTACGTCATCGGCTGGTGCATCAGCAAGGATAGCGCCAATCTTCATCGCACAAGCCAATAGTACACTTGTCTTCAGGCGTATCATCTCGATGTATTCGGCCTCCTTTACGTCATTGCGGTTCTCAAACTCCATGTCATACTGTTGTCCCTCTCCTATCTCGAGGGCCGTCGTCGTGAAGAGATGCAACACCTCACGCAGGTGCCTACTGTCACACTGTTCCATACGTTCGAAGGCCAATACGAGCATAGAGTCACCCGACAAGATAGCCGTGTTAGCATCCCAACGCACGTGAACTGTCTGCTGTCCGCGTCGAAGAGGTGCATCATCCATCAAGTCATCATGCAAGAGCGTATAGTTATGGTAGGTCTCCAAGGCACAAGCCGGTGATAGTATCGTCTCCGGATCATCTTTGAAGAGATTATAGGCAAGGAGCATCAGCGTAGGACGGATGCGTTTCCCACCCAGCGAGAGTACGTATTTAATAGGGTCATACAAGCTCTGTGGCTTGCGATCGTAGGTGAGATTGTTTATATACTCGTTAACTTTACATAGGATTTCGTCAGCAGTGTACATATAGAATAGATGTTAAAAGTTATGTTATGAATAATCGTTGTGACGGCAGACAGCCATCGTGTGCGTTAAGAGAGTTGGAAGACAAAAGGTATCTCTACCAACGAGCGGCATGGTTTATTACGTTCGATGCCAGGCTTCCATTTGCCCATTGTCTTCAAGACACGCAGTGCCTCAGCATTAAGGACAGGTATCCTACCATTCTTAACAGTCACATCATGCACCGTACCATCGGCATTGATGATAAAAGTAATATTCACTGTCCCTTGCAGATTATTGTCCTTAGCATCGGCAGGGTACTGTAATGTCTTCGTAAGCCACTTCATAAACTCCACCCAACCACCTGGGGGTGTAGGCGTCTGGGATAAGATTCGCTTGCTAACCTTATCGTCATAACGTTCTACAACCTTGTCGGATGTATCGTCAGACATCTTCTCCATCTCCTTTTTAGCTTCTTCTTTCACCTTCGGAGGTTCGGGAGTTGTAGTCACCATAGGCATGACGATGGGTTCTTCACTTACTTGTGGAGCCCCCGTCTTCTTGTCGTTTGAGTTCATACTCCCCGCATCATGCGGTGTTACCTTATTAGGTACATCACGCCGTTTCAGGTTGAGTAAGTCCTCCATCGTGGGTTTCTTGTCCTCTTGTGTCTTAGCTAAATCTTGCTGGTCGATGGCCGGCAGCATGTCCATATCGTGTAGTGTGACATTCTTAATGGCCTTGGTATTGGCCGAATCGTCCTCTGTTCCCGATGAATTATACTCCATGGCAACAAAGAAAATAGACAGTGCAACGATGATTCCCAATAGGAAACCAACCCACCGTTTACTCTCTAAATCAGCTCTATTTGACTTCTTTATTTCCAATATAAGATATACTAAACGCTCGTTTCTGCCGTTATACAAACCATAGATGGCTAATTATTGCCATATAAAAGGTTGCAACGACAAAAGTAATAAGATATTCGGAAAAAGCTGTAACTTTGCCGAGAAATTAGTTTAGAACAGATGAAAAAAATCGTTTTCACCCTCCTATTAACACTTTTTGCGGCTGTTATGCGAGCGCAGGAGAGTCAAACTGAATACAACTTCTTGCGTCTTCCGGTCAGTGCCCATGCTGCTGCTTTAGGCGGAGAGAATATTTCAATTATCGAGGACGACCCCTCGTTGATGTTTTCTAACCCTGCCTTAGCTTCGTCAGTGAGCGACAAGACCGTTGGACTCAACTATATGAACTATATGCGAGGAGCCCATTTCATGAGTGCATCGTACACTAAGGCCTTAGGTGAGAAGGCTACCCTCGCTGGCGGTGTACTCTATATGAACTATGGGAAGATGAAGGAGGTCGATGCTAACAATGTACAGACGGGTACGTTCAATGCCAGCGACATTGCCGTTGAAGGTATTTTTTCTTACGAGTTAGCACGCAACCTTGTGGGCGGTATCACGGCAAAGTTTATCACATCTTATATCGGACAATACAACTCAATGGCTGTGGGTGTCGACCTCGGCCTTAACTGGTATGAGCCAGACCACCAATGGTCGGTGTCGTTAGTGGCTAAGAATCTCGGTGGACAGATAAAGGCCTACGAGGAAGACTATGGTAAGATGCCTATTGACGTACAGTTAGGTGTGAGCAAGACCTTCGTCGCCTTACCCGTAAGAGTATCTGCCACGCTTGTCGATATGACCCATTATGACTATCGGTTCATCAATCATTTAAATCTTGGAGCAGACATTCTGCTATCGGAAAGTATATGGATTGGGGGCGGATATAACTTTCGCAAGGCCGACGAGATGACCATCGGAACGGCTGAGAACGCCAGTGCACATGGCGCTGGGTTCAGTGTAGGAGCGGGAATCAACCTCGAGCAGTTCAAACTGAACCTCGCTTACGGCAAGTATCATGCTGCCAGCAACTCCATAATGGTCAACCTCGGCTACTCGTTCTAAGTCGAATTAACGCCTTACAACACATAAATAATATCGTTTTTTGCGGTTGTTTCAACATTTTTTTATACTTTTGTCCCCATCATGAGATATACTGTCAAATGTAATAACTGTGGTCGCGACTTTGTGGCCGAGACCGAGAAGTATGGGACAATGAAGTATCGTTGCCCCTATTGTGGTAACGTGTTGACTTGTAGGTTTGATGAACCGCAACCTATCCGTACGCATGCTCGCTCCGTTATTCCATTGGCTGAGGCCTCACCTATCGTCGTTAAGAAGGCTAAAAACTTACCGACTGTACCGACGCACCTCCTCCACACGCCTTCAAAAGAGAAGCTTGCGGAGATGAGACAGAAGCTTGTTGAAGCGTCTCAACGAGCTGGTGAGACCTTGAAGAACGCAACCGAGACCACAACCGAGTTTGTCAATAAGTCGTCTTCGCGCCTGCGTCGTTTTCAAGAGAAGTACGCTGACGGTGATCTTTGGATATTCTTCGGGTTCAGTATAGCGTTTGTTCTTTCGGTCCTTATCGGTCTCTTCGTTTGTGCTGAGGTTGTTAAGGTTATCGCCGAGGGCAATTCTTGGCTGTTTAAGAACTATATTGAGATACGTAACGCTATCTAAAAGCACACATCTTATTACTTACTATCTACACAGGCTATCCCCGTTTGTGTCAGCACGACGTACGTCTTCCCTTCGTCTTGAGGCACGTCATGCAACGACCTTCGTGTCTTTATGTCAATATTTTTCGCTCCTCTTGGATGGAGTATGTGCTCTTCAAGATAGAAGAAGAGGCCCTTCAACGTTTAAGAACATGCCCTTCTTGGCCCAAGAAGGGCATGTTCTTCATGCAAGAAGGGCATGTTCTCGAATGGTATTTGTAATCGTTTGATTTCTTGTGGGTTATAGTGCCGATGGTAAACTGTGTTGTTCTCCTATATTGAGCGTCCTTAACTTGATGAGGTGTAATGATTTTTTACGTCCTTATTGACTACTCTAAAGAGTGTTTGAATTAGTAAATTACTCGTGTGGTGGGTGTTTGTTAAGGTCGTTGGGGCTTTTCCTCTCACAGAGGATATATTTTTCTCTCACAGAGCGCACAGAGTTAACAGAGCGTTTTAGCACACTGCTTAATCCTTGTGGGTATATTATCTCTCACAGAGCACACAGAGTTAACAGAGCTTTTTTGCGCACATTTCGAGCCCACAGAAGGCCTTCGGCATACAGAGTTCACAGAGCGTTACTGCTAAAGATGGGTATAACGTTCTGTACTATCTGCCGGCCGCAAGGCCTCTGTGAAACCCCGTGTGTTCTGTTCTTCTGTGTAAATCTGTGAGAAAGAGAACGCACCCACTCTATGAGATGATACATAAGCAACTCGCTGGGGAGTTTTATCTCTCAAGAAGGACATTTCTTTCTCTCACAGAACTCACAGATTTAACAGAACCCATTTGCCCACTGTTTCGATCCCACAGAAGGCCTCCGGCATACAGAAAACACAGAACGTTACTGCTAAAGAAGATACCAATAAGGAGGCAACAAGCAGCCTACATCCAGTCCATAGGGGTATCTCGGTGATCACTCCCCTTCCCTTCGGGGGAGGGGAAGGGGGAGGGGCCAACTGGTAGTTAGTATGTGAGGTTACCCCTTTTGGCCTGCTACTGATAGGAAATGGGCCGCTAAACATTTGGAGGACATGTAGGGGTATCTCGGTGATCACTCCCCTCTCCATTCGGAGAGGGGCTGGGGGTGAGGCCTCTGTTGGCTGTAAGGTTCTGTGTTATCGGTTGACTTAAGGCCTCTGTGAAACCCCGTGTGTTCTGTTCTTCTGTGTAACTCTGTGAGAAAGAGAACACACCCACCCTATGAGATAACACATAAGCAACTCGCTGGGGAGTATTTTCTCTCACAGAGCACACAGAGTTCACGGAGGTTTTGGGTACACGTTTCGATCCCACAAGAGGAGGGGACAGCAACTACTTAGTACTCGCCAAGAGGCGTGTGAATGGGTGGGTCGTGGGTAGTTGTGGGCAGAAAAACAGGATAAAGACGTGTTAAAGAAGCTGAAATAGGCTACAATTAAAAAAAATACTATAAATTTGCAGATAGCTAACCTATGACAAGTTAAACAGCACACAAGTGTTGTGAGATGTGAAAACAATATAAGTAAAAACCTATAAAAACATGAGAACTATGAGAAAAACTAACCTTGGACGATCGCTGCTCTTGGTGGTCCCTCTTATGTGTAGCCCTTACGTGGTGCAGAAAGCATGCGCTACACATGCGATGACGATACAAGCGCAGACCTCTATTATCAAAGGTAAAGTTGTTGATTCACAGTCAGGTGAACCGATTATCAGTGCCAGTATTACCGTAAATGGTACTAAGAAGATGACCATAACGAACATTGATGGAGAGTTCTCTATCGATGCACAAGTTGGTGATGAGCTGGTTGTTACCTCGTTAGGCTATGAGAAGAAGACGGTGAGGGCTGCTGAGAATATGACAATTAGCCTTGTCGCTACCTCCACAATGCTTAGTGAAACGGTCGTGGTGGGCTATAGCACGCAGAAACGCAACAGTCTGACGGGTTCGCTGAAGAGTATTGACAATAAGGAACTGACGAATGTAACGACCGCAAACGTCACTAACATGCTCACAGGAAAGATACCTGGCATGAACGTTATGCCTGGTTCTGGTAAGCCGGGGTCGTTTGGTGCAATTATTGTGCGTGGTAAGTCAACTATCAATGGCAGTACGGCTCCACTCTGGGTCATCGATGGTGTCATCGTTGGAAAGGACCCTGGCGACATCAATCCAAACGATATTGAGTCGCTCACCGTACTGAAAGATGCTGCTTCTACGGCCATCTATGGTTCGCAAGGAGCTAATGGTGTTATCGTGGTGACGACCAAAAGCGCACGAGCTGGTAAGACGTCAATCACCTTCTCAGCCAAGATGGGCCTCTCAACCTTGAATAATGGGAAGGTCAAGATGATGGATGGTGCCGAGCTATACGACTACTATAAGTCGTTTACCAACGCTGCTGAGATTGCTTTCCCACGATGGAATGAACAACTGAGAGATAGTAACTTCGACTGGTGGAAACTGGCTACTCACACGGGAAATGTGCAGAACTACGACCTTACTATTAATAGTGGTGGGGATAAGTTGAGTGCTGTCTTCACAGGTGGAGTCTATAAGGAAGATGGAGCAGTACGTGGATATGACTTCACAAGATATAACACCATGATGAAACTAAACTTCAAACCATTCTCATGGATAGCTATTCGTCCGTCCTTGAATGGTAGTAAGGGTGTTATTGACGACCGCCAACGCTCTACCTATTCTATGTATTCTATGCTGCCATGGGATAGCCCTTACGATGAAAACGGGAAGATTGTCGGCAATAGATCATCGGCTTGGGTGAACAGTAACTCAACTAACTATCTCTATGAGTTACAGTATAATTGGAGCAAGTATGACTCTTATTCATTTAATGGAAACTTCGATTTCGATATCTATCTGACTGATTGGCTGACCTTCTCATCAGTGAACAGTTATCGTTGGAGTACCCACCTTGACAAGAGCTATGTAGACCCTCGTACCTCGGGAGCGGAGGACAAGGGTCGTGTGAGCGAGAGTACCAGTACGAACACACGCCGTTATACGAACCAGTTAATCAAAGCGACACGTAGTTTCGGGGATTATCATGGCTTCTTAATGCTCGGTTATGAGTTTAATGATGGCGAGTATCGTTATCATAATGGGAGTGGGACAGGACTTGTCCCAGGCTTTGCACAACTCGACATCACGTCGACACCTGAGTCGGTGGGAGGTAATAAATACGAGTGGGCAGTACAGTCTTTCTTCGCTAACCTCAATGCTGACTATGCTAATAAATACCTCCTTCAACTGTCATTGAGAACAGACGGTGCAAGTAACTTTGGTTCGGATGCTGCCTACGGTACGTTCTTCTCGGTCAGTGGGGGCTGGGTAGCTACGGCAGAAAAGTGGTTTAAGGTGCCTTGCATAGACTATCTGAAAGTGCGCGCATCCTATGGCTCTGTCGGTAGTCGACCTAATAGCCTCTATCCACAATATGGGTTATACAGTTTAGGAGCCAACTATAACGAGAGACCGGGTGCTGTCATCGCTCAGTTAGCGAACAGGAAACTGACGTGGGAGAAGAGCTTTACGACAGGTGTAGGTATCGACCTTAATATGTTCCGCCGCCTTCGTATGACCTTCGACTTCTATCACAAGCGCACGAGTAACCTCCTTTTCGCTGTGCCTATATCAGGTGTTATCGGTGTGACAAGCATCTGGCAGAATATTGGTGAGCTGACAAATACTGGCTTTGAGACAACGCTTTCGGCCGACATCATCAAGGGGAAGGACCTTACATGGACTGTTGATGCTAACCTGTCGACCAACTCTAACAAGATAAAGAAGCTGTATAGCGGTAGAGACCAAATCATTGTAGGCGATGGTATAGCGGGTTCTGCTAACACGTTGTTACGTCCCGGACTGAGTGTCGACACTTATTACCTGCGCGAATGGGCTGGTGTTGACCCAGAGACGGGTGCTCCACAATGGTACACAACAGATGCTAATGGCGAGCGGGTCATCACGAAGAGTTATGCTAAAGCCGACCAGATAGCCCTCGACAAACGTGCTACACCAAGCGTGTTCGGTAGCTTCTCTACCACACTTACCTATAAGAACTTCGACTTTAATGCCGTGTTTGGCTATTCTTTGGGTGCTTCTATCTATAACTACTCACGACAGGAGTACGACTCAGATGGTGCCTATACCGACCGTAACCAGTTCAGTCTGCAGAAAGGATGGAAGCGTTGGAGACAGAAGGGAGACATTGCTACTCACCCAGCAGCCGCATACAATAACCCTTCTAACGCTAACAAGGCATCTACAAGATACTTAGAAAGCTCCGACTTCTTAAAGCTTCGCTCTCTAACCTTGGGTTATAACTTCCATCTTAAGAGTGATGTCGTTAAGGCTTTACGGGTGTATGTAAGCGGAGAAAACCTCTTCTGCATTACTGACTACTCTGGTGTTGATCCAGAACTGCCTGCTGCTGACGGTGGCCGCAATGCCTCTGGCGAGCGTTCGACAGCTCTCTCTATCTCTACTGGCGCTGGTGTCTATCCTTCCGTACGTAAGTTTATGCTTGGCGTTAATGTTACATTCTAAACAAAAGAGTCTATCATGAAGAAAATATATCTGCTGCTTTTGGCAGCTATCACAATGGTTTCGTGTAGTGTTGAGCGTCATCCTGAATATATGATGGATGAGGATGCCATGACAAAGAACATCGACGAGAGTTTTCCAGCACTACTGAAGGGATGCTATGGATACCTAAAAACATGGTCGGACCCTATGTATAGATGTGGTGAATACGCTGGAGATAATATCATGATACGTGGTACTTCTACCGATGCTTTCTATGAGTTTATCTCTTACTCACGCACTCCTAACAACTACAGACTACAGAACTTCTGGGATTTCAGCTATAAGGTCGTTGCTCAAGCATCTAATATTATTAAGGCAATCCCCGAAGGTAAGAATACTACTACGGATACTCAGCTGGGCGAATGTTACTATTTACGAGGCATGATCTACTTCTATCTCTGTCGTGCATACGGTAGACCGTACGCTCAGAACCCTGAGAAGAACCTCGGTATGCCGATTGTCAACGGTACTCCTGACGACCCTGCTAATGCTGTCTTACCTAATCGTTCTACTGTGAAGGAGACTTACGAGCAGGCTATTAGCGACTTGGAGAAGGCGGCTTCACTGATGACTGAGGATATACATGGCGAGGAGCACTGTATATTCGCATCTAAGGAAGCTGCTTGGGCAATGTTGAGTAGGGTCTACCTCTATATGAGTGGCACCTATGAAAACCCTAACACGGCCTACGCACAGAAGAGTGTTGAGTATGCAACAAAGGTGATTGACTCAGGTAAGTTTAGTCTGCTAAGTCGTAAAGACTATGGGGTTAGCAACACATTGGAGCCTGAGAACAACCCTGAAAACATCTTTGTGGTGAAGAGGGTAGACTCCGAATTTCCTGGTTGGGACTATTATTACACCATCGGCGGTATGTATTCGAATATTGGCGGTATGGGTTGGGGAGAGATGTATGCCTCGGCTAAATATCTCGACTTGCTCAATGAGACGGGTCAGAACGACTGGTTTAATAAGAAATATACTGATATTCGTGCGCAATTCATTGAGCCTCAGTATGTAAAGGATAAGACTGATAAGTACGTCCCAGTGTTCCGTTTCATCAAGAACGTCTATGATGCGAGCGGTAATCAGGTGAACTTCAACTACGTGCAACTGCGTTATACACGGCAGCCAGACAATAGTCTGACATGCGATACGACGGGGACAGGACACACCACACCGCTTGTTCTGACACCTATCGACCCTGCGCAACGCCTCTACTCGATAAACTATCAGGGGCATACCTACCGTGGTGTGCTTGATTATCAGATGAAGCTTAACCGCGTTTATCCTATGTTTTACGTGGTGAAATGCTCTCGGCAGGGTGGTAAGGAGAACCAGTTGTACTCGCCTGTCATCTCTCGTCTTGATGAGATGTACCTCAATCGTGCTGAAGCTAACGTGAAGTTGGGTAACATCGCCAGTGCGATGGCCGACGTGAACACTATTCGTGAGCGTGCTATCGTGGGTGGTAGCTATACGAGTGCACAGTTTACGGCCGCTACGGCAAAGACTTTAGTGGACAAAGAACGCCAATTGGAACTTGCCTTTGAGGCTGAGCGTAGCTACGACGTGTTCCGTAATGGCGATACACTAACACGTCGCTTCCCTGGTCCACATCAGCCGATGGTTGACATCCCAGCGACCGACTACCGTGTAATCTACTTTATTCCGCAGTCGGCTATCAATGCTTATAAGGGCAACTTAGAGCAGAACCCAAGAAGTAACTAACACGCTCTGTGGGCACACGAACAATGTGTATAGTGGCTGAAGTGTCTTTCTTCAGCCCCTATATGCCCTGCTTATGTTATTAATGGAGAGGGTTCTACGTGGATGGAGTGACTTTTTTCAGTCCTCGTATGTCCTGTTCTCCTTGATAGGGTAGGGGGGCTACGAGGCTGGGGTGAGTATCCTTCAATCCCTACATGGCGCATTCTCTTTGATAAAGGAGAGAACTCTAAGTGGATGGAGTGACCTTCTTAGTCCTCGTATGCCCTGTTCTCCTTGACAGGGGAGGGGGATTCTACGTGGCTGGGGTGGCTTTCTTTAGTCCTTACATGCGCTGCTTACGATGATAAGGACGAGAAGGCAGCGTGGTTGGGGTGGTTTCCTTCAATCCTTACATGGCATGTTGTGTGTTCGTTTTCATTAGCCTAATAATTGGAGAGGCTATGTCGTTAGCCTTCAATATATCTTTTGTAATGTTATGCCAAAGGCTTGGTTAGAGTGCTGACCGAGCCTTTTATTAACTCTGCCGAACGAGGGAGTGATGGGCCAACCATGGTTAGGAGGGTCTCAAAGTGCGTAGTGGAAGGATTTTTCTTATCGCTGTGTGGCATTCTAATCTGTTTACGGGTAGGAGTTACGGAGGTGTTGTAGCCAAGTAAAATCGTTGGTCGCTTTTGCCGATGTATGGCATTATTTTCTATGGACTCGGTTGTTTATACTGCTTTTCATGTGTTCTCTATGTGTGCGAAGAGCGTACTTGTATGTTCCGTGAAAAGCTACTTTGCCACGATAAAACTTCATGAATTTTGACGCATAGAGGCAAAGGGAGGAGGGCGGAAGGATGGGTTTAAGCACAATGTAAAGGCTGTGTTTGACCAGTGACTGCGGTTATAAAGAATGTTGGGTACGTCATTTGTGAATGTAGGATAATACTATGCTTTAACGGCAGTTACGGCTATAAGGTATGTTGGGAACATCACTTGGGAGAATAGGATGAGGCTTTGTGATGTCTTATCTTGCTGCTTTGTTATTTTGAAATTACTTTACATGAATCAGTGCTATACGTGTTGAAAATAAGAGAGAAAAGTAGTCTTCTATGTTCTCGTAACTCTCTTGTTATTAAGAAATTATACAGTTGTAAAGTAAAAGACGCCTAATAAGGGTCGAGAAGGGCCCCTTCAAGGGTCAAGAAGGGCGTCTTCTCCCACGCAGAAAGGCCTCCTCTCAAACCCAATTAGGCCTCTGTTGGAGGTAAGGATATAATTTTCTTTTACAAAAAAGTATTTCGTTTTTATTCTTCTCACCCCCTATAACATTTGTTTCTTTTTTATTTTTTTTGCATAAACTCTGTTGTGTTTAATACTTTCTTTATATCTTTGTAAGCTAGATTGTCGTCCGTTCGATAGGATAGGGGACGCTGTTATGCGGATGAATATAACCCCTTGAACGTGAGTGTGTTTTATCGTTTAGAGTCAGGTAGTAATGCTTCATTATATAAATACAGATATTGTTTTTCAGGAGTTTCCCGATGAGGTGACCCTTGCCATCAACGTGTCTGGTTGTCCGTGTCACTGTCCTGGCTGTCATAGTCAGTTCCTGTGGGCGGATAGGGGGCATGACCTGACGACAGAGGCATTGTCTGCATTGATTCATGAAGCGAAAGACACGATAACATGTGTGGGATTTATGGGGGGCGATGGCGACCCAGCTGAGGTTGACAGGCTCGCTGAACACGTGCGACAGAACCACGAAGGACTGAAAGTTGGTTGGTACACTGGGCGCACAGCAATCTCCCCACTCATCGACCAACAGCGTTTCGACTATATCAAAGTGGGGCCTTATCTCCGCCATCTCGGTGCCCTCGACTCCCCACGCACCAATCAGCGGATGTACCGCCGATGTCCCGATGGCTCCTTCGAGGATATCACCTCCCGCTTCTGGAAACATCAGGTAGGAACGAACTCATAAGTTTTTCCGCTCTTGATTAGTGTTATTTTACCCTGCGTTCCTTGACATTTTGTCCAAAAATAACGACCTTTGCACCCGCTTAGAAAGTAGTTGATTTCTGTTAATAAAACTCGGATTTATAAGTCTTACTACTCTCCCCTTTCCTGAAACAAAGCCTTCACGCCCCTAACCCTCCGAGAGTATCTTCCATTAGAACAAGGATTAAGACCTGATTCTGGATTGATTTCAAATGTTTGTCCATTCTCCGAGAGTATCTTCCATTAGAACAAGGATTAAGACTATTTTACGCTTAACCATACTCCTTCGAGTTTAGCTCCGAGAGTATCTTCCATTAGAACAAGGATTAAGACCTATTGAAGCCTTCATATCTCTTATCATTTTAAATCTCCGAGAGTATCTTCCATTAGAACAAGGATTAAGACATATCTAAAACTCTGTAGAGCCGAATTTCAGTTGTCTCCGAGAGTATCTTCCATTAGAACAAGGATTAAGACACTTTCGCATTAACGGTAAAGCCTTCAGGGTTAGCGGCTCCGAGAGTATCTTCCATTAGAACAAGGATTAAGACTCCTCATGGCAAAGGATAAGAGGTTGACCCTTACTCCGAGAGTATCTTCCATTAGAACAAGGATTAAGACCAGTAAGCGTACTCTGGTACTTTTTCTGATACTCCTCCGAAAGTATCTTCCATTAGAACAAGGATTAAGACTCACGACCTTCTCCATTGAGAACTCGGTCGTTCTTTCTCCGAGAGTATCTTCCATTAGAACAAGGATTAAGACAGGTCTACAGAGCTGCGCTTGAAAGTAAGGGTGGTGTACTCCGAGAGTATCTTCCATTAGAACAAGGATTAAGACGTCATAATGGTTTACTTTAATTGGTTAATAAAACTCCGAGAGTACCTTCCATTATAACAAGGATTAAGACACAACATCTGACATTCGATTTGACTTGAACGTAACACCTCCGAGACTATCTTCCATTATAACAAGGATTAGAGATATTAAATCAAGAAAATATAAACAACAATAACAATTATATTATGGGTGAACAATTAGATTATTCATTTCAACACTATGGTGATTTTGGATGGAGTTTTTTATTTTTAGTACCTTTATTAATAATAGTAGTATTAGTATTATATGTTATTATCTATTTAATTAATATAGGAGTTAAAAATAAATTACTCAAAAGAGGATTAATTACTATTTTACTAATAAGTTTGGTTATTCCTTTTCTTCGTTTGGGATTAGTAAAAAGCCATAATAGAGATGGTTCAATAACTATTCCAAAGTTTCAAAAAGAAATTATTAAGTCTAAGACAAAAAACATGTCTGAAGATGAAATAATTGATTATAGTGTTAAGCTAACTGCTGAGACATTAAAGTTTTCTGATAAATGTAGCCCAGTTACATTCAAGAAGGAAACTAATGCTCATTGTGTGTTGTATGCTAAAGTATTAGCTTCTGTATGTAATTATGCATTTCAAGTAAATCATATAGATGCAACAGCTTATCCTGTAGTTGGAGATGTAACTTTTGCTGGGATTAACTTATGTTCATTAGTTAGTAGTATTTTTAGTTTTAATAATAGATTAAAGAACTTCACTAAAGATCATGATTTCGTAGAGATTAAATCTCCAAACTCTGATATTTATGTAGATGCCTGTATATATGATTTATTAAATGTATCTATCAAACAACGAAATTAGAAATTATATGGTAAATATGTCTATGCCATAATAAATTAAATTTATAAGAACTCAATCAGGAACTCTGCGGGTATGTTCCATTAGAACAAGGACTAAGATAACAGCAAGTTCTGTGGTGCAAGATAGCAAATAATATAGTATGAATAAATTAGATTCAATTAAATAATGAAAAAGATTTTATCAATAGTAATTATTCTGATATCCGTTCTTGTTATATGGAGTAGAATTTTTAGTTATAATCCAGAGAAGACGGCTGTATATGTCACAAATAATGCACTAAGTAGATCACATACTTGTTGTGCATGGTTTGTTATGCGGGCTATGCAAGCAGGAGGATGTCCAATAGGAATTTATCCAGCGTATTATTATTCTAAAGTATTACCGAAATATGGTTTTAAGGTAATAGATACAAAAGATTATAAGAAAGGTGATATAATCGTATTTCCTGCTATTAAAAACCATATCTTTGGGCATATAGCAATATGGAATGGTGAACAATGGGTTTCTGATTTCAAGCAAAAATCGATGTTTCCTGCATCTGGATATAGATTTGCAAAATATAAAATATTTAGATATGAGAAAAATACCTAACATCTTAAGATGGGTATTTGTAGGATTATTTTCTATTCTATCTTGTCTCATTATATATATGGTAAACATGTCTATGCAAGAATAAATTAAATTTATAAGACCTCTATCAAGTACTCCGAGGGCATCTTCTATTAGAACAAGGATTAAGACACCTGCATACTGCCGAAGATTTGGAAAAATGTTCATAACGCCGAGCGTATCTTCCATTAGAACAAGGATAAAGACAGATTGATGATTGTGTCGTGTTCAAAAGTAGTAACTCTTAGAGCATTTTCCATTAAAACAAGGATTAAGATACATCGTTTTCCTCGTTGTTCATGACAATGTGGATTTAGGTAGTTGCTTTCCATTAGTACTCATGGCTCTTTGGGAGTAGAGTTCTTGGTGGTTAGGGTAGGGAAGTCTTGGGAATGAGTTGTTGGCAACATTATATTCCGAATGACATTCATTAGCGGAGATGAGGCATGAAGGGACTGATGGAGAATGCCCAAAATTGCAATTTTGAGGGTGGTTATCCCAAAGCTTGATTTCGGTGAAAAATAAATTTGCTGTCATTCCTGTCATGCAAATGTGGATGTTAACTGGTTAGTAAGTAATGACTTACACGAAATGTTAAAAGTGATAGCAACGATAAATAAAACTATTTTCGTGTTTTAAGAGGTAGATTGGTGTTGATATTTAGTGAAATGTAATTGCCTCGTTCGAGGGTGAAATGGTAGTCGTGAATATAGTCTGTTTAGGTAGTATAGAAACCTTGAAGCTGAAAGCAAAAAGGTTTCCTCACAGCTTAGACAGCATAAGGGTTAGGGACAACTTGGTTCTACGCTCAATATTCATAGGTTTAAGTATAACCTGCTTGGTATTGTCGATTCCTATTAGGATTACCTATAAAAGCAGCATTAACAAATAAAGAAAAGAATGAAGAAAAAGTTTAATACAATAATCATGTTACTACTCGTTGCTATAGCAGTATATGCACAGCATACACCACGGATAGTAAATGATTTCAAAGAGGGAGATTTAATCTTTCAAGTGTCACAAAGTAATCAGTCTCCTTTTATTCAGTTAGCGACTAATTCGCCGTGGTCACATTGTGGAGTGATAGTAGAAAAAGGCGGTAAAGTCTATGTGCTTGAAGCCTCTAATGTCGTTAAGCTCACTCCACTTAAGAAATGGATTAGTAGAGGAAAGTTTGGTAAGTATAAGAGGAGACGAGTACTAAACAAACCTGTTAAGATTAGGTATGCTAAATATCTTGGTAAGAAGTATGATTTAGCCTTTAAGTTCAATAATAATAAATATTATTGTTCAGAACTTATATACGATATTTACAAAGACCAATTTGGTATTCAACTTGCTACGCCCAAACCGATTAAGTCTTACCATGTGTTTGGACTTGGAAAGTTAATGAAAAGGCGAGGTATGGATCCAAATCAGAAGGTGGTGGCTCCTTGTGATTTGTTATAGATAAAAGACATAATACCTGCTTGCAGGCGTTTGTGGGTTCTCCCTGTTCACTGAAAGGTTTCTGTTCAATCTGTGAGAGGTACTCCTACGAGACTCTTGTGTTCTTTTCTCACAGAGTTACACAGAAGAACAGATTTCACAAAGGGGGCACAGATACATTAAGTCAACCGATAGTACAGAGCGTTATTGCTAAAGATGGGTGTGGGTGATGGGTGTTAGGTGTTGATGAATAGACATAAATCTGTTGCCGTCAATCGGCGTTTGTGGGTTCCCCCTGTTCGCAGAAAGGCTTCTGTTTAATCTGTGAGTTCTGTGAGAGATAATATTCCCAACGAATCTCTTGTATTCTTTTTCTCACAGAGTTACACAGAAGAACAGATTTCATAAAGGGGGCACAGAGACATTAAGTCAACCGATAGCACAGAACGTTACAGCCAACATTAGCTATAACGCTCTGTGATATCTGTCGCCGTCAATCGGCGTTTGTGGGTTCTCCCTGTTCGCAGAAAGGCTTCTGTTTGATCTGTGAGTTCTGTGAGAGATAAGCTCTCCAACGAATCTCTTGTTACTGTGCTGTGTTAAAAAAAACTCCGTACTCTCCTTTTCTCTGTGTGAGACTTCATTAGAGACCAAAGCTTAGGCTACATCCTTATCATTCCAAATATATGAAGAGTCAAAAAGGTTTACAAACAGACAGCATCATACCCTCGCTGTCTGTTTGCAAACCAATAACAATCTACATGGAGTTTTATAAGATGAATACATACCTTATCGACATATAGAGTTGAATGCCGACAACGTAGGTAGGAACGAGTCTTGAGCCAACCTCCAAACCACCAACAAGGACCTTGTGCATCTTTGTAACACTGTCAATTGTACCACTTGCCACGCCGTAGGTAAGAGACATAATAATGATGATGAGCGATAATGAAGGTATAAAACTGGATGAGAAGGAACTGGGGAATAGCTGTCCTGTCACGCTTAGGAGGATAGCGTGGGGAATAGCAGTGAGGAGAACCATGATGATAACATAGACGATAAACTCGACCAAAGCTATGCGCAGACCAACTTTCTCACGATAATGGACTTTATGCTGATGGTCAGAAGATGTTGTTAGGCTACTTCTCGTGTTGGATAATGTCTCACGTAACGCATCATAGAGGCGGCTACGAACACACGCACCCACTGCCATCACTGCCATAATAAAGTAGATGAGTAGTGGTGATAGTTGGTTGCTGACAAATGAGCCAAAGAACCAACGGATGCCCTCACTGCTCAGCATAGACCGCATGGAGAGCTCCGGAAAAGCTGCCGTAACAAGCCATGAAAGCAGTATCAATGTCAGTTGGGCAACGAGAAGTACTAAGACAATATATCCTAACTTATTCCTCATCAGCGTGGAGATTGTCGATATCGATAATACGCAGTTCTAATGCCCTAACTACAAGGCGCGTAGCATTGACGCTCATCCCATTGTTACCATCAGGGAAGAGCTTCTGTACGAGTTCGTTCTGTCGTTTCTCCAAACTCTTTACACCGAAAGGCATACCACGCAGGTTGGTTATCTGCTCCTTAGTATAGCCGAGTGCAAGGTGGCGAAGGAAGCGTTCGTCATACTCATCAATCTCGTAGCTGACCATCGCCTCTTGGTGCATTAGCTGACCGCTCACGCTCATCTTGAACCGGCCCACAATCTTTTCAAGGATAGGTTGATTGAATACCATTCGTTTACCCGACATGACACTTGCCACATCACCACGTGTCAGTAGTTCGCCACTCTTCAAGCAGATACCATCAGCACCAGCGTCAAGAACATCGACCCACAGCTTTTCATTCAGTATCTCACCCGTAAAGATAAGTACTTTCACGTTCGGATAGGTCTGCTTTGTTTGGCGACATATCTCTACGCCCACCGTTGTTGAACCACCCAATCCGAGGTCGAGTAGCACGAGGTCGGGTAGGTTCTGCTTAATTAGTTTCCAGTAGGCAACTTCGCTTTCAGCTGTTCCGATAATCTCCGCCTCTGGTATTTCGTTTCTAAAGATACCCTCTGTTCCTTTTAATTCCAAGGGTACGTCTTCAACGATAATGACTCTAAACTTCTCCATAGATATATTTTGTTTTATTTTGTTGCTTAATTAGCTTTTGCCAAGACCACATCTATTCTCACTCCCTCTGGTGTCTCGTTAGCTGAGATACCACAGCCACGTTTGTTCGTAGCCTCGCCATTGTCGCGGGCAATCTGTCGGCAGATGAAGAACATCAAACGGTCGGCAGATGGTTGGAAGAGGTTGCGACAAGCATCATCAGAGAGTGACAGCGTAGACATGATGACGTGTAAGGTCACGTAACCAGGCTGATGCTCTTCGGCAGTGACTGTCAGTGGTTGGTTATTATTAATAAGGTATAAGATCTCAAATAAGTAGGCAAGGAAGACGGGGTCACCATTGATAAGTGGTGACTCAAAGGCTGTCGTCAGTTTTGCAGGGCTCACCAAAGTCGTGATATCCACAGGGCGCGACACAAGTTTCACGGCCTCAATCTGGCTCATAGCCTGCTGACTAAGAATCTGATAGAGCTCCTTGTAGTAGATAGCCAACTCGTCAATCGCTTCAAGTTGACCGTCAGCTTCGTCGACAAGCTGGCGAATACGTGAAGGATAGTACATTGTCTCGTGTTTCAGCGTTGACAGACAGTTATCAAGAATACTATTACTAATGTGCAAACGCTCGTTCTCGTATTCCACACAACGCACCTCATCTTCGAGCAGTTCGATATCAGACTGGCTCTTCTGGTTCTCTTCCACCGATGCGACAAGTGCCTCCTTAATCTGGTTGACGATAGCCAATAATCGTTCAGGAAATCTGTCGCTCACCCCTTTCTCAACCTCTCTTAGTTTGTTCTCTTCGCTAACATCGCTAAGGAGGATAGTGTTTATCTGTCTTACACGTTCCAAACAGAACTGATAGACGAGGCGGTGACGATAATACATCACGTAATACACTGGTAGGATGGACAGTAGGAAGAGCACGAGAAGGGCAACAGCCACATTCTTATTGGTCTCCGACTTCATCATCATTCGGCAGTATTCGCCCAAAGAGTTATCGGCATAACGCTCCTTAAAGAGGTGGGTATAGACAGAGTTATTATATTTATAAAGGTCCCACTCATGCAAGGCAAGTGCAGCAACAGCACTCTCGTTGCGTATGTCGAGGATAATCCCATAGTTCAACGGGATACTATCATGATACCATTTAATCTCTGCTGGGACAATAGATAGGCTCCCAAGTCGCTTCATCAGTTCCTTTCCTTTAGGCTGAAGCTGTAGATAGCGTTTATTAAGGTAGTAACGACAAGTATCCGCATAAGCCAATGTCTTACTATATGAACCATTGATGTTAGAGAAGTAAGCCGAGTCGGCATAGATAGCCGCAAGCGTGGTGTAATCCTTCTTTACAAGTGCTGTAGCCTTATCATAGGTCCTTGTTGGTCGAGCCTGAGCAGTCAATAAGGAAGCAGTAGCAAGGAGGCAGGCCAACAAGACACGGCTGATACCCTTTGGCAGACGGAAGAAGAAGCGGCTACCCTTGCCTTTCTTACTCTCAACGCCAATCTCACAGATAGCGAATATCTGGCTAATCTTCTTATACTTATTGATGATACCCTTACAATTCATCAGTCCGAAGCCATGCGATGAACTGTCTTTCTGGTCATGAATAGGCTTATGGTCGAAGATATGTTGCTGTTCTTCTTCTGTGAGTCCACAGCCCGTATCGCTAACAGCTATCTCTATATAGTCTGGTGCTTCGGTAGATGTAATCGTCACCTTCCCGCCTTTCTCTGTAAACTTACGAGCGTTATCAGCCAAGGTATTCACCATGAAAAGCGTCAGAACACGGTCGGCTTTGACAATAGCCTTGGTATGCTCTACACGTAGTTCTATACCTTTCATGTGGAAGCCCATACGTCCTTTCTTCACGATATCGAACACCTGTTGCACAGGGAAGCTCTCGATGTGTAGCGACAGTCGTCCTTGTCTGAGTTGAATCCACTCTGTGAGTACAGCGTTTGATTCATTAATCTTATCCGTCAACTCCCGTATATAGGTGTAACGTTCAGCCTTTACAGTCTCACTTTCACCGCCCTTCTTGAGTCTTTCTATCTCATGTAACATACGGCCGATGAGTGGGATAACACCGTTTACGAGTGATATCTTAGCCCTTTGTTCAAGGTTCTTACGTTTATTATCAGTGAGGTGTAACTTATTGATATCCAGTTGTTCGGATATCTCTTCATACTGTTCAGCCAACTCCGCCATGTGCTGTTCGTTCTGTTGTCGCCATTGTTCAAGAGGCTGAAGGAGGTCGTCTAACGACCCTTGTGTATCTTTTCTTCTACGGAGGTAATGGAAGAGAACGAGCGACCCCAATACGAAGATGATAGAAAGAGCCACAGCAATAATGATGAGGTTAAGCTGTTGTGAGGTGTTTTCTAATTGTTCCGCACGCGAAGTGAGATACCTGTCTTGTCGCGTTTCGTCCTGTAAGTCAAGATAGATATTACGGTTGTAATCACTTTGTTGTTTGTTGTTAATCGCCGAATAAGTCACACTCAACTGCTCACGGATAGACGCAACGAGGTCTGGAGCCTGCTTTATAGCAGGATTGTTGTTTAATGCCTTATTCAGACAAATGATAGCTGAACGATAGTCTTTAATCTGCCAATAGCATGAAGCCAAGGTTCGATAAGAACCTGCCGTCTGATAGACATCCCCATAACGTTGGAAGATATGCAGCGAACGCTGTGCCAAGTTACCTGCAAGGAGGCTATCAGGCATATTATCAAGATTGATGTATTGGAACGAGGGGAGGTTATTGTGCATCAGTGTCTCCCGACTCTTATCGTTCACAATCAGCTCACTGATAGCCTGCAAGGAGTTTGCCTCCCAATAAGGGAAGTTGTGTTGTCGTGCAAGCATATAGCATCTTATGAGATACTCAAACTCCTTTTGTTCAATAGCTTTCTGTGTGTTCGTATTGATAATACCACCCGAGCCGATGTTATAGAAGTAGGCTAACAGCTGTGCTATGTCTGTTTGGATCTCTCCATCAGGGTTAATTTGGTGGATGGCTTTGATGGATGGCTGTTCCAAACCTACATAATAATAATAGGTGGAGGTAACGATAGCAAACTCAGAGCGGGCATAGACCATACGACGTCGCTGACGAGGAGAGAGCAGTGCTTCGTCTTCTTCAATACGATGAAGTCTTTTCTGTGCCTTTTCATAGTAGTCGTAGAACTCCTTATTGAGCGACTCACGCTGACAGAGACGCATCAACTGGATATCAGCAACCAGCAGTTCTACTTGGTTATCAGTAATCTTTAATACGGAATCGAGCTTAGCGTTAGCTGCCGTAAAGCGCATCTTCATCAAGTCGACAAAGGCAAGGTTATTCAGTGCTTCTGCCTTTCCTGCGTCATAGTTCTTCGCTAAGTTATAGGCTTTATTAGCATAGATTGTGACAGAGTCGAGATTGCGATAATGGAGAGCGTAGGCCTTATCATTATAGAGGTCGACCTCTTTCTGATTGGGCGTACTACAAGCAACACACAACAGAAGGAGTAGGCAGGCTACCCATCCTTGTATTTTACCGTATGTTCTTGCTTTCTTCATCTATCTTATAGGGTCTTTGTCGCAGTCAATCTATAATCTAAAGGCAAATTTACAAAACTTTTCTCAAATAGGGGTTAAGCAACTACATAATTATCTATCATCTTTATTTGACAACATGATTTAGTCGTTCTATGATGGAGACCGTTGCTTTCTTCTTTCTTTCTCGTGGATAATCAAAAAGAGTTGGGTGCATCAGATTGCTGATACACCCAACTCTTTTTGATTCTAAATAATGCTGTTCCTCATTTTAAGGATGGCAGAAGAAGAGTATTATCACTTGTGCCATAAAGATTCTTAGGAACATACTGAGCGGATAAACAGTTGAGTATCCGACAGCTGGAGCCTCGCTTGAACAGATGGAGTTAGCGTAACCCAATGCTGGAGGGTCGGTATAGGTACCTGCCAACATACCCATGATTGTAAAGTAATTGAACTTATACTTCATTCGTGCGATGGTTCCTACGATAAGAATTGGGATGATGGTGATGAGGAAACCAGTGTAAACATACTTCAAACCGTCTCCTTGGATAACCGTATTCCAGAACCCTGCGCCAGCCTTGATACCCACGGAAGCAAGGAAGAGGGCCAATCCCATCTCACGTAACATCAGGTTGGCTGATGTCGTTGTATAGGTGACAAGACCTATACGATGACCGAAACGACCTAAGAGAATGGCTATGATCAGCGGACCACCAGCCAAGCCGAGCTTCATAGCTACAGGCATGTTAGGGATGCTGATAGGTAGACTTCCAAAGAGAATACCTACCATGATACCGATAAAGATAGTTGCGATGTTTGGCGCATAGAGGCGTTTCTCGGAGTTACCCATCATCTCTGCAACACGGTTTACATTCTCTTCTGGACCAACAACCATGATGCGGTCGCCAACGATAAAGCGGTGGTTACGACCCGCAAAGAGGTCCATACCTTGGCGGATGATACGTGTCACGTTCACGCCATAGACTGAACGGAAATGTAGATTGCCTAAGGTCTTACCGTTGATAGAACTGTTGGTGATGATAATACGACGACTAACGAGTGGTTGAGGCTGGTCTTCCTCGTGCCAGTCTACCTCAATCTCTGGACCGATGAAGGCTTGGATAGCCTGTGCGTCAACCTCTGCACTAACGATAAGTATCTCATCACCCAACTCAAAGACATTGTCTAATGTAGGAACACTGAGTACGTTATTGTGCATAAGACGTGTACAAACGAAGTCGCGGTTGAGGAACTCTGATATTTCTTTGAGCTTTCGGCCTGCGATATAAGCGTTTTGTACCCTCAAATACATGGTGTGAGGTTTCGCATTTGGGTTTTCTGCTTCTTCCTCATTCAGCTTCTCATTCTCTTCTTCGAGGTTTACCTTACAGATATAGCGTATAGCAATTGTTGCACCGATAATACCTACGACACCTAAAGGATAGGCACAGGCATAACCAGAAGTGATGTCGAAATCCATCCCGTTCTTAAAGACGTTGTGTAAAGCCTCATTCGCTGCACCAAGACCAGGGGTGTTTGTTACGGCACCATAGAGCGTACCTACCATCATAGGAAGGCTACTTGATTCTTTCGTGTCGAAGAAGATAAAGTAGCAAGCAAACATCACGAGGATGTTAAGAAGGATTGTCACCGAGGCGAGGATGTTAAGTTTTAGTCCGCCTTTACCGAAGCTTTCGAAGAAACCTGGGCCTACTTGCAGACCTATCATAAAGACGAATAGAATCAAGCCAAAGTCTTGTAAGAAACTTAGCACAGGTAGTGGTCCTGTGAATTTAATGCTTCCGGCTGCAATGCCGACGAACAAAACGAAGGTTACTCCAAGTGAGATACCTCCAATCTTAATCTTGCCAAGTAGTACACCTGCGGCAATGACAATCGAATAAAGCAACACGATATGTGCTACCGTATCCTGTTTTGCTGTTGAGAAAATATCAATTAACCAGTCCATAAGGTATTGTTTAGTGGGTGCAAAGGTAGTGATTTAAAAGAATATAAGCTAATCTTTTATGACAATTTTTAGGACACTGATGTTTTTTGTTGGTACAATATACAATATTTGTAGATGACTATCAATCAGAATGATAAGAATGGGTAGGGTAGGTGGATAGCCTTCTCTCCTTGCCTTTACACCTATTTTCTCCTGATGGTCAATAGGTTTTTGTAGACGTATGTAAGTGTGGCCTCACCCCCGGCCCCTCTCCGAATGGAGAGGGGAGTGATTACCGAGATACCCCTATGGGAGGATGTTTCCACGTCTATATAATATTTGTCTTATCTCTATATAATATTTGATTTCACGTCTATATAATAGTCAGTTCATCATTATATAATATATGGTTTCACATCTATATAATAGTCAGTTCATCATTATATAATATATAGTCTCACATCTATATAATAGTCAGTTCATCATTATATAATATATGGTTTCACATCTATATAATAGTCAGCTCATCATTATATAATATATGGTTTCACATCTATATAATATCTCGTTCATCTTCCTCACAAGCCCGTTTATGGTTGATTTCATAGTTTGCATTCGTGTTATTCGCGTCATTCGTAGTACGGACCATCCATTGTGTTAGTTTGTCATTATGTCATTCTGTCTTCAAAAAAATCATTTGTCTCCATTTGTCATTGTGTTATTCTGTCTCAAAAAAATCATCTGTCTCCATCCGTCCCTCTGTTATTCTGTCTCAAAAGTTTCCTCTGTCTTCGTCCGTCCCTCTGTTATTCTGTCTCCCATTTATTCTGTCTGTATCGTGTTGAAAAGTCTTGACAAAGATGTGCATTAGGGTCTGGGATAAAGAAGGGGGATATGTATAAGAAGTGAGTATGTAACTATCATGTATTCAGCTGGTTATATACAGCAAAGAAGAGGACGCCTAATAAGCATCAAGAAGGGCGTCTTCAACATGCAAGAAGGGCATGTTCTTGAAACAAGAAGGGCGTCTTCTTGAATATTGATAGGCGTGTACTGGGAGTGAGTGATGCGAAAAAGGTTTACAAGAAGGTCTCTCGAATGATAATAGTAGAGCTTTCTGATGCTTCTATCGAAGTCTTCTGACAATTATAGCAAAGCTTTTTAGAAACTTATGACCAAGCTTTTCCGATGTTAGTATGTTGTTTATCACAGATGGTATGGGGTGGGGGTAATAGACAAAGAAATCCCCTTGTTTGTTGTCCGAACAAGTGTTCAGCAACCAACAAGGGGACTTTTTATTTACGTGTTATCGTTCTTACTTAACGCTAATCTTCGCAGCCTTGTTGCCTACACGTACGATGTAGGTGCCACGAGCGAGGGAGATGCGAGTGCTGTCGTCAGCAATCTTAGCTTGGTAAACGAGCTTACCATCGATTGTATAGATAGCTGTTGTAGCATTCTTTGCACCCAGGATATTAATAGCACCATCGTAGAACTGGATCTTAACATCCTTATCTGCACTGACTGCATCAATGCCTGTTGGGGCAGTGAATGTGATGTAGTTTGTGTGGAGGAGGGCATTAGGGAAATTATCGTTGGCCATCACACAAACAAGTTTCGTGAAATTACTTGTAAGCTTCAAAGTAGTTACACCATTCTCAACGGTGTACTCGTCGTTGGCTGCAAGCTCTTCTCCTTGTAACTCACCATCAACATATTGCACATTGCCATTGAACCAGCGGTAGGTAGTAGGCTCATCTCCAACAACCGCCTCAGAGCTGAGATCGACCTTACCATCAATGCACTTAACATCAATTGGGGCCTGAAGGTTGTAAGAGTATTTGTCGAATCGTTTGCCGTTGTTGCTTGGCAATGGCATTGTAGAGAACTTCAGACGGTTGCCAACAACGTTGAGAATTCTAAGGTTGGTATTCTTTGACACATCAACCTTTGTAAGTTTGTTAGCGTTCAACCACAACTGCTCCAACTGAGGAAGCTTGTCGAGTGACACGCTTTCGAGGTCGTTATCGCTCAAGTCAAGGCTCTCAAGTTTAGGGTTATCAAGCTTGATATCCTTCATCTTGTTGCTTGATAGGTAAGCAAAACCAAGGGTTGGCGCCTTTGATAAGTCGAAGGTCTTAATCTTATTACCAATCAATGAAACTGAGAAAAGCTTTGGGAACGGTGACAGGTCAATGTCTGTCAACTCATTACCATCAAGGTTCAAGTCGGTAAGGTTTGGTGCTGCAGGGAGCTTAATAGATGTAAGTCCTGCATTCGTAACAGCGATAAGCTTTGCTTCCTTCATACCAGTGAAGTCAGCATCGGCCATTTTAACGTTTGAGATACTGAACACTTTCACCTTGTCATCGGCATTAGCAACGAGTACACGTACCTTTGTATTTGCCTTAGACTTAGCTCGGAAAAGCTTGTAAGTCTCTCCAAGTGCATACTGTGTGACATTACCATTACCCTCCCATTCGATGTAGACAGACTTATCTGGGGCGTAGCTTGAGAGAGAAAGCGCCACGCTGTCAGTCTGGTTGAGCGTTGTGAATGAAGCCAACTCATACTGTGGGAAGGCGATAGGATGAACGTTTGTTGTCTTGAAGACGTTCTGGCCTTCGAAATCAGGGTAGGCTGCATGTGTCATCTCACAATAGATAGAGTCGAGTGCAAGGTTCTTGAACTTAGCAGAACCATCTGTAATGGTATAGTCAGTACCTAATTGTAGAGGCTGACCATTCTTCTTCTTCCATACAAACTGAGTCTTAGCACCATTCTTTGTGATACACTGTTCAGAGAGGTCGATACCTGGTGAAGAGGTTGAAATCTGTAGATCGTGCTGCGGAGCATAGATGAAGTTGCCACGAGAAAGGCCGAAGTCGTTAGGCATATTAGCCAATGTGAAATAGTTGCCACTGATGTTCAACTTCTTTACAGGTGCAACGGTTGGTATTCCAATCTCGGTCAACTCGTTGTTAGCAACATTGACGTTTTCTATCAGTTCACTGTGGTTAAGGAGGAGACGAGTGAACTTGTTGTAAGAAATATCAAGCATACGCAAGTTGTCGGCATCCTTAAGATCCAGCTTGTTCAGTTTGTTATGACTTACATCAAGCTTCGTTACACCATAGATGGTATAGTAGAGCAATGAGTCAACTTGGTTATTACTAATGTTGATATCAGTCAACTTACTCTTATTAAAATAAGATGATGGACCACGGAGATCAACGCGTCTTAGCTGATTGTTAGATAAGTCGAGCTTCTCAAGCTTATTGTTGTAAGAGAGGTCAATAGATGGTAGTCCTGCGTTCTTCAGCGTCAGTATGCGAAGTTCTGTAAGTGCAGAGAGGTCGATGTTATCAATGTATTGACCATTAGACTCAAGACTTGTTACGTACTTATCTTGTGGAACATATATGATAATGTTACCAGCGCCAGTACGTGTGGTAACGATGTTAGGTGTAGCAGGACGCTCTTCCTTAATCTGGAATGGCTTTGTCTCTCCATTACCTAAGTCAACCTTTACTGTTACAGGATTAGCTGTTGTAGCACCAAGGATACCCACTGACATGTTAACTGGGGCGCCTTCAGATCCAATACTTGACATTTCAACAGCCTTCTCGTCCTTTCCAAACTCGGCAACTGTCTTTATTCTGAAGTTCTCAGTACGGATAGGGTAGTCTTTAAGACGGCTATTATTGAACTGAACAAAGACCTCTTCATTAAGTGCTTTCTTCAATGTTACCTTACCAGCCTCGTATGAGTAATAGCTGTCATCCAACTTTTCAGGCTTTGTAGGGTCGGCCTTTGGAACACGATAAAGTATCGCATCTGTCCTTGTGTTCTTACGAAGTACGCGCTTACAGTGAGACACATCAATGGTCTCGAACTTCACGTCAGTATTGACAGCTCCAGAAGAGTGAGAGATGTAGAGCTGCGTAATCTCAGGGTTATGACTAAGGTCAAGAGTCTTGACACGAGAGTCACCCACGTTGAGTATTTGTAGTAATGGGTTCTTTGAGAGGTCGACACTCTCCACACTTGTCATGTCAAGGCTCAAACGCTGCAGCAGAGGACACTCTGTTGGGTCTGCTGTCTTGAGGCTGAGTGTGTGGTAGGCATCAAACGAACGGAGCTTAGGGAAGTTCTTCAGCGTGAAGTTAGGAGAGATATGTCCAATCTGTGTGACCTCCAACACCATAAGATTAGGCATACGACCAATCATCAAAGGAGTTGTGGCTGTGAACGGATTGTCCTGCAGATAGATAACACTTAGGCTCTGTAACTTATCAATATTGAGTGAGTTTAAGTTGTTATGCTCTAAGTTCAAGACTTGTAGCTTTAGGTTGTCATTAAACTCAATCTGGTCGATTTCGTTACCTGAGGCATTAAAGTAATAGATGTTAGCAGGGTCACCCTTAATCGTTACCCACCCATCATCTGATACCGTACCAGTGTAGAGAGAGCCTGTCATGGTATGATTGCCATTCTCACTCTTTACTGTGGTTTTATTCACATCGAACTCTTCGTCACCTGAGCCACAGTCAATGGAAACGGTAGTCGCATTGTCTTTTGCACCCAACACAAAGGATATCTTTGCTGTAATCCCACTACTCTTAGCCTTAGCAGGCATGTTAGTATGGAACTTGATGATCTGTTGATCGTCTTGCGCATGGGCAGCAAGCGAGCTCCAAAACATTGCCATCACTAAGAAAAGAAAGGATGGCAGAAAAGTAAATTTATGCTTCATATATTTATAAATATTATAGTTTTCTTATATTATAGCATGTGATTAATTATCGTATTCCCAAGGGTTAGGAGTGTTAGTCCTATCCTTTGGGAATATTATCCGACGTTTATCAAGCCTTAATAGATAACGATACGTTGTGCCTTACCACCATTTACTTGAATCAAGTAAACGCCCTTGTTCCATGAAGAAGCATTAACATTGAGTTCGTCACCTTGTGCTGAGAGCGAGTGAACTAACTGTCCGCTAAGTGAGTAAGCACGTAGATTCAGCTGCTTTGCACCAGCAAGGAAGGCTGAGAAAGAGCGTTCACCAGTCATTGTGATGACAGGTACAGCCTGACTCTCAGCGTATTTCACGCCATTAATACCATCGGTTTCCTTTTCTTTTAGTACCTGCTTCAAGCCAGCGTAAGCGTCAAACTTACCTGCTCCCCACTGTACTGGGTCACCTGTACCAGTAACAAAGTTATCCTTGCGAGCGGTCTGCTGGATGATACGGATTACGTCCTTGACTGTCAAACTTGGGTTTGCTTCAAGCCAGAGGGCAATAGCACCAGCCACAACAGGCGTAGCCATAGATGTACCAAGGGATTGATGCCAGTAGTATTTCTTACCACCTTTCTCCAACTTACCCTGCAATGCCATGTCACTATAGCCTAAGTCGGGATTCTCTACAGCGTATGTATTGACAGAAGAGATGATAGATGCACCCGGAGCACATACGTGTGGAAGGTTTCTACCATCGGCTAATGTACCGAAAGAAGAGAAGCGTGAAGCTTCGCCTTCAGGGAAATCATCTTCGTCACCTCGCTTGTTGTAACCATAAACATAGCCATCAAGAGAAGACCAGTGATTGCGTACATTGTAGCTACCAACGGTAACGATGTTCGCTGCACATGCCATATCGCTGATAGAACCATTACGTGTTCCACTTACAAAACCATCCTGCTTATTGCTATCGAAGTAGATAAACTGTGCATCAGTGTAAACTTCAACACGCTGTCCAGGCTTCTTGCTCTTTATTTCCAACGCCAGTTTATAGTTGCCATCCTTGTTGTCTTTCTGGTTATCACTGGTCATTATCTGTGCCATAGCGTAGTAACGGCCTGTTTCAGGGTCTATCATAGAAGCCGCTGTGACGTATCCATCGAACGCTTTCACAAAGCCTTGGTTAATAACAGCACCTGACATTGAATAGTCACCACCTGATGCATAGGTTATAGGTTGGCCTTTTGTATTATTTGGAAGAGGGATTCTGCTAACAACACGGTTGCCACGCTTCGTATTAGTAACAACGATTTGTAACTCGAATTCTGTAGAGTCATTACTA